>JACCDG011479372.1_pt1 | contig 18997 bp, 19 predicted proteins | sample 7442471 | NCBI WGS metagenome assembly JACCDG01 (sample SAMN15323444, study PRJNA562643) | freshwater metagenome | isolation source: river surface water | place: USA:Blue River Watershed | collected 2017-08-17 | reverse complement strand
GGCAAGCGTTAGCGCAGTCAAGAAATAGGTTGGTCTCGTGCCGAGCGAGACGGCGGCGGGTGAATTGCTTGGTGATTGCAGCGTCCAGCGCAAGAACCAAACAAGAGGGCATCGCCCTGCATGGCAACCTCCCTAGAGCTTGACACTGCGCCATTGCGGGGGTGTGGATGTCCAAGGAACACCCCAAGCAACTGACGGCAGTCAGACTTAATATGTGGGGAACACATATTGCAATTACATATTAACCAGCTATTTGAGCGATTAGATTGTATGTGATACATAATACATTACTCCTATCTGAGCAAGTACGGTTAATCAAGCTGAAACTGGTTTGGTTGGAGTAACAGCACCATCGAGTGGTTGATCTAACAAACTAATTCTCGTGTTGATCTCTTCTTGCAGGATATAATCTTCAAAGCTTGAGTATCTCCCACGGGACAATTCTGTATTGCTCTTGACTGAGTATTTGTGTCTTTCATAATTAGCTCGGTGCTTAGCAATTATTGCTAACTCTTCTACTGATAGGTTTTTAACTGTTTTAGGATTTATACCAGTTTTGTACAGTCTAGCGACGTAGTTTGCTAGATTGATTTTTTCCGAAGGGTTTTCAGGGATAAAATACTGTGGATTATCATACCAGTGTGGTCTGGTAGTCGATTTTAATCCACCATTTGACTTGTGAATTGAGTGAGTAAGATATTTGGGTGTTGTCTTGAATAAAAATCCACCTTCATAACTAATTGAATCTTGAATTAGTAACACAATATTGTAGTTTTCTACTTTATACTGATAAAGCTTATTCAGTTCTTGGAGAATCAACTTTTCGGTTATAGATTTTCTTTTCTGCGATCCAATTTTAAAATACTCATCTCCAAAATCCTGAATAGCAGTTTTATCTGCTTCAGAGAATGCTATTTTATTTTTTTCAGCAAGGTTCACCCATTCTGCACCATTCAATACTCTCTGTTCAATATTGTTGGTGTGTGTGGTTATATTAGTATTAGTAACAGATTCAGTATTAGTATAGTCTGGGTTTTCCCCCAATTGTGGATTAACCATAGCTGGTTTATTCATAGTACCCACCCCAGGATTTTTAGGGGTTGGTGTATCTGGTTGACTAGTATCTGACTTACCTGGTTGAAAATTCAAGATATAATTATAGTAACCACTTGGCTTACCGTGATGATTAAGCGCAGATGTACGACTTACCCAACCAGAACTGATTAACTCTTTCCAGTACTTGGACATAGTTGCGTCATCTTTTATACCTAATTGTTTTTGAATGTCGCGGTTATTAAAAAACCAATTATCTGGTTTGCTAGACATATAGAGAAAAACGCGTACAGCCCCGCTAGAAAGAGATAGATCAACAGCAAGAGCATTAGGGATTTTTGTAAAGCATTTGCGTATGGAGTTGGTAACTTTACTCATGATTAACTCCAGAGGAGAAAATATGGCAAATTTCATTTGGGGAAAATCTGGGGAAAATGATAGTCCGTAAAAGACCATAAAAAATCACAATCAAAATGTGATGAAATGAGTCACTTTGAATCAGATCAAATGGTTTTGAATGTTTTTTGTTTGGATTTTTTGATATAGATGGTGCGGAAGAAGAGACTCGAACTCACACCACCCATCTGATTTTATTTGATATTTTGCAACCCTTTAAAACTTGGTACGTATTTGGTACGTTTAACTAATATTTATTCTATTTCCAGTTAAAAAATATATTGATATTATAATTTTAATGTTACATATTATTTCCTTTACTAAAAATTAATTTGCCGCTTGCGTATAGTTCTAGATTTTTAACTTTATAACCTTCAATTTTACTTTTTGATTTCAATATATGGCTATATGTGCTAATAAGTAGCTCAATTGTTGCATGTCCCATTTGTCCAGCTACCCATTGAATATCCTCTGTTTGTAACATTATCGTTGCATATGTGTGTCTAAATTCGTGACAAGTACGCCGCTGGATACCTAGAGATAGTAAATATTTAGTAACATGTTGATTTAATTTGGTGCTGCTGCTAAACCGTTGACGTGTATTAGGATTAAAAAAAAGGAACTCACTTTGTTCGTATTCGCTGCATAAACTTAACTGCTTAATAATAACATTTTCAAGAATGCCCAATATTTTGACATCTCTCTCGCTGTCTTTAGATTTGCAAGCAGTTTCATTTTTTCCATTATACTGGTCTATAATCCTAATTGTTCCATTTTTAAAATCAATATTTTTTCTCCTGATATTTATTAGCTCAGCCGGACGTACACCAGTAAAACAAGCTGTTAGAATTAGTAGCTTCATATAACCATCTGGAGCATTTTGTATTTTTATTATATCGTCCCAAGATAAAGGATTTATTTCCTTCATGCCATTTGGTAAAACCTCTGCAGCCCTAATAATAATAAAGTTATCATTAAATATATTGGCTGAATCAGGTATTATTTTTACTGCAATTGCATCCAAGTATATAGATTTTAACGGTATAATGTAATCCCGAAAGGTTTTGAAAGTTATATTTAAATTATCAATCCATTCTAAAACCTTTAATTTTGTTAGATCTTGTAATTTAAAGTTACCAAAATTAGGAATAAGTTCATTGTTGATACTCGTTTTATATTTTGAATAAGTTGATTCTTTTATCTTATTTGGATCATGTGACTGATTGTCAATCCTTTTACTGTAAATTACTAATTTATTCTTAAGTTGGGTTTCAATCTTTGTATCAATATTATGCAGAATTAAATCCGATTCTTTACTAATGTTAACAGGTATTTGGTTATTAATACTGGCTGAATACAGGATCTTGCCATTAAGTATATTTAATAGTAACTTAGTATTAATTTTGGTTGGCTCAATGATATGACTGTCAACATAAAACTGTAACAAAGTTCTCAAAGCAAAAATAATTGGTTTATTTTTATTGCTGACAATATACGGATGTGGGATAGAAAATTTAATTTGACCATTATTATCGTAAATAGAAATACGATAACTATCACACCTTTCTTCTATTCCACACACTTTGATGAATTTTTTATCCTCTTTCGTCTTGTCCATATTTATTTTCCCTCTATCCATTTTTCAGCTTCTTTTATGTTGATAGATAAATTCCCCAATGGGTCCTTAAAAACTATTCTTGCACCCCAAATTTTTTCCTCCCTTTTTCTTTCAATGGCTTTGATCGTATAACCCGTGATTCGTGCGTATTGTGCCGCAGTGATTATCAGATAGGGAATTTGCAAAATTTTAAGATTTTCTTTACTAAAATTATTTTGGAGAGCCCAAAGGTTGAACAGATTAATATCAATAAAAATATGTCCATCCGGAGATTTTAATAAAAATTTGTGGCCCATTGCATAGGCATGTTTTTTTAATTTATTCATTTTTTCTGGTGGTAATCCAATCTGCTCGGCAAAGTGGTCAACCATAATATAATTGATGGGAATATTTGAGATAATATCTATTTCTGTGCTCATTTATCACTCCTATGGTATAATGATATTCGTCGTATCATTGAATGATACATGAAGATATTATACAGTATCAAAAGTATCATGTCAATGAGCTTTTATATATTTGTATCTCTTTTATTAAATTTAAACATTTTTTGGCGTGATAATAATGGATGAAACCATATATTCTATTTCTGAAACTCGAAGAGTTAATTTAAGAAAAATTGTTGAGAAATACTTTAACTCTGTAAAAGAATGTGCAGAAAAAATAGGTATTAAAAGCAATAACCTATCTGCGTTATTGACTGGTAATCGTGAAATTTCTAATACCATGAGTCTTCGCATTGAGACAGCACTTCAACTTCCTGAGGGTTCTTTAACAGAGATGTTACAAAAAGATATTGATTGTTTAATAGATGTTTCTTACTATGAAAATATTTCATATGTAAATGATACATCAAAAGAAAGCAAGATAAAGATATCTAAAAAAATGGCTGACTTAATGTTTAACTCAGGTTCTGATGATATTATTATTCTCAAGATGCACGATGATTTGATGTCCGAAACAATTAAAAAAAATGAATTGTATTTGGTTGACCGTAATCAAACAACGATAACGGAGGGCGGTATTTATTTATATGAGTTTCTAGACGCATATATTGTTCGTAGATTTCAAATGGTTGGTAAAGATACATTCAAACTAAATTATGATAATTTGTCAATAAAACTTAATGTACCGACACTGCATATCTCCAATATTACTATTATCGGCAAAGTTATTTCTGTAATAAAGGAATTATAATGAGAAATAATGATTGGCTAGACAAAGTTCTAAAATTTAGAAAGGTTCTATTTAAGATTGAGAATTACCCAATTTTAGTGGTAAACGCAAAGAATATTTTATTTATGATCATAATCGCAGCATTTTCATTATTGCTATACAGTAATTTTAATAAGGTTTTTATTCCGTTGCTGCTATTGCTTTCAGTTATTTATATAATTGCATTGGCTATCCCATATTATAGATATATATTAACAATATATTCTAAATTATTGTTTATTAACCACTTTATTCTAGTTTTAATTATTTCAATGTTTAATTCAATTATGCTGACTGGTATTTTCCATAATAATAAGCATGATATATTTAATTATATCTTTGCGATATTCTTGTTCATAGTTTTTCCATCCATCATATACCATATGGGACGATACTACATGTTGACTGGCGAACAGATATAGTGTTATTCATGAGTTTACTTAATTTTCAAGTTTTAATTTTCTGGCTTTCCAATCAGGCATGTACGTTGCTAGATAGTTATAAAATTTCTGATCATGGTTATAATGAATCAAATGCACCAGCTCATGAAAAATGACATATTCGATGGCAAAGGCATGTTTTTTAATTAAATCAAGATTTAGATTAATATATGACTTCTTGGGGTTGCAGGAACCCCAACGAGTCTTCATCTTCCGGATTGATACTTTAGCTACTTCCTGCTTGACGATTTTGGTGTATTTTGCAATAACTCTTTTAAAATAATCCTCGGCTTTTTCTTTGTACCATCTCTCAATCAGCTGGTTTTTTTTGTCATGGTTGGTTTTATCACTTAGGTTGACATGAAGATAGCCACCAATTAATTTAACTGATTCTTTGGCTGCAGTAGATATCTTCAAGCGATAATTTCGCCCCAAATAAGCAAAGCTTTCCCCACTAACCAATTCTTTTGTTGGTTGCTGAAATTTTCTAAAATAATCCAATTGCATCAAAACCCACTCATAACGCTTTTTCAGTACATGATCAATTTTATCCCGCGTTGTATCAGTAGGCACGGTCAATACAATTTCGAGTGTCGGCTTTACTTTTAAGCTAATTGTTTTAACTGGCTTATAAACTATCTGTAAATTATCCAGCATAGTTATTTATTCCGATTGAGCGAGTTGTTGCAATAACTTCAGTTGGGTTTTCAAAATGTAGATTAAACTGTTTTTCTAAATCATACAAAATATCATCAATTGACTGATCAATTTGATTTCTGACATCATTATTATGCTGCCAATCGGGCTTTTTAGAAACAGTTTTAAATATTTCATCAATTTGCAGAACAGTCTTAATAAATTCTTCAGGTGCTAACGTACCCATTACTTCCTGTAGATTGTCATATAATGCTTTGGCACAGCTTCTATCATTGATTTCAGCTGGGTAGCGTGAATCTTCATCGGTTTGTTTGGACATTAGCATTGCACGAATATCTTTTGCATGTTTTAGCTTATCTTCTTCACTCATGCGACCTTCGCGATATTCCTGAATAATTTGCTCAATCTTTTGCGAAAGTTTGTCGTAAAAACTTGGGTTCTGTTCGCGGTTTTCTCGGGCAATTTTCGCAGTAGCACTCAGGATGGTATCAGCTCTAGCATTATCACCAACTAATCGCTCCAGCTCTTTATCAAAATCTTCTTCAAAGATATTTACTAGCTTGGTCAATTGATTAACCTCGTTGGCGCTGATAAAAGTATCAAGAAGCTTTTGCATTTCCTTCTCATATTTACCAAAATCAACTTCTTCATGATAGCGGATTTTAATTGCTCGGCGCAGCTCACTATAAAACTTCATGGAGCGCTTATATTGGTTGATTTCCTGTTCGGTTAATACTTCATCACTTTTATCACTGGCTAAGGTCAACTTTAAAGCACGTGCAAACTGTGAAAGTAATTCATAGAATCTTTTACGCAAATCTTCATCAGCCAGAAAGACTTGATAACTTTCCTGATCATCCCGATTAACTACTGGTTTAAACAAATCCTGCAAATGAGAATAAAAGGTTTTAACTTTACCAATTTCCGCCTTAATATCAATTACCGCACCAGTTAAATCTTCTTCATCGAAACCAGCCAATGCACCGTATGAAGTTAACGCTTTATCTAAATTACCCAATAAGCCGCGATAATCAACGATAAAGCCATATTCTTTACCCTCATAGAGGCGATTAACCCGGGCAATTGCTTGTAATAAATTATGTTCTTTGAGTTCTTTATCAATATAAAGTACCGCCGCACGAGGTGCATCAAAACCAGTTAATAACTTATCTACCACAATCAATAATTCAATTTCATCACCATCAATAAATTGGCTCTTTACCGACTCCAAAAAGCTTTCTTCATCACCATAGCGACGTAATAACTTAGCCCAAGCTTCCGCAACATAGAGTTTGTTATTTTCATCGACTTCTTCGTGTCCTTCGCGGGTGTCAGAAGATGAGATAACAAAAGCGGTTTTGATATTGCCATACATCATGAATAACTCATGATATTTGATAGCCTCATATTTACTACTGGTAGCAAGCATAGCTTTAAAACCAGTCCCTTGAAAATTTTTAGTAAAGTGCTCATTGATATCCAGAGCAATCATTTCTAAGCGGCGTTCACTGGACGCTACACGGCTAAAACGAGCCCATTTCTGTTTTAAATCTGCTTTTTGCTCAAGATTTAAATCCCGTGAGATCATTTCAAAACGGCGGTCTAGTCCAGCTTTATCACTTATCCACTGATCAACTAAACGCCCCTCATATAGTAGTGGCAAAACAGCTTTATCTTTAACTGCTTGATCAATGGTGTAGCGATGAATTAATCCACCAAATTTAACGATTGAGCCTTTTTCACGTTTTAGTAACGGGGTTCCAGTAAATCCTAGATAACAGCCAAGAGGAAAGACCTTTTTCATGGCTTTATGCAAGTCACCGCCTTGAGTACGATGCGATTCATCCACCAACACAAATATATTGGGGTCGCGTATAACTAATTTTTCATTTTTAACAGTGTCAAATTTATGAATTAGCGTAGTTATTATGGTCAGTCCAGACTGTAGTTTTTCAATCAAATCATGCCCGCTACCAGCTCGACCAGCTTTTATTTCACTGTTTTGAAACGTAGTATGAATTTGACTGTCCAAGTCTTTTCTATCGGTTACTACAATAATCCGCGAACCAACAATTTCTCGCTTGAGGAGTTTAGTTAGCATAGCCATAGTCAGTGATTTACCGCTGCCTTGGGTATGCCAAATTAACCCACCAGCACGGCTACCATCTGGCGCAAAGTTTTCAATCTTATGAAAGATTTCTTTAATCGCAAAATATTGCTGGTAACGTGCAACTTTTTTAATGCGCTTATCAAAAAGGATAAACGAATGCAATAATTCAAGAACTCGTATCTTACTAAATAGATTGAAGATAGTTTGATCAAGCTTGCTGATAGTCCGATTATAAACAAAATCAGTTAATTGCTGAATATTATCTTCTTCCCAAACTGCATAAAATCTGGCAGGTGTTCCAGTTGTAGCGTATTGCGGATTAAAGTTGTTCCCTGCTAAAGTTAACTGGATATACTTAAATAATTGTGGTATTTCATTAACTCCTTGATTACGAATCATTTGTGAAATACCTTGCTCAGCATTAATACTGGATTTTTTGAGCTCGATTACCGCAATTGGGATACCATTGATAAATAGCACTATATCCGGGCGGCGTGTCTTTTCAGTCTCGGTAGTAGTCTGACGGCTAACAGTGTATTCTTCAGTAAAATGAAAAAGATTATTATCAATATTATCAAAATCAATGTAACGCAAGGAAAAGCTTTTTCTATCGCCATCCGCAAGCTCTTCATCATAACTAGTACCTAGTACTAACTTATCGCTAATTTTTTGATTAGCGGCACTTAAACCCTCATTGAGCGGTATATTTAGCTCTTCAACGGCTCGTGAAATATTCTTGGGCGAAAACTTATAATTAACCCCTTTGTATTCAAAAGAATTAATTTTTTGCAATTGCTCTAGCAAAATATCTTTCAACACTACTTCATGAAGGCGGTTATCACGTAAGATAGCGTTATCTTCACGACTGATATAAGTCCAGCCCATTGATTTTAATAATTCTATTGTATTTTTTTGAATTACTGATTCATTTAAAATATTTGGATTCATAATTAACTTTTCTTTATTGTGTAGTGTTTATCAAATTCTCGTATGATGTTAGAGCTATAATATGTTTTTTTGGTACCAGACATTTTTTCATAATCCAAGAATCTTTCTCCGCTAAATTCTGATCTTTTACACAATTCCTTTTTTAATTTGTTAAAAATTTGGTCTTGTTTAAAGTCTGTGTACCTATTTTTTAATTTTAAAATCAAGCTTTTATAATCTAAAGGATATTTTTTCTTGAAAATTTCTTCACTATCTTGATGCACTGGAATACCATCTTTATCAAATCTTACTTGCATACCTTTGTCTGCTCTATTTAGCTTAACGTCTATTACTAATGCAATATCATGCTCACTTAAATTATCTTCTTTTTGCCGCTGTTTTGAAATAAACCCTAATAGTTTTTTATGTGTTTCAGATTCTTGAGATAAGCTTTCAACACTAAAAGTTTGAGGTATATTAAAAGCTATCGGTATTAAAAAAAGATCAAATTTATCTAATGACTCGCTAAACCATTCTTCAACAATTACTTTGTAGCTTTTTAATGTAGCTATTGCAACTTCTAAAAGCTGCTTTTCAAAGTATTTGCTAGCATTGTAAAAGTGAATTGCATTATCTCTTATTTCAACTAAAGTTTCCAGTTGAATCTTTAAATTATTATCCTTTATTTCTTGTTCTATCAATTCAGATATACCCAAAGTTAAGTAATTGCCAGATTTCGTTGTTTTATATTTAAATCTTTGACGTGGTTTTTCAGTTTTGGTTTTTTTAGAAACCGGAATATATAAACAAGTTAATTTACTATTATTGTCTTTAAGTTTTTTTGCTTTTAATAATAATTCCCATGCGTTAACCATCAATATAGAAAAACTTTCTTCCCTATATGAAAAAATAGGCTTATTGTAAAGCTCGATAGCAGAAAGAACAGCTTGTATTGATTTTTCTAATAACAAACTATGCTTAGACTTTGCCAATATTTAATCCTTTAATAAATTTTATAACCTCATCTTTTAGTGTGAATATTTCTGATGCTTTAATATAGTAACCTAGATTTATCATTACGCTGGTAGTACTATAAACTTCTTGTTTAGTAGGAATATCTTGAACTATTATTTTTCCTTGGGTATCATAAGTTGGACCTGCGTATAATATACCTATCAATCCAAATCTTGTTGGTCCTAGGGTTGTATTATTGAATTTATCAACATATCCACCTTCGTTTAATATACATATAGGCGATCCCGATGATCCGGGAAAGCAAGCCGCGTCAATTAGTCCAATATTGTCGCCTTTAAATGGTATGCTTGGGTGTGAAGAAGTAATACCTTTTCTAAATATAGGTAGGTTATGAACATCATCCCAAAGACCTATTGGATAGCCAACCATAATAATATCTTCCATTGTTTTTAATTCTGATAGTTGTTGTTTATTCCAAATAATGCTTTCATCTAATGGAATAAAATAAATCATTTTATTAAGCCTTGTATTACAATGCTCAATTAATGGTTGAAAGAACGCACAACAAAGATCATACTTAGGGTGCATAATCCAGATAGGACTATAACTAACATTTATATTTTCATCTGTTGGTTGTTTATTATCTGCTACGTGTAGATTTAAAGAAATTTCTTTCGAACCTTCAACAACATGTTTATTTGTGATAATTACCGGAATTTTTGATGCTCCATCAATAAACTCAAAAAAGAAACCTGTACCGCTTCCGTTTGGAGTATTGATTTTAACAGTTGAAAATAATAGTTTTTCTGTAATTGCGTGAGGAGTTATCATATTTTTACTCTTACTTGACCTGTTAGAAGTTTTTGCATTAATGATTGTTTTTGGAGTTTTAGTTGCTCTAATATTTCCGTTTGCTTAGTTATTTCATCATCAAAACTAGTGAGAAAATCTGCGATTTTATTTTGTTCTTCACTGGATGGAACTTCAATAACTTCTCGAGAGTATTCAGAAATCCAGTAACGCTTGTGCTCATCTCCAAGAGCAAAATCAATAAATTGCATCCGTTCATAAATGTACCTAATATTTACTTTATCAGTGGCTGGCAATAGTATTTTCATTGCTGATGATTTCACTTTAAATTTAAAATTAACAAACTGGTTAGATGTTGTAAAATCATCAAAAATTATTACTGGTAGGTTCTCTCTAAAAATACCACTTGTTTCATTTGTATAACCAAGAATAAATGATTTTCCCGCAGTAAGTACTGGGATTTTGTAATCATCACAATAGTCTTTTGAACTAACCAGATATTTTGTTGGCTGTTTATAAGTCAAGAGATCTGATAACTCTAAATAATCCCAAGCGGGATAGTCGTTGCTGTTATCGCCTTTGAAGCGAAGTTCTTGGCTAAAAACCTGCTGCATGATTCCTTTTTTGAAAACTTGCCTCTGTTCAATTAGTTGCGCTTGTTTGGTGATAGCATCATCCCAAGTTGAGAGTATTTCGGCAATTTTGTCTTGTTCTTTTTTTGGTGGTAGCGGTACATCTAACTTAGCAAATTCTAGCTGACCCAGTGTTTTATTCCTTCCCGCTCCTCCTGGTGATGCTAACTCAAGACTTAATTTACCTCGTTTAGATTTGAAAAAATACAAGTAGAAATCTAGAGCTGCTCTTTCCTGATCTGGCTTATACATTGGGAATCTATGTGAAGCAATAAAGCCAATTTCATTTTCAGCAGTTTTAGCAATTGCTTGCTCCCATGCAAAGACAATATTTAAAATCAAGCAATTAGGATGTATCCAGAAAACAGATTTGTTTCCTAAGTCTTGTCCAGATACCTTTTCTTTATAGAAAATGCCTTTTCCATGTGAGCGAATCCCTATCTCTTGGTATAAGCTCTCTGGACATACTTCTACAGGAAAGGATAGTTTCTTAAATATTTTATGTATTTTTTCCACTTTCCATTCATTAGGAATAATCCCGACTTTAGTTTGCTTATATCCTTGTGGAATTTGCTTAACCATGCCTACCACCTTTACTAACTTCTTTGGCTATTTGCTCTAATTCTGCTAAATCATCAGCGTTGGCTTGCTCTATCTCCTGAGCTTGGCGGTATTTATCAAATAAATCATAACGCTCTTCGGCTAATTGTTTGGCTACGTTTGCTTTTATTTTTCCAGCGTGGGTTAATAATTCCCGTTCATTGAAGCTCAGGAAGGCATCAAGTTTTTGTTCCCATTCTGCCATAGTTATAGCTTTACGTTTTTTTGCCTGATCTTCGGCATAATCCAGATACATGGTTACAATCCGATTTAGCTCTTCGACTTCTTCCTGTGAAAGATAGTTTTTAGCGGTATCAACATCCATCTTTCTTACCTTAGAGCCTGCCCACGAAGTTAAACCCATATTAGGTAATTCTGGATTACTCCGGTTAGCAATAATCTCGGCAGCAGTATGTCTGGTTACCGCCCAGAGCATTTTATTTTGTACTTTTTTAAAGAATAATTTAGCCTGATCACTATCCTTGGTGTAATCAATTGCGGTAATATAAAGGTCTTTAATTTTCTGGTAAAAGCGTTTTTCTGAAGCCCTGATCTCTCTGATGCGTGCTAACCATTCATCAAAGTAATCCCACTCCTTAGCTTGTTTCAGGCGCGCATCATCCATTGCAAAACCTTTGATTAGGTACTCTTTAAGTATGGTGGTTGCCCATTTCCTGAATTGAACACCTCGCGGCGAGCGTACCCGATAGCCAACAGCTAAAATAGCATCCAGATTATAATGAGCTGTATCATATTCTTTATCATCTGCGGCAGTTCGTCGGAAATTCCGACGAACTGAATTTTCTTCTAATTCACCATCATTAAAGATGTTCTGTAAATGTTCCGTAATAGTAGATCTAGACTTACCAAATAAATTCGCAATTTCATCTTGGATTAGCCAGACAGTACCATCAATTGCTTTTAAATTGACTTGAGTTTGCCCATCTTCTGTTTGATATATAATTAATTCGTTATTCATGCTATAGACCTAATTCGGCGAGATAGTTATTCATTTTAATTTTTATTTCAGCAAGTTCAGTTTCTAATTTAGCAATATTTGCTTTGGTTGCATCCAGATCAATCGGGGTTTCTTCTTCAAAAGTATCAACATAGCGCGGAATATTTAAGTTATATTCATTTTCTTTGATTTCATCCAGTGTTGCAATATGTGCATATTTCTCAATTTTTTCACGTTTGCGGTAAGTTTCCAGTATTTTATTGATATGTTCATCAGTTAGGCTATTTTGGTTCTTACTTTTTTCAAATTCATTGCTGGCATCAATAAATAAGATGTCTTTATGCTGGCGATTTTTTTTAAAAACAAGAATACATGCGGGAATCCCAGTACCAAAGAATAGATTCGATGGTAAGCCAATAACTGCATCCAGTAAATTTTCATCGATGAGCTTTTGTCTTATTTTGCCTTCACTAGAACCACGGAATAGCACGCCATGAGGTAAAACTACGCCCATACGTCCATTCTCATTTAAGCTTTGTATCATATGGATAACAAAAGCATAATCGCCTTTACTTTTGGGGGGGATAGCATAATTGCTAAAGCGTTTGAAGTTATCGTTTTCTGCATTATCTGCGCCCCACTTATCTAAGCTAAATGGTGGATTGGCGACAATTACATCAAACTTCATCAAGTGATCATTTTCTAAATGTAATGGGTTGCCAATTGTATCGCCCCATGCAATTTTGGCATCATTTATCTCATGCAAATACATATTCATCCGACATAGCGAATGAGTTTGCCCGTTCTTTTCCTGTCCATAAATTGCAAAATTATTATTGCCAACTTCTTTAGCAGCTTTAATTAATAATGAGCCAGACCCGCAGGTTGGATCATAAATCCGTTCGCCTTCTTTAGCGGCAACCAATTTTGCCAGCAGTGTAGATACTTCGCTTGGAGTAAAGAACTCGCCACCTTTTTTGCCCGCATCGCTTGCAAAATGGGCAATTAGGTACTCGTAGCTGTTACCAATAATATCGACATTATCCAGTTGTGAAGGTCTTAAATCCAGTCTGTTATCGCTGAAATCTTCTAGTAAATTTTTCAATATGCTATTGCGCTCTTTGGTATCACCTAGCATTTGCCGATTATTAAAATCAACATTCCTAAAAATACCTTCAAGTTTTTCAATATTATCTTCTTCAATTTTTGCGAGGGCTTTATTAATTATTTCGCCAAGGTTATCAGCTTCCTTATTTTTTAATAAATATTCAAAAGTGCAAGAGTTATCGAGGATGAATTTTTCTCGCTCTAGTGCGCGGTTAATGCGCGCAGTATCACCATCATATCTGGCACTAATTTGTTCCAATTTTTCTTTATAAAAATCAGAAAGATATTTTACAAACAGCATACTTAGAATGTAATCTTTATATTGAGAGCTATCCATTGTGCCGCGGAAGGTATCGCAGGCTTTCCAAACTACATTATTAATAATATCTTGAGTTGTCTTCATGTTTTATATATCCTTGCATTTATTTGATAAGAGTTTCAAAAATTTCGGTTTTAAGTTTGTTTTTTTCATCAATAAGTTTATTGAGTAGACCAATTTCTTTATTTGCAGTATCAATGTAATTTACTATTTTTTGTTGTTTCTCAAGCGGTGGTAAGTTAATTTCTAATTCTAGTAGATCAGTTCTTTTTGTCATTGTTATAGAAGTCCCTTGGCTATTTTTTATCAATTGATTTTGAATCAATTGTGAATTTAGATAATAAGTCAGATATTTGCTATCTAAAATGGATACATCTATATTTGTTACAATTGCCATTAATGACGGAACTACTAAATCGGCATTTTTACTGCTAATATGTATTGCTGTAGTAGGGGCTCGTAATCTAACAATGACATCATTGACTTTTGTTAAATATTGTGAATTAATGTGAGAGTCAGCTATAAATGTTTCATCATATAAATCATTAAAATCATCAGTTGCTGTAAATGATTTTAAGGTAAGTAGTTTGTATTCAATCTTATCTAAACTAATTGGGTTAGCTTTTTTACGTTCAAGTGGTAAGCCAATTTTTATGTCAGCTAATTCTTTGAGTCTTTTAATTTTTCGTTTATTATTCATTTGTTACCTCGCAAGAAGCATTTTAGCATGTTTAGATGTGGTATAGTAAAAATAGTACAAATAAATCGTTGACAAAGTGTATTACTTGCGAATATAATAACGCCAGTAGGTTCAAAATCAGATATTTTTATACTCAAGAGTAATATTTTAGTATGAAGGATTTGATATTTTACTGAAAATAATGAAGGTGGCTATTGGCGTAGCCACCATATTGAAAACCCAAAGGGCTTTGTATTCTGCCAGAATACTGAGAGCCTTATTTTCTCACAAAGGAGAAAAATTATGGCAAAAAATTGGACTGAGCAAGAGAAAATTAACGTTTGGAATAAAGGAGCTATTGTAGCAGGGTATGATTCTACAAAGTACCGTAAGGATCAATGTGATGCATGGATGATCTATAATGAGTATGGTAATCGTTCTTCAGTATTTGGTTGGGAGATTGATCATATTTCCCCTAACTCAAGCGGTGGGGCTGATACTTTATCAAATTTACGTCCGCTTCAATGGCAAAATAATGTAGATAAGAGCGATGGGCGGTTAAAATGTAATGTTTCTGCATCAGGAAATCAAAATGTTGACAAGTTAAGAAGATTGTAGCCGCGAATTTGTTATTTTAGCTTTAGCGCAGGCTACGGGCATGGCGGGTTTTGCTCGCAAAATTGGAGTTTAGTCGCTTATTAACGAAATAGGCTTAGGGTTTTCCTAAGCCTATTTCGTAAGTCGGATATTTAAACTATACTAACTTATCCAGATTAATAAGCCGGTTTTTTATTGAGTATAAACCGCAGCATTACTAGCTGTCGAATTAGTTACATATCCAACTACAAACACTTTGTTTGAACCAACATACATTGAATAACAACCTTCATAGACTTTATAACTACCAGCACTAATATATGAGGTATAACCAATGTTTGCCCAGCCACTAGTATTTGATAACGCTGTGGCATTGATTCCTGTACCGTAGAAGCCGCTGATTGGTCCACAAGTGTACATTGTGGAACTAGTCACACCAATTGCGCTTGCCACTGATCCACCTGTGTAAGTGGTGATATTGTTCACATTGCTCAAGCTGGTTGCGGTAATTGTATTGACATTAGTTACATAAAAAGTGTTGTTCATTATTGCAGATGAATTAACGCCAGGCGTATTCATACCCGTATATGCAGAATTAATGCTATTTGCACTGTTATAATTTCCCGAACTTGGATCAAATGCAATTAGGTTGTATTGCTTATTCACACCGCCAACACTTGTACTGGTTTGCCCATAGACATAGCCATTGTAATAATAGGTAGTTGAGAAGTCTGTATTATTCGGAATGTTATTAAGCTGAGTAGTTGTCCACGTTGAACCATTGTATTTCAATAAGACGTATTGACTAGAACTATCAGTTCCAAAAGCTAACATATTACCGTTATCATCAGGGATAAAGTTCAGTGAGAAGATAGTATATCCAGCAGGGAAGTTACTCATTACACTTGCACAATCCCATGCGGTTGATGAGCCAGCTGATGCTGACACTGTACAAATAGAAGTTCTACCTAAATTAATGCGATACAGCGTATTTGATACAGGTTCATAAGATACATGATCTGTATTAACTACACCCGAAGCGCTACCGACCTGATTTGTCCATTGTGGACCAAGCGTTTTACTTCCACCGCCTCCGCCATTATCACCACCACTTCCATCTGAAGAACCTCCGCCGCCACTTCCACAAGCAGTTAGGGCAGAAACACCAAGAACTAACGCTAACAACTTAACCAGACGTTGTTTTTTCATAAAATACACTCCTTAAGAATTAATAACTTTTTCGATAGCCTGTTTGATTTGATTGATTTGCTCTTTGCTTAAGCTAGTAGCACCATCACCTTTGATAGTGTATGGAATAATAGCTTTATAAGATACTTTTGATTGATTGTGATATGGGAATATACTAATGGCTACAGGAATACTTAGATCACCATATTTATAAGTATAGGTAGTTTCCATTTGTTTAGGTGTAATTCCTAATTTAGCCGCATATTGTTCTGGCGTAGGCGCATCAGCAATTTTTTCTGATTGTTGAGCACCTACTTGTCCTTTTGCTTTAGCTATTGCCATCATCTTAGCCACTAATGGATTAGATGAGTATTCTTCTTGAGCATTTTCTTGAACTGTTGGCTTATATTGAGAGCCACACATAGCATAACTCATGCTGTTAATTGTAGCCTGATTATCAATAGCTTTCTGAATCATGTCCAGAGGGGTGCAAGTAGGATTGGTTTTCCAGTCATACTTAGTCATCAGACGGTCAAAATTACCGTAAATAGAATCAGGCGAGTATTTATTATCTGATTCACCACTTAAGATATACTGTTGTGGAATAACGATAGATGCAGGATTTAAGCTATTTGAGAGGTCAACATATAGTTTAGCTGGCGAATCCAGTGGATCTTGTGTTCCCCAGTTATAGATACTTGATCTACGGATTGTGTAAGCATTCGGTAAGCTTTCAGCAACAGCTAATTGATTAGCTACTGGAGTAAGTGTTAAACCGACTTTAAAGATGGTGTCTTTCACATTATAGGTTACATCACCAGAACCATTAATAATAATCATACTTGAGGTGTAATCTTTCTCATTGCGATAATTAACTAAAATCGTATGCTCTGCTGGAACATATTTAGCTGTGATACCTTTAAAGAAGACATTCTTTTCTTGTTTAGATGAATTATATGGATATTGGCTATTGCTAAGTAATGAGTAAATAATACCAGATGCGATAGTATTTTCAGATAAAGCATTACCATTTAGATCAGTTAATGGTAATTTTAAAGTTTGGTTAATTGGCGACACTTTGTCCAATTGAACCTCTTCAAAAAATGCTTTCCAGCCATCATCAGCATAGCTAGATAATGAAGCACTAAGCAATGTAATCAGCAAAAGGCTTTTATTCATAGGATTCTCCAGTCTAAACATATTGTTAAATAATATTGTTGAACTATAGTTTAGCATAAATAGCTATTTATATGCTGGATATCTATATGCGGTAGATTCATATCATGTAGATTTATAGTCGTTAACTTATTAGAATAATGACTATGAAAAAACCAAGTAAAAACCTACAAGTATTTGCCGACAATATCAGAAAATGTCGAGCAGAATTAAATATATCTCAAGAAAAACTGGCTGAGTATTGCGGTTTACACCGTACATATATTGGGCAAGTAGAGAGATGTGAGAAAAATATATCAATGGATAGCATGGAAAAAATTGCTGAGGCACTAAAAACTACGGTGCTTTATTTATTAACACCATAAACAAATAAACATCAATATAAATCAATATAAGTAACGCTACGCGCTGGCTGCGGGATTGGCGGGTTTTGCTTGCAAAATTGGGGTTCAGCGCTGATTAATGATATAGGCTTAGGGTTGTCCTAAGCCTTATTTTACAGATAACAATATAAGCCTGTTTCTTGCTCAAAATATGAGATTAAATCATCAGCGTAAACCTCATCAATTTGCCTGATCATGCGTTTTTCTGTGTCGGCTATTCTGGAGTTGATAAAAGTGTATTCGTAGACATCTAAACCAATGTTGTAAGTTATCAATACCAGATTAATATTGTTTTTGGTTTGTATGTCTGCGGGCAATTTACAGTGTAACACTGGCTGATTTTTACTGTTAATGCTGTAGGATAGTTTTGCACCTGTCATTGCAGTAAATTTACTGCCACCTAATTGTGCATAAATGGTCTGTACAATTTCTTTGGTATATTCTTGATTGGTCATGATGTTTGTTCCTTTTTAGCCATAGATTAAGATTTAATAGTAGTTTTTGCGGGATTGCTCCCGTTTCTGATTAGTGGATTGCTGGCTGCATCTCGGTTTGAATGATTTGGCTGCCGTAATCCTTGCGGATTTGTTTCATTGATTTACTGCCGCGCTTATAATTAGTAATGTTGATAGTTGGTGACCAATACCATGATTTTTTAGCACCTGAGAACTTAAAACCCAAATTGCTGATGGCTTCTTTATGTGGATAGGTGTTACCAGATAACCATACCCAATAGCCGCAAACTTCAATAATCACGCCGTGTAATGTTTTTAAGGTATCCAGAAAGCTAAAATCAAAGGTTGGTGCTGTTTCTTGTTCTTGATTGATATCTAAGGTTTGATTGGTCTCAAAATACTTACACAGCTCAGCAAAAGCTGTATTTATTAATTGCATAGTCTCGGTATTGCCGCCTTTATCTGGATGATTAGCACTAGCTAACTTTCTATAAGCCTGCTTAATATCGTTCAATGTATATTGCCCATTTTCTAGACCAAAGATAACGATTGCATTTTGTAATTTATCCATTTTGAACTACTCCATAAAAACACATCTTGATTTAGCGCCAACGAGCGCCACCGCTATTTGATTAAGCCAAACCTAAATAATTACGGGTAAAGGGGCTTAGCTCCTTTCAGCCAGAGGCATAACCTCTAACT
>JACCDG010756811.1_pt1 | contig 19002 bp, 13 predicted proteins | sample 7442471 | NCBI WGS metagenome assembly JACCDG01 (sample SAMN15323444, study PRJNA562643) | freshwater metagenome | isolation source: river surface water | place: USA:Blue River Watershed | collected 2017-08-17 | reverse complement strand
CTGAAAAAGATACGGACAACGATGGTTTGGATGATGCATATGATCCAACCAATGATGGTACCTACGTTTCACCAGTGGATACCGACAAGGATGGTAAGCCAGATTTCAGAGATGTTGACAGTGATGGTGATGGTATTCCAGATGAAGTAGAAAAAGGTGCCGACGGATCCAATCCTAAAGACACAGACGGTGATGGTATTCCTGATTACAGAGAAACCGACAGCGATGGGGATGGAATCCCTGATGAAACTGAAAGAGGTACAGATGGTACCAAGCCAAAAGACAGCGATGGTGATGGTATTCCTGATTACTTGGATATCGACAGTGACAACGACGGAATCACTGATAAATCTGAAAACGGTGCTGGTCCTGCAATTCTCGATACAGACAAAGATGGCATCCCAGATTACCTCGATCTGGACAGCGATGGCGATGGCATCACAGATGTTGTGGAAGCAGATGGTACAGATGCAAACCAGGACGGAAGAGCAGATGGAAAAGTAGATGCAAACGGTGTTCCTGAATCTGCAAAAGGCGGACTCACTGCACCAGACACCGATGGCGATGGCAAGCGTGATTTCCAGGATGTTGACAGCGATGCAGATGGCATTCCTGATAACACCGAAGGTCAGGGTACCTATGTGAAACCTGCCGGAAAAGATACCGATGGTGATGGTCTCGATGATGCATACGATCCAGATAATAAGGGGACTTATGTAAGTCCTGTTGATACAGATAAAGACGGCAAACCAGATTACAGAGATGTTGACAGTGATGGTGATGGTATTCCGGATGAAGTAGAGAAGGGTGCTGACGGCAGCAATCCTGTTGACACAGACGGAGATGGAACGCCAGATTACCGTGACTTGGATTCTGATAACGACGGCATACCTGACAGTGTTGAAAAGGGTGCTGATGGAACCAAGCCTGTTGATACCGATGGAGATGGTACACCAGACTTCAGAGACATAGACGCAGACGGTGATGGCATTCCTGACAGCACAGAAAAAGGTACAGACGGTTCCAAACCAAAAGACAGTGATGCAGACGGCATTCCAGATTATTTAGATATCGACAGTGACAACGACGGCATCACCGACAAATCAGAAAACGGTGCTGGTCCGGATTTGTTGGATACCGACAAAGATGGTATTCCTGATATTCTCGATCTCGACAGCGATGGCGATGGAATCTCTGACGTAGTTGAAGCAAATGGTACCGATGCAAACCAGGATGGAAGAGCAGATGGAAAAGTGGATGCGAATGGTGTTCCTGAATCTGCAAAAGGCGGACTCACTGCACCAGACACCGATGGCGATGGCAAACGAGACTTCCAGGATGTTGACAGCGATGCAGACGGCATTCCTGATAACACCGAAGGTCAGGGTACCTATGTGAAACCTGCCGGAAAAGACACCGATAGTGATGGTCTCGATGATGCGTATGATCCAGACAATAAGGGAACCTATGTTTCACCTGTTGATACAGACAAGGATGGTAAACCTGATTACAGAGATGTTGACAGTGATGGAGATGGTATTCCTGATTCAGTCGAAAAAGGTGCTGATGGAAACAATCCTGTTGACACAGACGGAGATGGAACGCCAGATTACCGTGACTTGGATTCTGACAACGACGGCATACCTGACAGTGTTGAAAAGGGTGCTGATGGAACCAAGCCTGTTGATACCGATGGAGATGGCACACCAGACTACAGAGACTTAGACAGTGACAACGACGGCATTCCAGATGCAACTGAAAAAGGTGCTGATGGAAGCAAGCCAAGAGACAGCGACAAAGATGGTATTCCTGATTACCTCGATATTGACAGTGACAACGATGGAATCACAGATAAAGTAGAAAACAATGGTGGTGCAACTGTTTTGGATACAGATAAAGACGGCATTCCCGATATCTTGGATCTCGACAGCGATGGCGATGGAATCTCTGACGTTGTTGAAGCAAATGGCACCGATGCAAACCAGGATGGCAGAGCCGATGGTGAAGTAGACGCAAATGGTGTTCCTTCTTCTGCAAAAGGTGGAGTGAATCCTCCTGATACCGATGGTGATGGCAAGCGTGACTTCCAGGAATTGGACAGTGACAATGACGGATTACCTGATAACTTGGAAGGACAAGGCAAATACATCAAGCCTACTGGCAAAGACACAGATGGTGATGGTTTGGATGATGCATACGATGGTGACAACAAAGGAACCTACATCGCACCTGTAGATACTGACAAAGATGGAACCCCAGACTTCCGCGAGTTGGACAGTGACAACGATGGTATTCCTGATAAAGTGGAAGCAGGCAAAGACGGCGCAAATCCTGTTGACACTGACGGAGATGGAACGCCAGACTACCGTGAACTCGACAGTGATAATGATGGTATTCCTGATATTGATGAAGCTGGTCCAAATCCAAGTAAACCCCAAGATTCAAATGGCGATGGAATTCCAGATTATCAGCAAATCATCAGTAAGCCTGGTACAATTATACCTGATGGAGAAACACTGCTCTTGTACAAAGAAGCATCCAAGCCCATTGTACAGGCAGATGGAAGCATCAAGATGACTTTTACCATCAAGGTGAAAAACAACCGCAAGGAACCCCTTACACAGATATTGGTGAAAGATGACCTTACCAAGACATTCCCATCACCTACTGCTTTCAGTATCCTCGATTATACTACATCAGGAACACTGGTAAAGAATGCAGGATACAATGGCAAAACCAATGTTGACTTGTTGACCAACGCAAGTACCCTTGGGGCATTTGACAGTGCGTTGATCACCATCACAGTTCGAATTGAACCCAATGGATTCAGCGGTGCAGTCAAAAACATTGCAGATGGAAGTGCACTCAGCAAGTGGGGACCAGTCACCAAACAGTCGATCGATTTGAGTTTGTCAAATGGTCGTCAATATGGAGCCGGTGTTCCAACCAATACTACACTTCCAGAGATTGAAGTCTTCATCTCAGATGTGATCACACCCAATGGTGATGGATTGAATGACAGATGGATTATTCTGAAGCCATTCAATATTACTGTTGCAGTGAAAATATTCAATCGTTGGGGACAATTGATCTATACCAATAACAATTACAACAATGAGTGGGATGGAAGATCAAGTGTAACAAATGAATACCTGCCGCATGGATCATATTTCTACCTCGTTGAATTGACAAACAAATCAACTGGAGCGAAAACAGTGCGCAAAGGTCCAATCATGTTGAAAAGAGAATATTAATTGAATAAATGATTATGAAGAAAATATCGATACTCCTTGTTTTAGCCATCATCTCATTGGCTGGTTTCTCTCAGCAGCAGCCTATGTACGGACAATACATGTTCAACATGTTGAATGTAAATCCGGCATATGCAGGAAACAGAGATGTAGGGAATGTAAACTTTCTGATCCGCAAACAATGGCTGGGTATAGATGGTGCACCCACAACGGGATCCATCTCCTATGATCAACGCATCAAGGACAAGAACTTCAGTGTTGGCGGACAGATTTTCTATGACAATGTATTCATTCAGAAAAGATCCGGATTTCAAGGGTTCTATTCTTACAGTGCGCCCTTGAACAAATCAACCCTTTCTTTGGGAATGAGTTTTGGTGTCATGAACTACAATGCCAACTATGGAAGAACCAATCCTTTTCAGGCAGGTGATCCTGCATTGCAACGTGTGGTGAATGCATTTTTGCCGACAGCAGGATTCGGTGCATTGTGGAGCGGAGAGAAATGGTACCTGGGTGTTTCCAGTCCCAATCTCTTTAGATCTTACAAATCAGAAGTGGATGCAAAATCTGTTAGTCTTGCAGGCAAAGAAGGGCACTACTATATTACTGGAGGATACATTTTCTCTCTGAGTGATCAAGTGGTTGCAAAGCCTTCATTGATGGTAAAATCAGTCAACGGAGCACCCGTGCAATATGATCTGAACATGAACTTTTGGTTCGGTGACAGAATCGGCATTGGCGCGAGTTACAGAACTTCTGATGCCATTGTGGGTATCGCAGAATTGCAATTGAATCCACAGTTCAGAATCGGATACGCTTTTGAACAGAAAATCAAAGTCGTCAATACCACCTCGCATGAATTGATGATGCGATATGAGTTTGGAGGATTGTTGGGTAAAAAAATACTTTCACCAAGATATTATTAATTGTATGCTAAAGAAAAGAATTGTATTGATTGCTGTATCGGTCACCCTCTTTTTGTGTGCCGATGCTCAGAAAGCAGATTATAACCTGCAGTTGGCAGATAAAGCGTATCAAGCATTGCAATATGAATCTGCCGTGCGTTCATATGAAACGTATTATCAAAACAACCCCGGCAAAAACGAAGTCGTGGAGAAGATCGCAGATTGTTATTGGAATTTGCGCCAATATCCCAATGCATCCAAATGGTATGCAAAGATGGATGCAGGCAGTGTTGCAGCCAATGCGACGATCAAGAGACGTGTTGCTGAATTAAAAGCAATTGAGGGAAACTACCAGGATGCATCTTCCATGTTGAGTGGAGTAAATGGTTTTCAGAACAGGGCAGCCGGGTTTAAAAATTCGAATAAGCTGAAAAGGGATTCGGCAGATTGGTCTGTCAGCTACCTGAGTATCAATACACAGCAATACAGGGAGTTTTCTCCGCTGGTATTGGACAAAAAATTTGTTTGGAGCTCCAATCAGCCAAAATCAAGTGGCATCAAAGGCATCATGGGATGGGACGCAAATGGATATGTGAAACAATTTTATCTCAGCTCGATTGACCATGTACAAAAAGTATTGCTTCCCAAATCATCTTTGGATACTGCTTCCAAGGCCAATGTGAAATTGGCAAGACATTTTGCGGGAGCAGATGTCTCCAAAAAGGAAGCGGCTTCTTTGCCAAAGCAATTGGTCAATCAAAATAAATACAGATTGCATCAGCCTCTGGTGCTGCAGGGTTTTGATGATACCAAATTCAACAATGGTCATGCTACGGCATCGCCCAAAACAAAAAAGCTTTATTCAAGTGTGAACGTACAGGGTGAAATCAAAGAAGGCGCCACCAGAAAAGTCGGTATTGTAGAAGCTGAGTACGGTCCTGATGGAGTTTCGAATGTTCGTTTCCTGAATCTAGGATCAGCTGATGAAAATGCAATGCATCCTGCCATTGACGCAAATGGTGAATACCTGGTTTTCAGTTCAGACAAGTCCGGTGGTAAAGGCGGATATGACCTCTACATGGTGAAGAAATCAGCTGACGGATCTTGGTCAACGCCCGTTGCCTTGGAGAAAATAAATACAAGCGGCAATGAGGTGTTTGCAAGCTTTGCACCAAATGGTGATTTGTTCTACAGCACCGATGGACTGCCAGGATTAGGCGGACTCGATATTTACAAAGTGGCATTCAACAATGGTGCTCTAGCTGCTGCTCCTGAGCATCTCTCATATCCTCTGAATTCAAAAGCAGATGAGTTTGGCATGTATGTAACTGCCAATGCAGAAACAGGATATTTTACGAGTGACCGTTTCGGATCAGACGATATCTTCTCATTCAACTACCAAAAAGTATTTACACCTGTATCAGGATTTGTATTGGATCGCGTTACAAGTGTGAGGACCAAGGGAGTACCGGTTGCATTGTACATGAGAGAAGATGATGGCCGCCTTGTTAAAGTGGATTCAGCTACAACCGACAGAAACGGAAACTATACATTTGCCAGCGCAAGACCCAACCGGGATTATGAAGTTTTCGCATACGATCCTACACCTGGAAAAATTGACATGGCAAAAATTGCTACACCGGCTGTAAGTGCAACAGCACAATCACCCGTTTTATATGTAGGCAGTCCATTGCCACCTGCAGCTCCAAAAGCACCTGTTGCTGAACCTGTAATGGCAAAGGCACCGGTAGCACCTGCACCGGCTGAGCCAGCAGCTACGCCAAATGCGCCATCTGCCCCTGTACCTGCAGTACCACCCGCATCTGCGGTTGTTGCACCAACACCTGCACCACCATCAGCTCCAGCACCTGCTGCTGGTCCAAATATGGTGTTGGATTCTGTGTATTTCATCATCTATTTTGATTTCGATAAATATGCACTGACCCCCACGAGTGTAGCAACTTTGAACAGGGCAGTTGCCTTTCTCAAGAAGAATCCGGATTTTGGATTCATATTGCTCGGACATACAGACTTGAAAGGAAATGTCGATTATAATATTAAGTTGTCTAAGAACCGTGTATACGCAGCGAACAATTACATGGCTGCCAAGGGAATTGACCCCAAGCGTTTCAAATTGGAATACTATGGAAAGAGTCGCCCCACCAAGTCAGGATTAACAGAAGATGATGGAAGGTTGAACCGAAGAGTAGAGTTTATACTTATTAAGAAATAACCTATCTGAATTTTTGACAAAGGGCTAAGAAACAGTTTCTTAGCCCTTTGTCTATTTAATTGGGTAAGGTTTTATCCATTATTTCACAGTAAGGATCAAAAGACACTACATTGTTTTAGGTGATTTTGAGTTGGCTTGAAAATAAACACCAAATTCACGTTTATTCACGTAACAATTCCAGTTGATTATTGTCATTTTGTCAATCCTATAAAACCAAGTCTAGAACTGGGGTTGACCTAAACTAGTAACTAAATAACTAATAATAGTATAGTTACCTGTGACATAGATGTACTTTTTTAGCAACATCAAGTGAAAGACTATAGGCGTTAAGGATATTTTTTTTAAAACCGTACTTTTTTGACAATACCAATTTACATAACCAGACCTTTGGTTAAGCAATGGATTTCAGCGAATGAACCAGAATTGAAGTTTTTTGTCAATTTCATATGTTTCCAAAGTTTTGATTCTTTTTTAGAGCACATCAAAAAAAATACAATTACAAATGTTAGCTCGAGATTAAGTCAAAATATCATTGTGGCTGTTGATGTAAGTGGTTCCTACGAAGAGATATTCGATAGAATTCATCATATTGATAACAACCTCAAAATAATTGTCTTTGATTTGATCACTGATACATCAAAACTTCTTGACATTCTTAAATGTGGTTATAATTCAGTTGTTGAAGTTGGTACTAAGGCACACGATGTGATTGCAATCGTTCAGAAACTATTAAAACAAGAAATATCTATTTGTCCGGACTTGACACATAAATTATTACTAGAACATTTTTTTAAAAAGAATAATCATCAAAATAATCATGATTCTTCTGTTTTTGATCGTAGGAAAATTTTAAAAAATATTCTCTCTGAAAAGCAACAAATAGTTTTTGATAATCTACTTCTAGGTAAAACGTACAAAGAAATTTCTCAGTTGTTGGGGGTTTCATTTTATGTTGTTAATCAAAGAGCGAAAACTATTTATAGAAAATTGGGTGTTAGATCAAGGGTGGAGTTATTAAATCTTGTAATGAATTAAGTTACTACTTCGATAAAAAAACTACTAAACTTAGCTTTATCATTTTTAGGATATTAATTTAAATTTACATTGTCCATATTCCATGGAAGATTAGTAGTTGGGCAATTCCCGTTTTACTATCAATTCTGTGAAAAACCACTATGGATGACCCACTTCGGTGGGTTTTAATTTTTTATAATGCAGCTAATTAAATATGGATTTAATTAGCTTCAATTTTTCACTTTAACAGAATTTAAGCACAAGGATAAACTAGCAAAATATCATTCTAATAAACATAATGTCATGCAACTAGACATTTTACTTCAGTATTAAATTGGTTTTCAACTTTTAATTTTACTCGTACTAAAGAATTAACTTTACATCATGAAATATATACTCGTTTGTATATATATTTTCTACAGTGCCCTTGCACATGGTCAATATTCATTTCAGTGGGATGATCGTATTCAGCAGATCAATGATGCAGTAACCTCTATGCGCATTCCTGAAGCCAAGCGGTTGATTCAGTCGGAAAGAAAAATCCATCCAAAAAATTTATGCCTGGATCTGCTGGAAAGCCATGCAGATTTGTACGAGCTTTTTTTCAATGAAAGCAAAGAAGTTTTCAAAACCGCCTATCCGATGTTTTCTGCACGCATTGAAAAATTTGAGAAAGCCCCACAAAACACCCCTTTCCGCGATTATGGATTGGGTGTACTGTATTTGAGCAAGGCTGCAGTGGCCATTCGGTTTGAGAAAAATCTGGAGGCTGCATGGGATTTCAGAAAAGCGTACAATTATTTCAAAGACAACAGAAAAAAATATCCCAATTTCAGTCCCAATGATGTTTACTTCGGACTCCTCACTACACTGCTTGGCTCCGTGCCAAACAACTATCAATGGCTTTTGAATATCATCGGCATGCAGGGAGATATCAATGGAGGAATCGACATGGTTCACAAGTACATCCATTCAAAAGATGCCCATCATAAAATTGCCCGCAATGTTGCCATGCTGGTCTATCCATACCTGGTGGTCATTTTTGAAGGGAATAAAAATAAAGCACTTGATTTTTTAGAAAAAGCAGATTATGATTTCAAACGTAATCACTTGCATGCATACATGGCAACCAATCTTTACCTGGGCAATCAACAAGCCAGACGCTCTGTGGAGATGGCTGAAAATATTGCAAAGTCAGATGCATATACGGATGTTCCTTTCTGGCATTTTGAAAAGGGATTTGGATACCTGAATCAACTCAAATTTGACCAATCTGAAAAAGAATTTCTTCAATTTGTCCAACAGTTCAAGGGTAATTTTTATCTCAAAGATGCTTACGAAAAGCTGAGTTGGATTGCCTACCTGCGTGGCGATCAGCAAAAAGCAAATGCATATAGGAAAATGGTTTTGCAAAGAGGTTCGTTGGTTCCGGATGCCGATAAAATGGCCATGCGCAATGCACAGGGTGGAACCTGGCCGCATCCATTATTGCTGCGGGCGAGGTTGTTGAGCGATGGAGGCATGTTCAAAGAATCGCTCGATCTGTTCAAGGGGAAGTCTACAGATGATTTTGAATCAACAGCAGACAAGGCAGAGTTTGTATACCGACTTGCTCGAAACCATGATTTGATGGGGGATCAGGATCTTGCCATCAAACAATACAACGCAGCGATTGCATTTGGAAGAGACGTGCGTGATTATTTTGCTGCCAGATCTGCATTGCAGGCTGCGTTGATTTACGAGCAACGAAAAGACTTTGCGAAAGCCAGCAGTTATTACAAGACTGCCATTTCGATGAAAGAGTATCCCTACAAAAATTCTATAGATCAAAAAGCAAAGTCAGGCGTTTACAGATGCAACATGGCATTGAAGTCAGTCATTGTGAAGCAGCTGGCGGATTGATTGCCTTTCTCATCGCCAAATTCTCCAGCAATAATATCTTGTCATATGCAGGAGAAAAGAACTTGTAGTTGATCCACTCAAAATGAAGCAATAGGCTTTTCATTACAGGTCTGCACCAGTAAGCAGGACGTGCCTGAAAAAAAGAGAACTTGTGTTGATCGACCAGCCTGATCTCCTGAATTGTAAGCTCGGTAGGCATTTCAGCTCTTTCACCCATTCTCATCAAAGCAGTCTGCAGGATTGTTTTTTCAACCGGGGTTTTCGCTTTTGCGTATAAAAGGCGCAAATCTTCGATGATGGTTGATTGGTATGGCGCAAGCTCCTTTGGTTGGTAAGCTGCCATGAGTCGGGTTAAATGATATAGCAGCAGTGTAGGGTGTCCATAATAGGGTGATATGAACTTTGGTCTTTTCATGTACAATCTTTCCTTCACCATTTCAGTAAGCAGTTGGATGGTTGCACTGTCCTGGTGACTGTTGAACAAGCCTTTGTTGTACATGAAGTACAGTACGTTGCATTGTACGGCAAAATCAAAATCGGTTTGCATCTTATAACCCAAATAGGTTGTATATGCTTTGTATTTCCTGAAACGCTTGAAGGTTGATTTGATCTTTTTTCCTCCAGTACCACCATTGCTGAGCGCTATCAATCTATTCTTTAGCAACATATTGGCTGAATCATTGTTTTGGAGTGACATCAGGATCATCACAGTATCATCTGCATCTTCACTGATCTTGAATTGCTGGGTCATGTGTTGTGCAATGAAACTGTGCGGCATGATTTTACTGCCTCTTGGCCAAAAATTATACAGGGGGAGTCCGTCCTTGTGCAGAAAGGCAGGAAATGCTCTTTTGCTTCTCTCAAGAATGGAGTCGATTGTCGATTGCTGATCTTGGCTGGTCGTGAGACTCAAATGCTTGAGTGTAAAGCTGCCGATGGCAGTAAAAAAAATATTGTAATCAGGTTTATAGTTGTGGGGTGGAGCCGATGCACTTCTGAAGCTGTAAAACATCCCCGGGAAGAATTCTCCCTTTTCTTTGATTTGATCTTTTTCTATATCATCCAAAAGAATGGATATTACCGAGTCGGTTGAGTAGCGTTGCGCATGTGTATGCGCATTGCAGAAGAAAATCAAAACCAAGATCCAATACAAGCTTCTCATTTTAGATCATGTTAATCTTGGCAGCTTCCACATATAGTAAAGCCATTTGATGAATAAACTTGGTCTTTCCATATCGATGATCAGTGCTTTTCTTTCGAATGATTTCAAGTTGACATTGGCGCCGTATTTCTTTTGAAAGGCAATCCATTCATCAATCGCAACCATGCTTCTCGCATTGATGGAGTTCATGATGATTTTGAATTTTTCTTTGCGGTTATTTGAATAAGGCAAAGCATTGATCAGTCCATTCATGTATTTGACTTTGCTGAAAAATACAGTTTTCAGTTCCTTAAAATCCTTGCAGGTATTGGGGATGGTATAAATTCCGTCACGTGTATCCTTGTAGACATCAAAAAGATCATTTCCCAGCTGATAGAGTCCACCTACTTCCTCCAACACCTTCAACATCTGTTCATCTGCAGCTGTTGTAAGAATTTGATGGTAGATGATGACTGATACAGCTCCTTTTCGATACGTTATCTCCAGTAGCTGATTTTTTTCTATGTCAGGAGAGGTCTGTGCAGTTGTTGCTACCTGTAGATCAAGTACATCTTTCGAAGCTTTGATGTACGCTTTTTTGTGAGGTGCTTTATGCAGCAGTGCAGATTGAATCTCTTTTACTACATTTTCTGCAAAGAGTTTGGCTTGGTATTGTTCCGGCTCAAATGTAAGGGCAGATATTTTTTCGATGGGCAGGTGATGTACATCGAATAAATCATCTCCCAGTGGAGTCAGTATACCAAAAAGTGTAGCACGTTTCCGTTCCTCCACGCTGAATGCCTGATCGTACAGCATCTTGTAGCTGCCGCATAAGATGGGACCAATCAGGAGTCCATAGTATTGATTGATCTTAAAAAGTTGTTCCTCGCTGAATTTTCCCTGGTATTTCTTTTCCAGTTCACTTAAGTAATTAACGAGAAAATCCTGATTGAACTTTTGCTGCTTGCGCAATTCTTTTACAACCTGAAAACCTGCTTTGAAATAGTTTAGAAAATTCATGGGTTGTAATAAAATACAATATTCTAACTTGTAGCCTCGTCAGGAATCGAATGCAGACACTTCGGTCTGCATCCAGACATCCGCCTACGGCGGATTGTCTGGACCTGAAAATTAGCTAGTAGCCTCGTCAGGAATCGAACCTGAATCTGGAGCTTCGGAAACTCTTATACTATCCATTGTACTACGAGGCCAAGAAAGCACAAAGTTAACTCAATGAGGCAAGTTTCATACATTTTTGAAGCGGTAGAAGGGGAGTCCCCTGAAGCCTGTATTGTGCACTCTAAATGTAGCACCCGCCAGTGGTTCTGACGCCAATTGCACTGATGTCAGTCCCCTGCGTGCAGAAGTGATGAACATGTCACTGAAATCATCTCCTCCAAAACATATGGAGGTTACCTGCGAGACGGGCAATTGAATGGCTGTCATTTTTTCTCCTGAGAGAGGGTTCCATCTGGTAACCTGCCATCCACCCCAATGGGCAATCCAAAGATTTCCCTCCGCATCTATCGTCATGCCATCGGGATACCCATCTTTGGCAGCATCGATGGTGATGACAATTTTTTTGTTCGATATGTTGCCATTTAAGTAATCATAGCGAACAACCTGAAGTGTGGGTGTATCAATGAAGTAAAAATATTTTTTATCCAAACTCCAACAGAGTCCGTTGGAAATGGTGAGTCCCCCTTCTTGTTTTTCCACCATGAAATCTTCATCGATCTTATAGAGTGAACCGCTTGCATCTGTTTCGTTGAGTGACATGGAGCCAGCCCAGAAATGGCCATCGGGACTTGATTTCCCGTCATTGAATCGATTGGAGGGGATGTCTGTTTCAGGTGTAGCAACCATTTTTTTTATACCAGTATTTCTGTCAATGATTGCAATCCCATCCTGCAGTGCTGCAATAAAATGTCCATCCTCCGTGATGGCGAATGAACCGATCATGGAACCCGTTTCAATTTTTCTTTCAGTGTTGTTGTTCAAATCATATTCGATGATCAGTGCGTTTACGATGTCGATCCATAAAATACTGTTGCTTTTTTCATCGTACACGGGACCCTCACCGAGGGTGGACAGGATAGAGCCGACTTGTTGGATATGTAAATTATTCATGGTTGTTCAATAGGGCGAGGGACTCATGGCAGACCATCCTCCGTCGATGACGAGTGACTGTCCAGTGATATGCCTGGCCTGTTCTGATACCAAAAAAACGGCAGCACTGGCTACATCATCCACCGTTCCAGGTCTTTTCATGGGGGTGAGATTTGTCCAGGTAGCTGTATAGTCAGGATCTTGCAAAGTGCGCTCTGTAAGGGTTGCGCCGGGTGCAATGCAGTTCACATTGATTCCATGCTCAGCAATTTCTGAAACCAGGTTTTTTGCAAGCATTTCAATGCCTGCTTTTGTCATGCTGTAGGCAGCGAGATTTTTATGCGCCTGGTGTCCGGTTACGGATGACGTAAACAGCAGTGAACCTCCACTCGATTGTTTGATCATCTGATTGGATGCAACTTGAGCGAGGTAAAAAGTCCCCTTCAGGTTCACATCCATCACCCTATTAAAATCTGCAACCGGATAACTTGAAAATGCACCAAACAATGTAATGCCGGCATTGGCAATGGCGATGTTCAATTGTCCGAATGCTTCCACGGCCTTGTTCACCATTTTTTCAATGAATGCAGGATCACTGGAATCGCCTGTGATAGCCAAGCAGCGATTGCCCAATTTCGCTGATGCCTCTTTGCACAATGCATCATCAACATCATTCAAGATGATATTGGCTCCTGATGCATGAAGCATTTCTGCAATCCGCAATCCAATACCTTGTCCCGCTCCTGTGATGATGGCTGTTTTATTGTATAGATTTATTTCCATAGAATCATTATGGCAGATAAAAAACTTCGGTCAATGGGATGCTAATGGGTGAACTGTCGGCATGGGTCTCCATGATATCCTGCATGTATGCCCACCATTTTTTCATCACAGGATGTTGAGGCAATGCTTCCATCGACATTTCATCCTCAACACTCAATACACCAAAAAGACTGCCGTCTCTATCATCCAAAAAAATAGAGTAGGAGGAGATCCCGTTTGATTTCAACAGGTTGGAAAGCTCGGGCCAGATGGCATCGTGGCGTCTTTTGTATTCTTCCTCCATGCCGGGGAAAACTTTCATTCGAAATGCAAGCCTTTTCATCGTTTATATGGACTGAATTTACGGATATTTGTTGTTCAATACAAGCCTTCAATGGAGATGATTACTATTATATTATTGGCGTTGACGCTGGGAGCTGTGATCGTTTTATTGTTCAGAAAATCATCCGGCGGATCATCAGGTGCTGATATCAAAATTACAGAGCTCGAGAAATCGCTTTCAAGGATCGAACAATCGCTGAAAGAGGATTTTCGCATCAACAGAGAAGAGTCAAGCCGACTGGCCAAGGAAAACAGAACCGAGTTGACGGATGCATTATTAAAGACTGGCAAAGACCAGGCTGAGAAGTTGGAAGCACTGATTGGTAAAATCGAAGAGAAGAACAAGGAAATGCGTGACCTGATTGAAAAGGCATTTCGTTACATCGCTGAGAACTTTGACAAGAATGTAAAATCTTTCAATGACCTGCAAAGAGAAAAGTTTGCACAATTGGAAGAGAAGCAAAATAAATTGGTTGACCAGACGGAAAAGAAATTGGAACAAATGCGGGAGACGGTAGATGAGAAATTGCAGAAGACATTGAATGAACGCTTGGGACAATCATTTGAACTGGTTGGCAAACAGTTGGAGAGTGTTCAAAAGGGGTTGGGTGAAATGCAGAACATTGCATCGGATGTTGGTGGCTTGAAAAAAGTATTGAGCAATGTGAAGCTGAGAGGCAATGTGGGTGAGGTACAACTGGCCATGATTCTTGAGCAAATCCTTGCTCCTTCCCAGTACGAGGCCAATGTGCGTACCAAACAAGGAAGCCAGGAGCCGGTTGAATTTGCCATCAAACTGCCTGGCAGATCCGATGATGAAAATGGTGTTGTATATCTTCCCATCGATGCAAAATTTCCAAAGGATACTTATGAGCAGTTGCTCACTGCTTATGAAAATGCCATCCCGGAAGAAATCGATGCATCGATTAAAAATCTCGAGAATACCATCAAGAAAATGGCCAAAGATATTCGGGACAAATACATTGATCCTCCGAATACAACTGATTTTGCCATTTTATTCTTGCCATTTGAAAGCATTTATGCTGAGGTGATTCGGAGAAGTGCATTGGTGGATCAGTTGCGTGATGAGTTTAAGATCACAGTAGCCGGACCAACTACCTTGGTTGCCATATTGAACAGTTTGCAAATGGGATTCCGAACACTTGCATTGCAAAAGCGCAGCAGTGAGGTATGGAAAGTATTGGGGGCAGTGAAAACCGAGTTTGAAAAGTTCGGTGGACTCCTCGAAAAAGCACAAAAGAATTTGCATACAGCCAGCGATACGGTGGATGAGCTGCTGGGTAAACGCAACCGTGCCATTGTGAGAAAACTCAAGGATGTGGAAGCACTTCCCTCTGCAGAATCACAGCAGATGTTGCCGGATATGGGAACGGAGGATGAGGAAGAGACTGAGTGATCCTAACGGATCAATCCGCCGACATTGCTGGCGAAGATCTTCACAGCAATCGCTAAGAGCACGACTCCAAAAAACTTTCTGATGGCAGTGAGTCCGGCTGGTCCCAGTAATCTCGAAATGAAATCCAGCGAATGCAGCACTGCCCAAACAATCAACACATTTACTACAATACCCGCCAATACGATCCATTCATTGTAGTTTGCGCGCAGTGAAATGATGGTGGTGAGTGTTCCCGATCCTGCAATCAGCGGAAATGCAATCGGCACAACAGTACCTGATTTTGGATCGGCGTCTCCCTTGAAAAATTCAATGCCTAAGACCATTTCGAGTCCCAGGATAAATATGACAATCGAACCGCCCACCGCAAATGATTTTACATCCACGCCCAGGATGCTGAGGAATTTTTCTCCCACAAATAGAAAGAAGATCATGAGTCCACCTGAAATCAAACTCGCTTTTGTTTCATGAATGCCACCCATCTTCTGCTTCAGAGAGAGCAGCAAGGGTACCGAGCCAACGATATCTATCACCGCGAAAAGGGTGAAGGAGACTGTGAGGATTTCGTCGAAAGTCATTTGATGGTTTTGGGTTGTTGCTTGTAAGTTAGGTTTTCTTGTGCAAAGGGACAAGGGAAAGACAGTTAACAGTTAACTGTCAACCGTCAACTGTTAACTGTTAAGCGCGAACTACAGGCTCATCCTTACACCTACAAGATAATTCCTCCCCCTCGCAGCATACCCATACACTTCCTGATATTGCTTGTTAAAAATATTTTTCAAGCCGATGTTGAGCATGACTTTTTTACTGATGGCGTATTGTGCATGTACATCGCTCAATGAGAATCCGGGCATTTCAATTGGATTCGCCATGAATTGGGGTTCGAAGCGTTGGTCAACTATTTTTTGAAAAACTGCCAATTGTAATTTTTGATTGATTTGGTATGCAATGTTGATGTTCAGGGTGTTTTTCGGAATGCGTGTCAGGTATGGATAGGTTGTATCTCCTTTTGCATCATAGCCCCATGTATTCGGATTGTATACAAAATTTTGAGCAGTCAGTTCACCGTTTACATAGGTATAATTTACTGCTGCATTCAATTTTTTATATTGATACCTCGCCTCGATCTCTATTCCATTTTCTCTTTTGGAAGTGTAGTTGTAGTATTTGTAGTTTATATAATCATAGTCAATCCCATTGTTTGTATTTCTGGCAAATCCAACAGCTCTCACCATGATGTTTTTGTTCCCTACATAGCTGACAGCAAATTCTGAATTCACGGATGTTTCCGGCTTCAAATTGGGTTGTCCGGAGAACCCATCGTACAATTGATACAAAGTTGGTGCCTTGAAAGCAGATGAAACATTGAATGCAAACTTCCAGGCATTGTTGTAAACGTATGATGGATTGAAAGTATAGGTGAAATTGGTTCCGTACATGGTGTGTGCATTCAATCTTCCACCCAATTCTATATTGATTCCCTTTTCGTTGTTGAACAACAGTGAGCTGCTGATGCTGCTGATGGATATTTTTGCAGAATCAGACGACAGCTCGGTGGTATAGTCGCCGTATGCTGATCTTGAAAAGTAGTATTGATCTGTCTGTTGCCATCTGTGGTCTGCGGATGAAAACATTGTGAGGTGTCTACTCAGTTTAAAGTTGCCATAGATTTCGGCGAAAGATCCACGTCCCGCATAATCCGATTGCATGAATTTGGCGAAGCCATTCAAAAAAAGAGAATCATCTAAATAATTTCTTTTCAGTTGATTCATGTTGTAATTGAGATGGATTTCACCTCCATTGATTTTCTTGGAAATACCTCCATTGAAGGTGAGTTGCTGGTTGTTGACAGTAAAATCCTTTGCATCTTGGAAAGATGACTCATCCAGGTCGTTTTTGTATTGGCCCCAATTTCCGGAAAGATTCCAGCTCCAATTGTTTTTTAGATCTGATCCAATCCAAATATTCGCAGCGTCTTGTTGCATGCCGTCTTTGTCAAATCCTTTTTTTCCTGTTGTATCCAAGGCTGAAGAAAATCCATTGGATTGAAACCGCTGATATCCTGCCATGTAACGGAATTGATTCAGTTTGCCCATGGTTTGAAGATTGCCGGAAAAGCTGCCATAAGATGCATGGCTCAGTTCAATATTGGTTTGGCTTTTCTCGGTAAATTCTTTTTTGGTGATGATATTGATGACACCCGCCATGGCATCTGATCCGTAGACCGTTGATTGTCCACCTTTCAAAATTTCAATACGCTCGATCGTTGAAAGGGGAATAAAATTGATATCAAATGTTGCTCTGATCGTGGATGCATCAAATATCGGATTCCCATTCAGCAGGATCAGTGCATTTCCCGTCGCTGCTCCTCTCAGATAGATATCCATATTCGTTCCCGGTGCATTGTTGGATCCAATGATGGATAATCCTACTTGTCTGTTGAGGACTTCAGCGAGGGATTGATAAGGAGTGGATGCAATCTCTTTTTGGGTTACCACCGTCATCACCTTTCCGGTGTTGATTTGTTTTTGGGTAAATCGGTTGGCTGTGACAACTACTTCTTCAAGATTGCTGACAGAGTCTGTTTGTGCTGATGCAGACAGGTTGATCAGCAGCAGCAAGGCAATAAATTTTTTGTTCATTTTACAATGTTTAATTGTGTACAATGAACCTTCGAACGAAAAAAAGAAATGATCAGCTTGTGGCTTTACATCTCGGCTCTTCTCCCGAAAGCACGTGATTCAAATTGCATCAGGCAGGTCTTCTGGCTCGACTCCCTCTTTTACCTTCCCGTGTGAACAGTGGTGTGCAGCAAGAGGGTTTCTGATTGAACAGACAGTCTTTACAGCTACGGGGATAGCGTCGGAATAAAACCGAACTTCCCTTTTAATGAAAGTTGTTGTCGCAACCTTCAACCTGAATACGGTACAAAGATCATCATTGCATTCGACCATTACAACTAATTTTTTTCACTAACTTTCCCACATGTCAACCAAGAAAAAAACGCTCCTCAGTCTCTTTGATATTACCATGATCGTCATTGGCCTGGTGATTGGTATGGGGATCTTCAGGACTGCCTCCGATTCAGCCAGGGCTGCCATTACGCCCAATGTTTTCTTCTTCAGTTGGCTGGCAGGCGGACTCGTTGCGTTGTGTGGCGCATTGACATATGCGGAGATTGGTTCCCGCTATCCAATCACCGGAGGGTATTACAAAATATTTGCCACCTGTTACCATCCCAGCATCGCCTTTGCGGTGAATTGCATCATTCTCATCTCGAATGCAGCCTCTCTCTCAGGTGTGGCTTTGATCGGGAGTGAATACATCTCTCAAATCATTTTTGCCGAACCTCCTTCCGACTTTGTAAAGGCATTGATTGCAATGACAGCCATTGCATTGTTTTATGGCATCAACTTACTCGGACTCAGAATGAGTTCGACCACCCAAAATATTTTGATGCTGATCAAGATATCCATGATTTTGATGATTGTATCTGCATTGTTTTTTCCGGCACAACATACTGCAACAACTTTCATCACATCAACCACTGAATTTACTTGGATGGATTATGTGAAGTCATTCGGACTGGCATTGATCGCTGTATCATTTACATACGGGGGATATCAACAAACGATCAATTTCGGAGAAGAAGTCAAACATCCGCAGAAAAACCTGCCTCGTGGTATTTTGATTGGCATACTTGTCATCATTTTGCTTTACTTGTCAGTCAGTTACGCATATTATAAAGTCATCGGATTTGAAGAGTTAAAAAATGCAAAAGGCATCGCAGCGATCGTTGCGGAGAGAATGTTTGGGCAAACCGGCAGTTTTGTTTTCTCCATTTTACTTTTCATTGCTGTGTTGGCTTACGTAAATGTTTTGCTCCTGAGCAATCCGCGTGTGATGTATGCGATGAGTGAGGACGGTAT
>JACCDG010420987.1_pt1 | contig 19002 bp, 18 predicted proteins | sample 7442471 | NCBI WGS metagenome assembly JACCDG01 (sample SAMN15323444, study PRJNA562643) | freshwater metagenome | isolation source: river surface water | place: USA:Blue River Watershed | collected 2017-08-17 | reverse complement strand
CGGCGATTTCACGGATAGCTTCTACGCCCAAAGTTTCAGATTTCTTTTGCTCGTCTTTGCCGCTTTGGATAATCAGCACATCGGGATGGCTGCCGCCTTCGATTTGACGATATAACGGATGATCCGGGTCATGCACGGACAATTCCGGCTTTGGCTGAGACGGCTCCGGCGCGCCGAAAAGCCCTGCCGCCGTTTCTTCCGGCTGCTTTTGGGCGATAAAACTTTCGCTTAAAAGTTCCCGCAGGATATGCGCCGCCGCAGTAAATTTCCCCACCCCCTTCGGCCCAAGGAATATCCAGCTTTGCGCTAGCTTACCATTGCGCCGCGCTTGCCAGAATTGATTCAGCAAGGTTTCGTGGCCGATCAAAATATTGGTCTTTAAGGACGGCTGCATCACGCCCTTTTTTTGTGGGAAAGATTCAAATTTGTGTGGAATCGCGCATTGATCGCGCCCAAAAGCCTGTCGGTTACGGCGTCGAAACCGCCGGTTCCATCGATAACAAGGCAGCGATCAGGCTCCCGCCCTGCTATGTCCAAAAACGCGCCGCGCAGGACGGTGTGCATTTTGTGGTAGTCCATTTCGATGCGGTCTTTTTTGCCTTTGCGCTTATCGACCCGGTCCAGCGTAATGCTGGTCGGAAGATCCAGAATAAAAGTTAAATCCGGCTTGAAATCGCCCAGCACCAACTGCTGTATTTTTTCCACGACATCGCGCCCTACCGATTTGACGAAGCCTTGATAAGCCATGGTAGAATCTATGAAGCGATCGCATAAAACCCATTTTCCTGCGGCAAGAGCAGGTTTAATTATGTTTTCGACATGGGCGCGCCTTGCTGCATTCAGAATCAAGGTTTCGGAAACCGCATCCCATTTATCAGCATCGCCTTGCAATAATATCTTGCGCAGTTCTTCGCCCTGCGGTGTGCCGCCGGGCTCGCGCGTTTGCACCACATCCATGCCGGCATGACGCAACGCCGAAGCAAGCCTTTCGATCTGACTGGATTTTCCGACGCCTTCTCCGCCTTCAAAAGTGATGAAACGGCCGCGCGCTGGCGTGGATTTGTTCATGTTAATCCGTTTTTCCGGTGAGAATATAAGAAAATCCGTTTTTTGCCCTGGCAAAAAAACCAACCCTGTCTACGGACTCTTTCGCGGTTAAAGGATAAGAATTGATGTTGCCGGATGGCCCGCCGATCTGCACTTTCATCTCGCCGATTTGCTGTCCAGCCGAAACCGGGGCGTAAATGGGCTCGGCATAGGTTAGCGTGATAGCGATGGCGGATTGCTGCGCAGATGGAATGGTCAAGACCAAGTCCTGCCCGCCAACCGCGTCAACCGTGGCGCTGACGCCTTGCCAGACTTTTGGGCTGGCATAAACTTTGGATTTTTCCATGATGCGGATGTTGCGGAATTCCCGGAATCCGAAATCCAAAAGCTTGCGCGCTTCATCCGCGCGCTCTTGCATGGAATTTACGCCATTAAACACCGTAATCAAGCGCCGTCCGTCGCGCACCGCAGTGCCGACCAGCCCATAACCCGCCTCGTCGGTATGGCCGGTCTTGAACCCATCCGCGCCGGAATAGCCATAAAGCAACGGGTTGCGATTGCCTTGCTTGATCTTGTTATAGGTAAAATCCGTTTCCTTGTAATAATGCATATATTCCGGGAAATCGTCGACCAGCCTTTTGGCAAGCGTCGCCAGATCCTTGGCGGTCACATATTGGCCGCTTGCCGGCCAGCCAGAACTGTTGACGAAATTGCTGTCCAAAAGCCCGATAGATTTGGCGGAATGATTCATCATCATGGCGAATTCGTCTTCGCTGCCGCCGATGGCTTCGGCCAAAACGATGCAGGCGTCATTGCCAGATTGGATGATCATGCCGCGCAGCAGATCTTCGACTTTGACTTTGCTGTCTATGGCGACGAACATCTTAGACCCTTGCATCGCCCAGGCTTTCTCACTGACGGGCAGTTCATCGGTCAATTTCAAGCGGCCGTCTTTTAGATGCTGGAATACGACATAGGCCGTCATCAGCTTGCTCATCGAAGAAGGCGGCATAGGTTCATCCGCGTTTTTATCGAACAACACTGTGCCCGTGGTCGCATCGACGACGATGGCGGCCTTGGCCATAGTTTCCATGGCCTGGCCGGATTGAGGCAATAGCAACGAAACAAACAAAGCGAAAAAAGCGAAAAATCTCATTGGTCAATCCTGTATTATTTTGCTGTCAAAAACGCCCAGCGCCGCCATTTTTTCCTGCAGAACAAAGGCTTCGTTATGATTGGACAGTGGCCCTATCCGTACCCGGTATAGCGTGCGCCCGCCCGATTGCACAGGGGCGATTTGCGTGTTGGCCAAAGATTTCAACTTCGCGCTAAGCCGTTCGGCGTTGTCCGCTTGCGAAAAAGCGCCCGCCTGAATAAATAATCCCCGCCCGGAAGCCGGAACAGACGGCGGAACCGAGGTGGCAGGCGCGCTGGCAGCGTGTGAATAATCCGGCGGCGTTACAAAGGCGTTTTGCGGCGCGGAATTTGGCATCGGAGCAGCCTGCGCCGCTATAAATGAAGATGTTTCGGGGGATGATTGTGGCGGCACAATCGGATCGGGGGATGTCACCGCTGCGTGCGGCTGCTCTAAAATCTGTGTCTCCACAGCAGCAAAGCCCCGTCCTTCGCCGATGACGCCGTTTTGATTAGAAAAAGGTAAAGATTGATTGGCCGCCATCTGCTGCTGAGGCTGCATGCTAGAAAAGCCGTCTCGTGAGCGTCCCAAAGAGGTCGCCAAATCCATGCTTTCCTGGGTTAAAAGCTCTACCTTTACCTTGGCGACGCCTTGGGATTCAAAGCCCAAAACCCGCGCCGCTTCGTGCGATACGTCCAAAATCCGGCCATGGGCGAAAGGCCCCCTGTCGTTGACCCGCAAATTCGCGGTGCGGCCATTTTCAAGATTGGTAACGCGAATTAGGCTTGGCAACGGCAAGGTGCGGTGCGCCGCCGTCATGCTGTTTTTATCGAATATTTCGCCATTGGCGGTGGGGCGTCCATGGAATTGGTCGCCATACCAGGACGCCGTACCGGTTTCCGAATAAGTCCAATCTTCTTGCGGGCGGTACCAGCGGCCATCAATCTGATAGGGCTTGCCGACTTTATAGGGCACGCCGGACGACGACGCGCCTTCGCGGCCAAGCATTTTTCCCGCCTGGGCGATGAATTGCGTTTCGGCGCATCCGGTTGTCCATAGCAGCAAAGCCGCAAGAATAAAGTATCGCATCAATTGGTTTCGGCCGAAGAGGCAAGGGTTGATTTTTGGACCATGATTTTATCCGATAATTCCCCGATCGCCAAGGCATAGTTGATAGAACGGTTCCATTTCATAATGACGCGGAAATTGTCATAAACCAAAAAGGCGCGACCGCCTTCGCCATCCGGCATAAGTAAGGATGCCTTGTGGCTGGCTTGCGGCAAAGGCTGGTTGGTTGCGGTTTTAACGCCCATAGCCGCCCATTGCGCGATGGTTTCCTGATGTTCCAGGCCAAAAATGCTGTCATCTATAGGGCGTTCCAATTTGACTTCCCTGCCCCAAATTTGGTGCGGCTTCCAGCCGGATTTCGAAAGATAATTGGCGGCGGAGGCAAAAATGTCTTCTTTTTCATTCCATAAATCTTTACGGCCATTCGAATTGCCGTCGATCGCAAATTGCAAATAGCTTGACGGTAAAAATTGCATATTTCCCATCGCCCCGGCCCACGAGCCTTGCAGCGGCATGTTCAGGTATGGATATTGTTCCGTCATACGCAAGGCGGCGAGCAGTTCTTTTTCAAAAAACGCGCCGCGCCGCCCGTCATAGGCCAATGTCGCAAGCGAGCTAAGCACATCCATTTTGCCGGTGTTTTTGCCGAAATTGCTTTCCATTCCCCAAAACGCCAAAAGCACGTGTCCCGGAACGCCGTAATTCTTTTCGGTCTCGGCTAAAAAGCCGCGCATTTTATTCAAATGCCCTTGCGCGGTTTCAACCCGGCCCGATGTGACCATGCGCTTGTGATAATCCGCATAGCTTAATTTGAATTCGCTTTGATTGCGGTCGAAGGCTATGACTTGCGGCAAAAATTCAAGCGCGGCGAATTGCCGGTTGATGGTTTCCGCAGAAAGCCCGGCGCGGAAAGCCGTGGTGCGAAAATTGCTTAGCCATGCCTGAAAATCCGCGTTGCCTGCTTGTGCCTGCGGCGCCAAGGATAAAATTAGGGAAAACAGGATTAAGCTAAAGAAATAAGGCATAGTTTCTCCTTGGTTTTGATTTTCCGGTTTTTCAATAGGCAGAAAGCCAGAGGAACGAAAGCTTAGTATAAAGCACAGAACAACAGAAGTGCCAGCAATAAAATGGCGGATGGGGTGAGATTCGAACTCACGAGGAGCTTGCGCCCCCGCCGGTTTTCAAGACCGGTGCTTTCAACCGCTCAGCCACCCATCCATGCGATATTCGTATGCTTTCTCTAGCACTAAACATGGCAAAAAGCAAAATTAGCGGAGCTAATTGACGCTGACGCCCATAGCCGCTAAGACAGCGTTGACGTTGTGCCGGTAAATATTCAAATAGCTATCGTCGATATTTTTTTTACGGCCAAGCGTGTCGCTGTAAATCCTGCCGGACAGTTTTTTTCCGCTTTCGCTTGCCACTTGGCGCATAATCGATAAATCTTCCTGGCTTTCGGCGAAAATCGCGCCGACATTTTCCTGGCGGATCACCGCGATAAATTGCGCCGTATCTTGCGCCGAAATGTCGTCAGAGGAATCCGGGCCTTTTAGGGTAAGATATTTGATCCTATAGGCGCGTGCGAAATATCCCATCGAATCGTGAAACGTCGCCATCTTGCGCCGATCATCGGGAATCTTACGGAATTGCGCCGCCGCCGATTGATCCAATTCCATCATTTTTTTGCGATAGACAATACCGTTTTGGTTGTAAAGCTTTTCATTGTCGGGATCGGCTTCTGCAAAGCCCTTGACGATATTAGCCACATAAACGCGGCCATTGTTCAAATTCTGCCAGGCATGCGGATCGTAGTTATTGCCTTTTTGTTTGAACATAGTGGATTTTGTATCGTCTTTACCTAGCGGTATCCACATGGCGTTGGTGGACGCGATCACCAGTTTTCCGCTAAAACCAGAAGATTGCACCAATTTATCCAGCCAAGATTCAAACCCAAGGCCGTTAGCGATCAATATATGGGCCGATGCCGCGCGCTTGATGTCGTCGGGCGACAGTTGATAAGAGTGAACGTCCTGACCCGGTGGGACGATAGTTTCCACCTCGACTTTATCGCCGCCAACATTTTTTGCCATGTCCTGCAGAATGCTGAAAGTCGTCAGCACTTTAATTTTCCCGACCTGTTCCTGGGCAGAAGATAAGGAAGGCATCAACAGTAATGACAGTAAAATTGCGATAAAGCGCATTTGGGTGGCTCCTATGATTTGGGCGAAGGGGCTATGATCATTCTGCCGTTATTCTGCCATTGGCGACGCAGAAAATCTAGCGCCAGCGACAAAATATAGAAAAAGCCAAGGCTTAGAATAATGCTGGCCCCGGATGGGACATTGTAATGATAGGACGCAAGCAGTCCTATATAACCGCAAACTGCGCCGATAACGGCCGATGCCAGCATCAATTGCGGTAAAGTTCTGCACCACAGCCGGCAAACAATCGCGGGCAGAACGAACAGCCCTATAGCCAATAACGCGCCAAACACTTGCAGGGCACAAACGATGTTCAAAACCACCAGCGCAAGAAATGCGAAATAATACCAATTGCCGCCGCCGATACGCAACATATTGGCGTCAAACGCCTCGGCAACGAACAGGCGATAAAAGCCGAAGAAAATCAGCCATGTCGTTATGGCGGTAAATATCTGAAAATAAAAATAAGATTCAGGAATCGCCAAAATATTCCCGAACAGCAAATCCAAAAGATCCTGATTGCTGCCCTTCAACGCAATCAACGAGGTTCCGCCCGCCAAGGACAATAAATAAATCGAAGCGAAGCTGGCGTCTTCTTTTAGTTTTGTGCCTTTTACGATCATGCCGGAAAACAGCACGGCGAGAAGCCCCGCTGCAAGCCCACCCAGGCTAAGCGCCAACATGGATTTGCCGAAAAAAAGATAGGCGGCGGCAACTCCGGGCAGAATCGCATGCGCGATGGTGTCGCCCACAAGGCTGAGCCGGCGCACCACCACCATAGCGCCCAATGCCGGGGCCGAAATGCTTAGAATCAAAGCGGCAATAAGTGCCTTGCGCATGAACTGAAATTCGACAAAAGGAGCGATAAGAAAATCATGCAGCATGGATTTCAAGCCATTTGCGAAGAATGGGGATGGGCCGGCATGGCCGCAGGAAGCGGCGCTTGTGCCGTGCCGCCCCAATAGATCAGTTTGCGGTCCAAAACAATGCTTTGCGGGAAGGCGTTTTGCACCAAGGCGCTGTCATGGCTGACCATAATGATGGTTTTACCTTGGCGATGCAGATGCAAAATGATGGACATAAGGCCGCGCCTGCTTTCTTCATCCACTTCAGCGAAAGGTTCATCCAAGCACAGCAAATCGGCGTTCTGCAATATCATCCGCGCGAACAGGGCGCGTTTCAACTGGCCTGCGGAAATTTCCCCGATCAAATGATTTTGGCGATGCGCTATCCCGGCTTGCTCCATGGCATTAAGGATATCTTGCCTATGCGTCTTAAGCGGATTCTGCAGGAAATGAAACGGCTTCAGGCGGCCCATAGCGACCAGATCGATGACGCGGATCGGAAAATCGCGATCGAATTCGGAAATTTGCGGCAGATACCCCATGCTTCCGGCGGCCATTTCGACGCTACCCGAAGTCGGCGGAACTATGCCCAATATGGTTTTCAGCAAAGTGGTTTTTCCGGCGCCGTTCGGCCCGGAGACGGCCGTCAAGCTGCCTTTGAAAATAATTCCCGAAACGTCATGCAAGGCGCAATAATTGCCATAATGCACGCAAAGCCTGTCCAGCGTGACATGAGGGATAAAGCCATGCGCGTCGATTCCGTCCGTTAAGGCCGGATTGTTAAAAGGTATAATTTTTGTATTCATATGCTGCCGCCTGTACAATGTTATATTATAACATTGTGCCAGAATCAAGCTGGGATTGTAAGCAAGCCTAGCGGATTAAACGGCTTAAATCCTGGGCTATCTGCTCGGCGGTTGCCTCCGGCTTGAAAACGCCGATCGCCTTGCCGTCCGGCCCAACAAGATACCAAAGCGCGGTGTGGTCGACCGTATATTGTGGATTGTCGGCTTGAACGCTTTTCTTGAAATAGGCCTTGAAATTCTTTGCGGCCATTTCAATTTTCTCTGGCGTTCCGGTAAGCCCCCTAATCGCGGGATCGAAATTCGACATGTAATCCAGCATGGCCGCCTGATCGTCCCTTTCCGGATCGACACTGATAAAAATCATTTGCAACTTGTCTTGCCGTTCTTCCGAAAGCAGGTTGTAAACAACCGACATCCTTTGCAACTCTGTGGGGCATATATCGGGGCAATGGGTAAAACCGAAAAAGACGATTTGATAAAGACCCGCTAAGTCCCGCGAGGACAAATTTTGGCCGCCGGTTTCAATCAAATCATATTCGGCCGTGAAATCCATAGCCACTAGATGCTGGGGGGCAGATTGGGTATGCATCGTCGCTATCGCCTGGACGAAAACCAATGCGAAAAAAGCGGCGACGCAAATAACGGCAATATGTCTGGATTTTGGCTTCATGGGGCGGCTAGCTTTATACTATCTGCGCGGACGGCCGCGATCTTCGTTTTCCTGGAACTTTTGCACCGCGCTGTCCATGGAGTTTTGTAAGGGGCTGCCGCTATTGCCGCCAGGGGTGATGGAAACTTCGCCCCGGCGCAGAAAGCTGTTGCGCCTTTCGGCTTTGCGTTGCCGCGCCTCGCGATCAAGCGCGCTGTAATCCTGCGCCCACCATTCCGAGGAAACATAACGGCTGGAATCGTCCTGAAAGAATCCGCCGCCATATCCATAAATGTCATCAAAAGGCGCGGAGGCGAATTGCGACGCGCTAAGGCTGTTCGGCGTTTGCGGAGCCGTATATTGTGGAACTTTTTTGAACGGTTGCGGCGCTTCTGCCCGGCTTAATAGCGCATAGGCCTTTTTCAATTCTTCGAATTTCCGGCGGGAATCGGGGTTTTTCTGCAATTCAGTCAAGGCGTTTGGATCGTCGCGCAAAGCGATTTCCATGCTGGTTAGCAATTTATCGACCACAAACCCCGAACAGGACGGATCGCTGTAACGTATGTCCAAAAATCCCGCCGCATGGTTCATGCGGCTTATGTCGGCGCCGGATTGCAACGCATCTTGGCGGCAAGATTCAAAGTAAGCTTCTTCTTCGCGGCTTGCAAAGCGCAGCTTTTCCAAAGAGCTTGGCGGCTTGCCCAATGCGGTAAAGGAATCGGAATAGGGGATATTGTCGCCGGACGAGGGAATGCTGTCTTGCGGCGGGCTAGAGGCAGTCGATCCTGGACGGAAAGGATCGAATTTGTCCTGCGCCTCAGCCATGGCCGCGAAGCCAAGCGTTAAAAACGCGACAAGCACAAATCGGCAAAATTTGGAAATAGGCGATGACATAATTTAATTATAACAGCAATTTGAATAAGGGATAGTAAAATTAAGGATTTTTGTCTTTAGTTTTTTTGTCATGTTCGGGCGCATAAAAAGCCCATAAAAAAAGCCGCCCAAAAGGCGGCTTTTATCGAAATTATTTGTGAATTACATGCCGCGTCCTGCGCCACGCTGCACAACAATAGCAGCCACTCTTGCCGTTTCAGCGGAGCGCGCCACTCTATGTGCAGGGTAAAGACCGTCCAGTCCATCTCCGCTCGTAATTTGAACTACATCAGGAATGTTTCGTTTTTGCGCTCTCTCTCTGATTAAATCCAAGCTCATTTTATCCTCCTACCCTTTTGCCTTAAAATTACATCGCTTCCGCTTTGCGGATTATTTCGCCGCCTTTGCCGCGCACTACCCCTTGCATGCGTTCCGCCAAAAGCTGTTCCAGCACGGCCGCGCCGCGCAAAATTTCTTCGAACTCTATGACCGGGACTTTTTGCCCGGCGGCTTCCAATTCATCCATCCGATCGAGAACAGCATAAGTTTTTTCGCGGATCATCAATATTTCCTCGGTGGTCAATTCGAACAGCGGATCCAATCTTTCGTCCAATTGCGGGCGCGATAAAGTTTTCAGCGCGGGCAACCGAAACGGCGCGCTCAGGCTTAATTTAACCCCGGCTTGCATCATCCGCGTATCGGAATGTTTGTGATCGGCGCTCATGGCAATCGGCATTATAAACCCCCTTACTTTACTCTTCCCTCTTGTGCCCGAATGCCCCCAGTATAGCAAAAAGCGGGAGCATATGGTGGTTTCTTTATAAGAAACATTTTAATTGCATTGTATATTTTTATACTTCAAAACAGTTAACAAACTATTAAACCGTAGCCATTTTGATACTATAAAAAGTATTTTAATTACATTAACTGCATCATAATACTAATTTTCGCAAAAATCAAGCTATTTTTGAGCTTTAAAGAAAAAAACGTAAATGTGATAGCGGCTGGAAATGCCGCTCAACTTTCTGCCAGTCCAGACGCTCGATTGTATCCGGTTTCCATGCAGGATTTCTATCCTTCCGGATGACGGCCGCATCAATGCCTTCGAAAAATTCTTCGCCGCGCAGGCAATTTTGCGCCATGTGATATTCCATCTCGATCACTTGCTTGAGGTTTTTATCGAAAGACTTTCGCATCGCTTGCCAGGCGATCGCCATGCTGGTCGGCGAATTGGCGCGGATATGGCGCATCGCCATGTTTTGAAAATCGTTCGCTGGAGCAAAGGACGCGATTGCACCAAGATCCTCCTTGCCAAACTGCTTTTCGATCCAAATCTGATTCGATTGAATCGCATTGGGCTGTTCGGTCAGTTTAGAGAAACTTTGCAATGTGGCGTCAATATCCGAATTGTCTTTTTGCAGCGCTTCGATAAGTTCTGGAATATTTTTTGATTCCACATAATAATCGCCAAGCCCCAGAGGCAGCATTTCGGCGGCGTTCAGCCTGTATCCGGTCAAGGCGATGAACAAGCCAACGGGATCTGGGATGCCGCGCGCGGGCTGTAAAAACCAATTCGCGCCCACGTCGGGAAACAATCCGATGCCGCATTCCGGCATGGCGAACAGCGTCCTTTCCGTCAACACGCGGCGCGATGCGTGGATCGAAAGACCCGCCCCGCCGCCCATGACAATGCCGTCGACCAGGGAAATTACCGGCTTTGGAAAATTGGCGACGATGTATGGCAGACGATAACCGATATCGTAAAACTTCGCGCCGAAATCCAAATCGTCCTTGGCGTTGTACAGGGCGCGCAAATCGCCCCCGGCGCAAAAGGCGCGCCCGCCATTCGGCGCAACGATCACGGCGCGTATCGCGGGATCGGTTGACCATTTTTCAAGCTGAGCATACGCCGCCGCTATAAGCTCGTGCGACAAAGCGTTCAGCGCGCCAGGGCGGTTCAAAAGCGCAAGGCCGACGCCGTTTTTTTCGGAAAATAAAATGCTATCGGTCATGCGGCGAAAGATTCCAAAATCTTTCTTGCGATAATCATGCGCATGATTTCGTTGCTGCCCTCTAAAATCCGGTTGACGCGAAGATCGCGCAAAATGCGCTCTATGCCGTATTCGCGGATATAGCCATAGCCGCCGTGGATTTGCAGCGCCTCGTCGGCGATGGCGTAGGCGGCCTCGGACGCGAATTTTTTTGCCATAGCGCAATATTGCGGCGCCGCCGGATCGCCTTGATCCATGGCGACAGCGGCGCGATAGGTCAAAAGTTTTGCGGCGTCCAATTTGCTAGCCATATCCGCGATCTTGAATTGCAGCGCCTGGAATTCGGTCAAATTCTTGCCGAACTGCTTGCGTTGATGCATATAGCTTGCGGCCATATTCATCGCCGCCTCCGCCCCGCCAATGGAACAGGCGGCGATGTTGATCCGCCCGCCATCCAGCGCGCGCATGGCGATTTTGAAACCTTCGCCTTCTTGGCCTAGCAAATGCGATTGCGGGATGGCGACGCGATCCATATGCACCGATGTCGTGGGTTGGCTGCGCCATCCCATTTTCTGTTCCGGCTTGCCGAAACTTAGCCCCTTTGCGCCGCGCTCGATCACAAAAGCGGAAATACCGCCCGCCCCCTGCCCGCCGGTTCTTGCCATGACGATGTAAATATCGCTGACCCCGCCTGCGGTGATAAAATTTTTCGATCCCGTCAAAATATACCCATCCGCCGTTTTCTCGGCTTTGGTCTGCAAGGACGCCGCGTCCGAGCCGGCATTCGGTTCGGTCAAGCAATAGCTGCCCAGCGATTCCATGGCGATCAATTTGGAAAACCATTTTTTCTTGATGGCGTCTTGCGCGTAATGCTCTAAGGCCCAAAGTACCATATTATGCACCGACAAATAGGCGGCACTGGAAATGCACCCCCGCGCCAGCGCGGAAAAAAGCAATGCGCCGTCCAGCCGCCCAAGCCCCGCTCCGCCGCTTTTTTCCGGCAAATAAATTGCCGAAAATCCCAATGCCGCCGCTTGCTTGAAAACGTCCAGGGGAAAATGCTCTTGCTCGTCCCATTCGCCCGCATGCGGCGCAAGTTTTTCCGCCGAAAATTTTTGCGCGGCGTCAAGCAAGGCTTGCTGTTCTTGCGTTAGATTGAAATCCATTTTATGCCCTCAACCAGTTATGTATAGCGCTAATCTGATCCGCCGTCATCAGCGACGGGGCATGGCCCGCGCCGTCAATTTCAAGATATTCCGTTCCCGGCTTTTGCCGCATCCTGTACGCGGTTTCGGCCAGCAAAAGATCCGAGTTTTTTCCCCGCAGAACCATTGCGGGACAAGAAAGCTTTTCCCACAAAGCCCAAAGCTCCAAATCGCCCGCCATCGCAAGGGCGGAAAATGGCAAGGCAATGCCGGGGTCGTAATGCTGCACAAACCCGCCAAGCCCGTTCGGTTTGAAATAATAGCGGAACATTTCTTCCCAGGCCGCTTCATCCGGAAGATTGAACGGCGCATAAACCTGTTTTAAATATTGCGTCGCCAGCGCGGCGTTAGCAAAAACTTGCGGCATAGAAATATATTCGGCGATCCTTTTCAAAGCCAATTGTGGCAAAAATGGGCCGATATCATTGACCACAAGCTTTCGGATCACGCCGGGAAACAGGAAATCCGCCGTCCAGGCGATAAGCCCGCCCATCGAAGTCCCTACCCAATCGACTTTGCCCACGCCAAGATGCTGCAACAAAGCCATGATATGCCCGGCATAGACATCGACGCGGTAATTCATTTTGTTGGCAAGCCAGCTGCTTTGGCCACGGCCAACGATATCCGGGCAAATCACCCTGTAATCCGCAGAAAGCGCCTTGGCGAAGCGGTCGAAACTTGGCCCCGCCAATACCAGGCCGTGAACGCATAACAAAACTTTGGGATTCTGCGAATCCCCCCAATCGGCATAATTCAAGCTGATTGTTTCTTCGCCGGTATGAAATTGAAAGGTTTTTTGCTGCATTTTAGGAAGCAAGATAACAGTTAATATTGCGTAAAATTACATGCCAAAATATCACAAATCGGTTTGATATGGTGACATTCGCGCACCGGGGCGCAAATTATGTTATTCGATGTGGGCGCATCCACTATCTGTTAACCATTTTTGGCAAATAATAAGTATTCCATACCGCCAGTTCCGAATAAATCCCGACAGCCCAATTTATCACGGATTTTTCTATGTTTGTATTAGTCGGCATCGCCATCGTTATGATCTGCTCCTTCGGGGGCTATGTAATTATGGGCGGTCATATCGGCGTTATTTTGGCGGCTCTGCCCGGGGAAATGTTCATCATCGGCGGGATGGCGATCGGCGCGATGATTATCGCAACCCCGCTGCACGTCATCAAAAAAGTCGCCAAATGTTTCGGCGTCGCCATGAAGGGTGAACATCACAACAAAGACAGCTATTTAGAACTTTTGTCTTTGCTGTACACCATTTTTAAAATGGTCAAGACCAAAGGCATTTTGGCGATCGAGCAGCATATCGAAAAGCCGGAAGAAAGCGAACTTTTCAAAAAATTCCCGCATTTCATCGAAGACCATCATGCGTCTGTTTTCCTTTGCGATTATCTGCGGCTTTGGACTTTGGGAACGGACAACCCGCATGAGATGGAAAGCCTGATCGACGCGGAAATCGAAACACACCACCATGAAACAGAGCAAGTCGCAGGCGCGCTGCAAAGCATGGCCGACGGATTGCCCGCGCTTGGCATCGTCGCCGCCGTTTTGGGCGTTATCAAGACCATGGGCGCGATCGACCAGCCGCCAACCGTCCTGGGCGGCATGATCGGTAAAGCGCTGGTTGGAACTTTTCTTGGGGTGTTTTTGGCCTATGGCCTTGTCGGACCGTTGGCTTCGATTTTAAAATCGGTTTACGCCGCCGAAGGCAAATATTACCAATGCATCAAGGCGGCCTTGCTCGCGCATATGAGCGGCTATGCGCCTTCGGTGTCGGTTGAATTCGCGCGTAAGGCGCTGTCGTCCAACGTGCGGCCTTCTTTTTACGAAGTGGAAGAAGCCTGTTCCAAAGTTTCCATCTAAGCCCATAGGCGTTTTCAATGGCGGATAAGAAAAAAGAAGACGGCAAGCAGCCGATTATCAAAAAGATCAAAAAAGGCCACGGCCATGGCCACCACGGCGGCGCGTGGAAAGTCGCTTATGCCGATTTCGTCACCGCGATGATGGCGTTCTTTCTTTTGATGTGGATTTTGAACGCGACGACGCAGGAACAGCGGCTCGGCATCGCCAATTACTTCAACCCCGTCACCGTTACCAAAGTCAGCATCAGCGGCAGCGGCGGCGTTTTGGGCGGAACCGCCATGGGGCCAGAAGGCGCGATGACTCAAGATACGATGGCGCCTTCGGTGTCGCCTTCGATGACGACACCCCGCGAATCGGATGAGGGCGAAGATTTGGAATTTCCTGCATCTTCGGCGACCACAACCGAAGAAGCCAAGCTCGACGAATTGGTAGCCAAGCGCGAAGAACAGCAATTCAAGCAAGTAGAACAAAATCTGCGCGAAGCCATTGAGGCGGAAGCGGAGCTGGCGCAACTAAAGGACAGCTTATTGATCGACCGTACAGCAGAAGGTTTGCGCATCCAAATTATCGACCAAGAACAAGTTGAAATGTTCGCCATCGGCAGCGCGCAAATGTTCGATTACACCAAAAAATTACTGGAAAAAGTTGCAGCGGCCGTAGCGCAAATGCCGAACAAGCTTTCGATCAGCGGCCACACCGATTCCAGGCAATATCAGCCAGGCGCGACCTATACCAATTGGGAATTATCAGCCGACCGCGCCAACGCCGCTAGGCGCGTGATCATCGGAACCGGCATGCCGGAGCAGCGCATCGCGCGAGTGCTTGGCCGGGCGGACAGGGAACATATCCTGCCCGAAGATCCAATGAACGCCAAAAACAGACGGCTTAGCATTATTCTTTTGACGGAAAGCAAAAGCCAAAGCTTTAACGCCCTCAAGAACAATCCCCTTGGAACGAATCAAGGGCTGTTCAAGGAAGATCAAAAGACTCCATAGCTTTGCTGTCTATTGTTATCCTGAATGCAGCGTAAACGAAGTGAAAGATATCCAGACATAAACTTCATATCTGGCGATTCCTCACATTCGTTCGGAATGACAATTTTTCTTTCCGCTTGTTTTGAATTTACCGCACCAAATACGGCAAAAATATTTCTGGCGCGCCGCCGAATATTCTTTGGAAAGGCTCGCTAACCATTTGTGCGCAGGTGGCGTCACGATTATTCTTGTCTTTGTTCTGCTCAAAACATTTACCCTGAAAAAGGCCGCGCAGGTCTTGGATTTCCTTGGTCTTTGAAATATTGCGGCAAGACAGGATATCCCGCCACGACAAACATTCCAACATCCGGCAAGCGAATTCCGATCCCGGATTCTCATAGCAGTTCGCGGGCATTTTTACCGCCGTCCCGCCATAGCGCAAAAAGCGGTCTGCCGGAACGCTGCGCTTGCTGAAATCCGGCAGAAAAGTCGATCTTTTTTTCAATTTCGTGAATTTCTTCTCGTCGCGCGTCACGCCAGCTTTCGGTTGTCCCAGCATTTCATCTAAAAGAAAGGCTTCCCAGCTTAAGCGTGTAGTGAATTGATAAAGCCCTTGTTCATGGCTGCGGGTCAAATCCGCCTCGCCGAATCCCAGCGTTTTTAAAATAGCCTGCGCGTTGATCATTTTCGGCCGGTAAGGATCGTGCAACAGCCAGTGATTGGCAGAAAGCTCCACCCGGTAATTTTCCGCCATACGGCCGACATAAGCTTCACAATAGGCCTGGTTAAACTCCCTGCCGTCCAGAGTATCGAACACGCCGCCGCGCACGAAACGGCAATAATCGATTTTATTGTTTTTTGCCGCCATTTCGATGTTGCACAGATCCCGCCAGCCGATAACCTGCACGCCTGGCCGCGCATCGACTTTACGGATTTGCGCCTCGCCGGATATACGCTCGCACCAGGTTTTTTCCCCGGTGTTCAGCGCCAGCAACATATAATATTCTTCATAGCCGTTGGGCAGGCGCCAAACCTGTTCGATTCGTTTGGCGGCAGCCGAATCGGTTATTTTGCTGCCGTCGGATGCAGCGCCGATGGCAAAACTGTTTGCCCATGCCGGGGCAAAAACAACAAACAATCCGAATAAGGCAAAAGCAAAAATTAAACGCTTCATAATTCGATTATACGGCATAATTATGGCCCGTTGGTGGCAATACAGTTCCTTTAATCGTTGAATTTATTGGATTGGGGGAATCCCTTTGGGGCGATGCGCCCGGACTGTGCCCTTTTTCCGATATAATCCTTGATGTTGCTCTCGACCCTTTCCTTGCCGCCGATCGACCATTTCAGCCCGTCTTTTTTGTTAAAGACGGCAGCATCCGCCACATCACCGTCCTTGATTTTTTGCAAAATCACGCCGCGCCCACGGGCCATTTCCGGTAATTCCGCTATATCGAAAATTAGCAATTTGCGGTTGTTTGCAACCACGGCAACGCTGTCGCCATTTGCGGACACGCAGGCCACGGCCTTTGCGCCATCAGCCAAGTTTAACACCTGCTTGCCGTTTTTGGTTTGCGCTACGACCTCGGATTCGGATACCAGAAACCCGCGTCCGTCCGACGACACCACCAGCAATTTACGCACCGGGTCATGGCAAAAGATTTGGATAATGTTATGTTCTTGCGGCAGATCGAACATCAAACGCACAGGCTCGCCAAAACCACGGCCAGAAGGCAGCTTGTCGATACTCAGCGTATAAAACCTTCCGTTGCTGGCGAACAAGGTCAGTTTGTCTGTGCTTTGCGCCGGGATTGCAAAGCGGCCCTCGTCGCCCTCTTTGAATTTTATGTCCTTGGATTCGATTTGATGGCCCTTCATACAGCGAATCCATCCTTGGGCCGAGCAAATCACCGTCACCGGTTCCTTTTCCACCTGCGCGATCGGAATAACGATGGCGGAAGGGGCTTTGCCGAATTTTGTTTTGCGCTTGCCGATGCTGTATTTGTCGCCAAATTTTTCCCGTATCAGCTTGATCGAATCGCCGACCGCTTGCCACTGCAAATCTTCGCTTTTCAAAAGTTTCTTAATGCCGCTTTCTTCTTCTTGCAAGGCTTTGGTTTCTTCGCGGATTTGCTTTTCTTCCAGTTTGCGCAAGGAACGCAGGCGCATATTCAAGATCGCCTCGGCCTGCACATCGGTCAGCTTAAAGCGCTTTATCAGCCGGGGTTTCGGCTCGTCCTCTTCGCGGATGATTTTTATCACTTCGTCTAAATTCAGATAAACGATCAAATACCCGGCCAAAAGTTCAAGCCGGTTTACGATATGATCCAGCCGGAATTGCTTGCGGCGCAGCAGGACGATTTTCTGATGGTCCAAAAAGGCCTGCAAAATCTCGCGCAAATTCATAACCCTGGGCACTTGCTGGCTGTCAACCACGTTCATATTCATGGCGAAACGGGTTTCCAGATCGGTGCTTTGGAACAAGGATTCCATCAACACTTCGGGATCGGTGTTGCGCGATTTTGGGACAAAAACGATGCGCAGATTTTCCGCCGATTCGTCCTGCACGTCATCCAGCAAATGCAGCTTTTTTTCCTGCAACTGCAAGGCGATCTGCTCGATCAGTTTGGATTTGCTGACCTGATAGGGAATTTCATGAACCGCAATTTGCCAGGTTCCGTTTTTCAGCTTTTCGACCGCCCACCGCGCCCGGGTGCGGAAACTGCCCTTGCCGCTGGCATAGGCGGCCTCTATCGCCTCGGCGCTTTCCACGATTTCACCGCCAGTCGGAAAGTCGGGGCCTTGGATATGTTCCAACAGCGATCCGATCCTGGCGTTCGGGTGCTTGATCAAATGCAGTAACGCGCCGCAAATTTCCCCGGCGTTATGCGGAGGAATGTTGGTCGCCATGCCGACCGCGATGCCGCTGATGCCATTGGCCAAAAGATTGGGAAACGCGCCGGGAAGAATCACAGGCTCTTCGCCGCTGTTGTCGTAAGTCGGTCGGAAATCCACCGCGTTTTCGTAAATGCCCTCCAGCAGCGCTTCGGCGACTTGGGTCAAGCGCGCCTCGGTATAGCGCATCGCGGCGGCGTTGTCGCCGTCGATGCTGCCGAAATTGCCCTGCCCGTCGATCAATGGATAGCGCAGCGAAAAATCCTGCGCCAGGCGCACCAAACTGTCATATACCGCCACGTCTCCATGTGGATGGAGCTTACCGATCACGTCGCCGACGACGCGGGCCGATTTCTTATACCCGCTGCCGGGTTTTAACCCCAAATCCAGCATCGCGTATATCAGGCGTCGATGCACCGGCTTTAGCCCGTCACGCACATCAGGCAGCGAACGCGACACAATCGTCGATAAGGCATAAGACAGATACCGTTCGCTCAGCGCCTTGGAAAAGGCGACCGGCTGAATCGGGGACGAAAATAAATCTGCTGTCTTGGACATAATAAAAAAGCCTTAGATTGTTACGCGCAAGAAGTCTGGGGCGAATTGCCGGTCAGCGTTCTTTGCACATGCCTGTTTAATAGAATTCTTGCCATAGGCCAAGATTTTCTATGCGGCTGCAAGACAAACTTATCCAGAAAATGCCCCGATAATTGCAATCCTTGCCATATTTGCAAAGGTGGAACGGTATCATTGGTCGCCCACATATCTTGCAGCAAAAACGGCGGCAACGATAAAAGCCTGCTAGCCCAAGGTTCCGCCGCCTGCCGCGAAACCGCCCGGCCGGATTTCGGCGATACATGGGAAAGATCGTCCCTTTCACCGCTAAGCGCGCAGCAAGAAATATCCAGCCCATAGCCCAAATGGCGCAATAGTTCCACTTCCCAGGCGACAAAGCGCGCTATGCCGTCGGGCTGATCCAGACGCTGCAGCAAATCGAACAAATCCGCGTATAAATCTGCATAAGGCTGTCTTTCCGGCAAAGTCAAAACGCACCATTGGCAAGCCGATTGCAGCGCCAAAAGCGCGGCCGGATTATCAAGATACCGTGTCGCCAGCGACGATTCCAGCTCGATCTGGAAATTGCCCAAATGCTCGCTAAGCCGGGCTTTCCAGGTCAATTTGACGATATTGCCGGGCTGATACAGGCCGGTTGATCCAGATTTCTTGCGCGCAAGCCCGGAATAGCGCCCGTTATTATGCGATAAAACCTGGACGATATAATTGCTTTCGCCGAATTTTTCTGCGTTCAGGACGATGGCTTGGTCGGTAAAATGCATGTTATATTTTTGGGCGCAAGCGCGGCAAAAATCAAGCCAGATAGTCAAGACCCATGTCTTTATAATGCGATCTGTTGTCTTCCCAGTCTTGG
>JACCDG010630821.1_pt1 | contig 19009 bp, 47 predicted proteins | sample 7442471 | NCBI WGS metagenome assembly JACCDG01 (sample SAMN15323444, study PRJNA562643) | freshwater metagenome | isolation source: river surface water | place: USA:Blue River Watershed | collected 2017-08-17 | reverse complement strand
CGTGGGCGGCGTGGGCGGAGTCGGTGGCGTGGGCGGCGGCGAGGGTGGCGTCGGCGGCGGCGGAGTCGGCGGCGGAGCACAAAGAAATGTGCGTATTGATCCGTAGCGTCCTCGTACAGCCATGGAAGGAATCGGCATGATCCCCGCCCCGCAGGCAGTCCCGAAGCATCCCGCGCTCGATCTGGACCGCGCTCAATGATCTTCCAACCCTTGCCCTATCGGATCTTGTAAGAAAGTCACTTCAATGCTATCCTCTGTATGTCAGGAGTGGCTGCCTGATGAGGCGCTAGTCCGTCGTGCCTCGCAACTTCTAACTCGTTTGAAACCCCCGGCCTAACCATCCGGGGGTTTTGATTTTCAAACCGCCACCCTCCACTTCTCCCGCTCCGTCAGCCGCACGATAGCTTTCCATGCCCGATCCGGCATGTCCGAAGCCTCGGGAAGCGTACAATCCTCGCCAGCGGCTCCCATGCGCCACCACCACCAGCACGCAAGCATGTAAGCGGCCTGCTTTGCGATCTGCGCCGCCACCATCCCCGGCCCGCGCTGCGCCAGGGCTTCGACCGCCAGACATGCAATCTCGACGCAAAGGGCGGCCTGTAAGCCCGTGTTCCACGCGCATGCGTTGTGTGTCACGACGCGCAAAGCACGGTACACCAGCCCGCCCCAAAACACCACCAGCAACGCTGCAAAGGAAAAAGTTCGACTGGCTACGATGGCTCCTCCGACCCATCCCGGCCAAATGATCCATCCGCTTTGCAGCGCGGCGGCGGAACCTGCAACGGCCACAAGGAGACCCCCGAGCATGACAGCGAACGGGCGGCCTTGCGGCCAGACGCGCGACAGCGCCCATAGAGCTTGCAGGCAAAGCAAGGCAACGGCCAGCCAATGCACCCACCGGGTCGCACCCCAGGCCGCGCCGTAAGCTCGAAACCCTGCGGTATACCAAATGACCATCAGCACCGCGGACTTCCCGGCATTGAGCGCCAAGCCCGCAATTGCCAGAACCCACGACCTCGTTAGCTCCCTCTGTACCAGCAGGGCGCATGTTGCGAACTGGGCAATTGTAGAGAAAATCCACAGAGCGATGATAGCCTGGGGCGCGTTCATGCGTTCACCGGCTCTCCAGCGTAGATTTTGATATCCGCGATCAGTTTCTCGCGTATTCGCATCGGGTTGATTTTCAGTAGCACTTCGATCACGTTCACGAGGAACAACTCAATCAACGTGAACATAACGGAGAGCAGTGAACCTATCAGGGAAAAGAACACGCCCGTGCTCCACGAGAGCAAGAGCATCTGCAATCGGCAGAAGAACAGAATCACCACCACCATAATGATGAGCAGGAAGCGGTCAAAGCGCCTGCTTTCAAACAGGCTGCCCGTTCCGCCATGCTCACGGTGGATGAACTCCGCATACCGAACCACCGTTTCATCGATCCACTTCAACGCCATATCCTCATTCTCGATCACCGTGGAACCTCCCCTCTTAATTGTTCAGTTTCGCGCTCGCTCGCAGCAATTCCAGAGAACCGAGGAGCCACTTGCGATCCTTGTCCTCCTTTGGTTTATTGAGTATCGAGGCTACCATCCTCAATAGTAGTTTGGCCTCGCTGTCCTCGGATTGTATTCCAAATACGTCAGGAAAGAAAGATAATTCTATGTTTTTACGTTCTTCCCAGGTTCTCTCTATAAGATCTTTGATCGAGGTGTCCTGCGTCGTGGCTTCAATCTCGATCTCTCTCGCGACTTCATAGGCAATTCGCATCTGCTTGCCGTATCGCTCTGCCTTGCCCTCGGGTTTACCTTTGTCCATCTTGTCGGCTGCCTCCATGTTGGCTGGAGTTGGTGCGCAGTCAAAAAAATCTGTCACCAGACCGCAAATTGCTCTTGACTTTGCCACCTCACCACATTAACATCAAAACGTGGCAACCACAATAGTACCAAAAGAGAAAAAGAGAAAAAGAGAACAGGGCACCGTACTGTACCTGTCCACGGCTATCCCAACGGCCCTGAAGATCCGGCTGGATGTCGTCGTTGCCAAGAGTCCGGGGTTGAAAATGAAAGACTTCGTGGCCACGGCGCTGGAGAAAGAAGTTGCGCTCGCCGAGCGGCGGCTGGAGAGGGGGTCTGCGGCATGAGCAAGGCAACCGTTCAGATGCCATCTGATATCACCATGGTCCCGGGCGGGAAGCGTGTGGTATTTGAACTGCCATTTCGCCTCACTGAGGAAATGAGAGAGCGGCTGGACATGATCGATGGCGTTCAGTGTATTCTCGCGGAGCGCTACAGGCTCACCGTGCTGATAGGTTACGCGTTCGACTCGCAGGAGGTAATGGGGCGAGTCCATCGGTACTTGCAATCGTTTGAGATCGCAGAATCTAAGTCTTCTATCCTCATCTCCGCCGCGCCGGATCTGCTGGCCGCGCTAGAGGCTGCCATCAGCTTGTACGGTACTCCCGGTGGGCCGTGGAACGTTCCGAGCGACCCTGGAGGATGGCTGGAGCAGGCCCGCGCCGCTGTCGCGAAGGCGAAAAGTGCTGCATGACGTGGGAGATCATATTGATCCTGCTGCTCGTTGTGGCAGGAGTGAGTTTCATCGCTGGCCGTGGCCTACAGCGCCCGCCGCGATAACAAGATCCGCGCGGCCTCGCGGGGGACCAACTCGGGGGAGGGGGCGAACTGCGGGCCGCGTGGTAACAAGCAGGGAGTAAACCATGGAAATATTTCCGATTGATGTACTGGCAATGCAGTCGAGGCTAGATGAGCTACGCGCTGGAGCGCTGGAAAACGAAGCCCGCATGGTGAAGGCGCAGGAGAAGATCGACCGGGAGCGCCGGGATGTGTTTCTGGCGCAGTTGCGGGAGGCGCAGAAGCGCACCACTTACGCGGAAGCGCGGTTCCGTCGGCTTCTCTGGTGGGCCGGGGCAGCGATTGCGCTGGAGACAACCGGACTACTCCTGCTTCTGTGGAAGGTGACCCGATGAGCGCCGCAATCCTGAACGTCATTGCCGATCAGTGGCCCGCCTTGGCTTTCACTGTGCTCGGGCTACTGCTCATCTACTGCGGCGGGTTCTGGCGCTTCTGCGTGCGCACATTCGCAACGATGGCGGCGCTCTGCATGGCGCTCAGCACGTTCGCCAGTTTGATGGACAACGCCACCTCGGAGTGGCTGGGCAAGTCGGTGGAAGCGCTGCGAGAGCTTGCGCGTCAGGCGGCGAGGAATCGGCGGGCGGCGCTCGCCGAGATGGGAGAGCGGGTATGACGCCACGGGAATTTGTAAAGGTTGCGCTGACCGGGCGCGAATACGGATGGGAATTGAGCAAGGATGAGAAGGCGCTGGCAAAACAGCACGGCATAGTGATCGCATACGGAGACTCCGACGATCTGCTGGAGTTTCGCGGCGCTGTCGATGGAGAGTTGAGCGCTTACGGAGGGAGTACGGCGCACATCGTCAACGGGAAACTGTACGAGGCTCCAGATGAAGATGAGGCCGCGACGCTTCAGAGGTTCGGCGTGAATGTGGATAAGCAACTCCTCTCAGCCATCACAGTGAATGCCGAATGGTGCCCGAAGGATCTCAACTGCTCTTGGCGGATCAGCGTCAACCGTGAGCACGCGACTTTTGACGTGATGGAGGATGGAGAACTGTTCTGCCGGGGAGTTGTGTTCAAACTCGCCGAGATGGGAGAGCGGGTGTAATGCCATTCGGACCGAAGACAAATCACCCGACGTTTGGAATGATAGGCGCGAGTCGGGTTACCTGCGGCCCAGGCGGACTGTACGCCTTCGGAAGCCGCATCAAGCACAGCGCTTTCATCGATATCACTATCCGCCGCGCATCGCATAAGCGCGATTTGAACCAAGATTGGTTTTACGGCGAGGATGAGCTTGTCCGAGTTCGCCTGACTGAGGCGCAGTGGGCGACGTTTGTTTCGTCCCTCAATGTTGGATTCGGAGTGCCATGCACGCTTTGCGATGTGATGCGCGAGCGACAGGGCGAGGTCCCGAAGCCAGAAGATTCTATCGCGCAAGCGAAAAACGAAGCCCGTAAGAATGCTGAGGACACCATGGATCTCCTATCTCACATTCTGCAAAGGCTTGAGTATGCAATTCAGAATCCTAAGAAACGGGAACTGTCAGAACTGGCCCGTGACTTGAAAATTGCAATAGGGAATTATCCGGCCAACCACGCATACCTGTACAGTTCGTTTGAGAAGCACGTCGAGAACGTGGTCACCGATGCCAAGGCCAGCGTCGAGGCGCATTACATGGCCGTGGCAACAAGGGCGCAACTGGTGGAGGGGTACGCACCTCCAAAGATGATCGAAGAGACGGGAGAGAAGGCATGAGTGACGCCGCCGTGAAAATGATTTGTGAGAGCTTTTTGACCCTTGTCGTGATGGCGCTTGTTGCCTTTTGGATGTGGCTTGTGTTTAGGGGAGACTAGTCTCTCGCTTCGACCTGACGGCATTCCGTGCCGTGAGGCCGCAGCGACCACTGCGGAAGACGAGTCCTTTCCTGTACGAGGCCCTCTCGGGGCTGGATGAGCACAGCCCCTATTTTTCACAAGGAGAAATGCATTGGTGACGACTAAGAAGGTTCCGCTGGAGTTGGAAGGGATGGACGGAAACGCCTTTTCGATCCTGGGAGCATGGAGAAAATTGGCGCGCAAAAGCGGCTGGTCCGAGGAGGAAATAAAGAGCGTCATGGATGACGCCAAGAGCGGCGACTACGACCATCTGCTATCGGTCATTATGCGTCATTCCGAATGACGGCGGATGGGGCGGCATCGGAAGAATTTACTACTTGGCTAAGTTGTGAAGCGTGCTCCCGGTGCCGCGCCAACCGCTTTGAGCGGGAGAAGGAGAACGCCTTGAAGTAAACGGTTGTAGAGTTTCTCGCCGGGTTCAGCCCCGGCGCGGGCTTTCGGCATGCTTCTATACCGTGCTGCGGCACAACAGGGAAGCAAAGCGTCGAGAGCCCACGCGAGGGCTGAAAACTCCGCCAGAGGCGGGCGCACGAGAATCCCTGCCGTGCGCTAGGCCCTCGAAGATTCAAAGGAGAAAACATTGGGAGAACTGCAAACAGTAAGCACCGCACTCGCTGAGCGAGGAATGGTGCGCCGCGACGAATTCGGAGCGGTGCAGGCGCAGAACCAGGCAGAGACGGCGATGGCCGCCGTGGCCTCACGCGAGCAAGCGAAAATCCAAGCGGCATACATCATGGCCGAGCGGCACCCAAGGGTGTGGGATGGGGTGAGGCGTAGGCTTCTTGACCACTGCCAGCGCTACGGCTTTGCCGTTATCGCGAGATACCGGAAGCCGGTAGGAAAAGAACTCATTAACGGAGAGTGGAAAGAAAAGCACGCCGAAGGCCTTTCCACCCAGTTCGCACAGGTAGCGCGGCAGGAGATGGGCAACGTGAGCGCCGAGACCTCCGTGGTCTATGAAGACAGCAGGCTTCGTATTGTTCGAGCTGGCGTCGTCGATTACGAGCGCAACACGCACGAATGGCGCGAAATCTCCGTCTCCAAGGTGGTCGAGAAAAAGGGCAGGCGCAAGGGATCAGGTTGGGAAGCGCCAGAGGGTCGCGAGGTGATCTCGGAACGGACGAACTCCAAAAACGAGCCTGTCTACCTATGCGTGGCCACCGACGATGAAGTGGCAAAGCGGCAAAACGCAGAAATTTCAAAGGCCCACCGCGACTGCACCCTCCGCATGATTCCAAAAGATATCCGCGATGAGGCTGAGGCGGTCATCGAGAAAATCAAGGAGGAGAAGGTTGACCGCGACCCGGCAGCATTCCGTAAGCAGGTCGCCGACGCCTTTGCACAGCAAGGAGTCGGGGCGGAGGATCTTGTAACCTACCTCGGCAAGTCTCTAGAGAAGGCCAGCAAGCGTGAGCTTTCGGACCTCAAGGATCTATGGTCTGCGATAAAAGAGAACGAGACGACGTTTCAAGAGGCGCTGAAGGCGAAATACAGCCAGCCGGAAGACGCGCCGCACGATCCCGATGCACAACAGAAGGCGGCAGACGGGAAGATCGCTGACCTGAAGAAAAATGAGCCCCCCGCCTATGCCGACCCCGTCGAGACTGAGCAGCCACGCAGAGCCTTGGGCCAACTTCGGAGGCAGTCATGACACCAAGATTGAAATCGGCTGAGCTTCGCAACGTCCACGGAATCCGCTACCTCAAGATGGATTTCGGCCAGATCACCGTCATCCGTGGTGCGAACGGAGTGGGCAAGAGCAGCATCATTGACGGGATCGGTGGGACATTCCGGGGCGGGTACAACCCCGCATGGGCTCGCGACCCGGAGGCCCCCGGCGCAGGCGACATTATCGTTGGGGAACCCCCAGTGGAAAAGAAGGAATGGTCATCAGCGAAGGCGCGATCCACGGTCACACTGACTGATGGCAGTTACATTGTCCGCGATGTTGACCGCGAGAAGAAAACATCAACCGTGAAGTGGTATTCGGCCAACGGAGAGGAGATCGGAGGCCAGACCGTCATCAATGATCTCGTCCCCATTGCCGCCTTCGATCCGGTCTCATTCCTCCGCAATGACGAAAAGGGCCGGCAGAACACCATCATGCGGTTCCTCCGCGTGAGCCTGTCGAGAGATGAGATCGAGCAGGCCACGAACGGATGCGCGGTTGATGATTACGAGGAATGGGTCAGTCAGCACTTCAAGCCGCAGGACGGCGCTTTCGTAGTCATTGACCGATTCGAAAAAGCGCTTCGCGAACAGCGAACGAAGGTGGGCCGGGACAAAACGAGCATTGAAAAGACCATTCAGAACCTTCAGCATGGCGTCCCGACACTGAATCAGGATTCGGCGCAGGTCAAGCGGGCTTCCGAAGAAGCCGAATTGAATGTCGCCAAAATACAGCGGGACTACGACAAGGCGATTGCCGCGGTCAAGGCCGAGGCGCTAGCCGCGCGCCAGAAGGCTTGGTCTGAAACGGACGCCGAAACGCAGGCAGTGGAATCGTGGCTGAAGCAACAGATCGCGCTCCTGGAGGAGCAAGCCCGCACCAAGAAGGCCGATATCATGACGCGCCGGGAATCCAGTATCGCCGCCGTGATGCAGGCCGAGCAGGACGCCGTTCAGGATGTTGCACTCCAATACGACGAGCAACTTAGCGAGGCTCAGGAGGCCCACAGGAAGGCCAAGGACGCCCTGGATGCATACAACCGCGCCGATGGGCTGCGTACCCATCTGGCAGGCGAGAGACAGCGGCACGCCGACCTGCTTGCGCTCCACAACGCACTGGAGCGGTCCATCGAGCGCCTTATCGAACTCCGCAAGAAGAAGATGGAAGAGGTCAAAATCCCCGGACTGGAGATGCGGGACGGGGTTGCCTACTACAACGGCTTGCTGATCGACGGTGCCATCAACAAGGCACAGCAAATCGAATTGGCTGTTCAGATCGCGGCGCTTTCCACCAAGAACGAAGGCATCCCGTTCATGATCCTGGACGAAGCAGAGCACCTCGACAAGGGCACGCTGAATGCATTCCTGGACGCGGCGGTAAAGGCTGGATTCCAGGTGGTGTACGCGACCGTGGAGGAAGACCCAAGCCATCCATTGACGGTTCAGGCGGTCGATGCTTCCGAGGTGGCGTGATGCGCCTCAGCAATAAGATCATCGCGACAGTGGGGCTGATTGCGCGGCTGAGCGGGAGCAGGTTCGTCGCTTCGGATGGATTGGTCTGAAGAAAGGAAAAACTTTGTGCCTAATCAATAACATCATCGACAAGGCCACTCACTGCTATGTGGCCTTCAAGGACTGCGGGTGTTGGGTTGCCGTGACCACCGACCTGACCCCGTGCGGCGAGGACCTCGCAAAGCACACAGCAGACGACGTTAAGGGTTTTATTCGTAGCGGATGGCGCGTCGAACGCATGTCATTGGAGGAGTGGCGGAAAGCTTCGTTCACTGGCATTTCTAAGTGCCCGCATAAGGACATGCCTCATGTTGCTAGCGATTGATCCAGGGAGTACGCACAGCGCATATGTAGAGCTGGCCGACGACGGAACCTTGAAAACCGGGGCTCTCTTGGGTTTTGGCAAGGTGGAGAACGTGGAAATGTTGAAACGCTGCCGTGGAGTGCTTCTTCAGGGCATGACAGTGGTTATCGAGAAGATCGCCAGCTACGGGATGGCCGTTGGTGAAGAGGTATTCGAAACGGTGTTCTGGTCCGGCAGGTTTGCCGAGGCTGCGCAGGCGGAGGGTGCAAGAGTTGTCCGCATCCCGCGCCTCGAAGTGAAGCTGCAAATCTGCCGGGATTCCAGAGCGAAGGACGCGAATATCCGGCAGGCGCTTATCGACCGATGGGGAGGGAAAGCTGCCACGAAAAAAGGCGGCGCTTTGCACGGAGTCAGCAAGGACGTATGGGCGGCACTTGCCGTGGGGGTGACTTACCAAGAGACGCGGAGAATCAGGGAGGCTGTATGACGCTTGGAACATTACAGGCGCAGGCGAAAACGCACAAATGGAAGGTGGAGCGGCTGCCGGAAATTCGGATCGCCACGACGGAGGCATGCATTACCAGATCCATCCAGGAAAAGCTGATCGAGGTTGCTGTATTGGCAAATTCGCACAAGTTGAGCCTGGACAGGATCGCGGGGTTTCTCGAACGGGATATGCGATGACTCCGCGAATGGAGAGGGAGAGGGAAATTCGATGAGCGTGAAAAAGAAATGGACCGTGCTTGTGCGCTGCACCGTAGACAAGCGTCTGACGTTGGAGGGTTGCACGGCGCAGCAGGCCGAGTTTGCTCCGTGGGAGCACGCGGTGGGAGACGAGATCGTGGTGCAGCAGATTGAATGGAGCGTGATTTCCGTCAAGGAGGCAGAATGAACTGGGCGAAGCAGCGAGCGGAAGATGTCGCAGACGGGTTCAGCGATGCGGTAGGCAACGGACGACTGCGCCGCGAGCTGGTGGATGCCATCGCCGCCGAGATCCAGCGCGTGGCGGATGAGGCCGTGGGTGTGGCTGCTGAAAAATCAGAGCACAAGTGCGGAACCCTATGGTGTAACGACGAAATTGCTCATGCGCGCGCAGATGTGGCCACCGACATCCGCGCGAAGTTCCCGAAGGAGGGCGCGTGAGCGAGAAGCACACTGTTACGCTATCCGAGATTGCGGGCACATACACCCGCGTGATTGCTTCCGACGGGAAGAAGTTTCTGTCCGCCGTCGTCTCCATCGACATGTACGGCGGGCACTGGCATTCATTTTTGGTGGAGACTCCGAGTACGAAGTGGCGCTCAGAGTCGATCACAGCCGCGATAAAACGGTACAACGAGGAGGGGCAATGAACAGCTTCCGAAACGGCACATGGAGCTTCAAGGCTGGCATTGAGCCATCCGGCAAGCGATGGGAGGTGCAGTACTACAGCCACATCCACGGGCGCGACGGAGTGATGCGGTTCGTGGACGAAATCGCCGCAAAGCAGTTTGCATTCGCAAACAACGGCACGGTGCGCGAGATCAAGCCGAGGCCGTTCAGATTGGAGAGGGCGAGATGAGCGACGCAACGAAAATCGAGTGGGCCGATGCGACGTGGAACCCGATCCGCGCGAGGCTGAAGGAGCCGAGCAGGGATCGCTATCTGCCAGTGCTCCGATGGGGCTACCACTGCGAACGGATATCCCACGGCTGCAAGAACTGCTACGCCGCAACGATGAACAAGCGCATGCTCCCAGCATGGGGCACGGGGCTCGATTACACCGTGCCGAACCGGGAGAAGGTCGAGATTTTCCTCGACGAAGGCGAGTGGCTGAAGCCGCTTCACTGGGGAAAGCCGCGCTCGGTGTTTCCGTGTTCGATGACGGATTGGTGCGCCACGTTCGTAAACGACGAGATGCGGGACCGGATGCTAGCCGTCGCCGCACTGTGCCCGCAGCATCGGTTTTTATTTTTGACAAAGAGGGCTGATCGGTGCGCGGAGTACTTTAACGACCCCGTATTCCGCACTGAGATGATCGGCATTCACTCGGAGCATAGGAGCGGCTTGGATCGCTATTGTAGAAGTTCGGATGCGTTGACAGGGTGCGCGGATGATCTGCTCCCGAGGTGGCCGCTTCCACTCCGCAACGTTTACCTCGGCTTCTCCGCCGAAGACCAGGAATGCTTCGACGCCCGCTGGAGCCACATGCGCAAACTGGCGGCGGCGGGGTGGAATGTGTGGTGCTCGGCGGAGCCGTTGCTGTCCGGGATCAACATGGAGGCCGCGCTGCGTGACGGGCTTTCATGGGTCGTGGTGGGTGGTGAATCCGGCCACGGCGCGAGGCCGTTCAACATTCAGTGGGCGCGGGATATAATTCGCCAGTGCAAGGATGCAGGGACGGCTGTATTTTGCAAGCAACTCGGCGCGAATCCTGAAGAGGAAGTGACGGCTCCGATAGACGGCTATAAGTGGATGCGCCGAGTCGTTCTCAAGGACCGCAAGGGTTCCGACATGTCTGAGTGGCCGGAAGATCTGCGAGTTCGCGAGGTGCCTAGATGAGCCGCTACATCGAAATCCGCGAATGCGGCGATTGCCCGCATAGTGACAAGGGTGAAATTTCCTACTGTAATGCATGGGATGACATGTTCGCCAAGAGTTGCCCACCCACGGGAATCCCCGAGTGGTGCCCGCTGCCCGTGTTGCCCGTCATGCGCGAGGTGCCGCGATGACGAAGAAACAGGCAGTCAGAGAGGCGGCGATGTGCGGATCAATTTGCGTATTCACTATAGGCGAGCTAGAGGAGGAATATCGCAAGGTGGCCGAGTGCGCCTACGATCTCGGGCGCATCGCGGGGCTGAGGGAGGCGGCGAAGATTGTTGACCCACCGCCAGACAGTCCATGTGTGGGTGCTAAGGAGTACGGGATAGCTGCCGATTGGCTGCGAGAGGCAGCCGTACAGCTTCGCGAGCGTGCCGCCCGGATGGCGAAGAAAGCGAGGACGAAGTGAGCAGCCGAAAGCAGCGCAAGGACCGCCGCAAGGTGGCTGCTCTTTCCGAGGTTGTTAGTCAGTTCGGTGGTGACTCGAAACGATTTGCAGCGCCATTTGTGGCCGCGAATCGGCGCACGGAGAAGAGGAAACGAGAGCAGATGAGGAGGGAACGTGGCAAGTGAATGGGCGATGAAGCAGGCCGTTGAATTGTATCGAGTAGTTTTCTATGCCCAAAGTCCCAACGGCATAAACAAAGTAGCCGTGGCTCTCGACGCCGCCCGTAAGCAAGGGCTACAAGAGGCGGCGGAGATCGCGGATGCGCAGTCTCCAATCATCGCGGCCATCGACCGCAACACGGAAAAACTTGAAGGAATCAAGTCGTGCTTATGGTGGGTCGCGTTGATGCTGGTAAATATTTGGATTGTGATGATGGGCGCTGGGTGCCCGAAGGCCAAAGCCGCCCCACTGTTACCAATTCAGGGAGTACGAAGATGAATGACGAAAGCGACATTGTGACAGCCATAGACCGCAACACGGAATCCATCGACCGCAACACACAAGCAATCATGGACTTCAAATCTTCGGTGGGAAACGTTGGCATGTGGCTTTTTCTCCTCCTGTGGTTAGGCATCTGCGTCGTCGGTTGTCCACGCGCCACATCCGCGCCTCTGCTAACCGCCGCGCCGGAGCCACCAGCGTTGCAGCACTGGCACACCACATACGTGCCCACGGACTCCGGCGTATACCCCATGGAGGTGTTCGCGCCCGCGCTGCCGCCGCTGTTCGCACAGCCGCAGATCGTGGAGATTGGCACGCCACCGAAGCCGCCAGTGCATGTGCCGGAGCCGGGGACGTGGGCGCTGGTAGGTGCAGTGCTGATTCCGATTGCGCTGTGGCAGATAGCACTTTGGGACCAGCGACGGGAGAACAGAAAGTGGGGATCTGTGTGCACCCGCGCAAATGAGTTGGCCAACCGCTACGCGCGGAGGTTCAACAAAATGCAATACGCACTCATGCGAGTGGAGGAGTCCCTCGATTTGAACGAGGCGAAGGAGATCGCGCGAAAGGCGCTGGAGGAGAAATAAATGGATTTAACGCCTGTAGTTTGCGCCCTCGGCATTGTTGCGATGCTGGGAATATTGGCGTCACAGATTGATAGGCTGATCGCCGCCTTGAATACCCATGCGAGCATGATCGACATTTCTATCAACAGCCTCAAAACGCGGGTGTACGAATGCAACCGCGCACTGATCGAGGAGATCCGCGACTACCGACGTATCGAGGACTACATCAAGGAGCGAGACCGCTACAGGGATGCGCTGTGGCAGATCGCGCACAGGGATAAGCCGCCTACCGAGTACGCGGCGAAGGCACTGGAGGAGGAGAGCCAATGACGAAAAAACAGAAACAAGAAGCTGAAATCGCAGCTATCGAGGCAGAGCTACGACTCATGGCTTGCGGCGCTCTGGGCGGGGCAAACGTCGATCCGCCTGATTGTGGTGATCTTTTCGCAATTTTCGACGGAGTGGGTTTCAGCCGCTATCTCTCTGCCGTAGAACAATACTGGAATGTGAATGAACGAGAGCAGTGCAAATACATGATGCGGTTTCGCTCTCTTGATGTTTGGGCAAAATCGTACACTGCGGCGGCTGAGTACCTGCACCGATACGGTGCTCGCGCCGGCGGAAGGTGGGCAAAAGGGTGAGATGAAGAAAGACGGGGTGGAGATGCGCACAAATCAAATGTTCAACCTCGCGAAAGCTCTAGGTGTTCCGATCCAGACAATTCGGTATTTTGTACACGGTGGCTGGACGCCCACGCCGCCGAATTCTCAGCAAAGAGCCATTTTAGTCGGCGCACCGGAGGGAGGCGACAAGAAGTGATCGACATCAAAAAACTTGCAGCTTTGCGCGAAGCCGCAGCGGAACGTAAACTCGCTCCCGGCCCGATGGAGCAGTTGCGCAAGTTGCAGGCCGAATTGCAGGCGGTGTATTCGGCGCTGCAATTTACGCCCAATGATCTCCTGAGCGGAGAGGAGCATGCCAAGTATTTGATGCAGCAACACAAGGAGATGTGTGCCCGCCTCCAGGAAACCGCACAGAAACACAGTCTTGGGTTTGGCGGCGAGCGTTTGGACCGCGTAGTCTGCGATGCCGTCGATACGTTGGTGGCTGAGGTGGAGGAGTTGCGCGAGGACAAGGAGCGCCTGGAAACCGCACGACCATACAGCGAGTGGAACGAAGACGACGGCGCTGTATTGTGGCACATGATGCCAATCCAATGCGCCCCCTACGTTGGTGACCCTATGTGCTGTGACTGGCCGTTTAAGACGGAGCAAAACCTGTTCTGGACACCGTTGCCTGACTGCAACGCGATACAGGATCGCTTCGACGCCGCCCGAAAAGGAGAACCCAAGTGAGAGACATACAAGCTGACGTTCGCGAGTTCATGACTGCATTCCACCAAGTGATGCCTGACACCCCGCAGTGGCCGGATCAGGACACGATGGATCTGCGGGTAAGGTTGAAGGCTGAGGAGTTCTGCGAGTGGCTGATGGACAGCGGGTACGAATACGTAGTCAATGCCCAGAGAGTTTATAGAGTAAACGATGATCTTGATTCCATTCCGGTTTTTGACTCATCCACTATCGATATGCTGAGTGAGTCCACAGAGGAAAATAGAGAACTCCCCAAATCCGCCGATGCCCTGATCGACGACCTGTACGTTACCGTTGGCGCACTGCTCGCCATGGGCATCGACATGTGGCCACTGTGGGACGCCGTCCATGCCGCGAACATGGCAAAGATCGGCGGGCCTGTGGTCAACGGGAAGCAGATGAAACCGGAGGGCTGGAAGGCTCCCGACATCGAGGCGCTGATGCGGGAACAGGGGTGGAGCGAATGAAAAAAACAGCGAGCAAAAAACCTAAAGACGTGGCGACGTTGGTGGAACTCAGCATTCGTTATCTAGTGTTTCCTGAGGACCAAGACGTGAATATCATCGAAGCCATTAACCTCATCAAGTCCAGCCTGAGGTTCACGAAGCCATCGCACCGGACTGTCTCTCTCGGAACAACTGGCACGGCGAAGATTCTCACAGAGAAAACCATCCAGCGATATTTGAAGGCACAAGGAGCCGCCCGGTGAGCACCCGCCACGAACTCGCTGTTGGCCGCGTGTTCGAGTTGCGTTCACGCAGCATGCGCTATGCCCCTCCGTGCGCACTGATCGTACGGGACCAGCCTCGCTGTAACCACCAAGCAGAGGAAGTTTACCGCACTGGAGTCATCATGGGATCGCCGTATCGGTATCACCACCCGACGCTGTATGTGCCGGGCTTCTCTGGCAAGAATCTGACGAAGCGGATCGCTCGCCGTCGCCGGGACCTAGAGCGTTTCGACCGCGATGACATCACACTGATCCTCCAGGGGTACGGACTCGATTTCACCGGGCGAATCCATGGAGCGCGCCATATTCCGACAACCATTTCGGCAAACTGGACTGTGCTGTGGGTTCCGGCGTTTGCCGCTAGTGATTTCTATTGGTCGTCGCGCCGTGTCGATGAACTATTGCGCGGGGCATGGCACTTCACGAACCATGGTGGCGCACGTCATCTCGGTTACCAATTCGGGCACATGTGGGCCACACTGCACACCGGGAAGCGCTTGCGAGAAATTCAGGATGAGATTTACCGCGAACGCCCTGACGTGATCGTTCAGGACGTGAAGGTGGTGCGCTGGAGCGACGAGAAAGCCACCTACACCGCTGAGGTACGTCGCGAGTGCCCGCCGTTGGGCGGGAGATGCCTCCGTATTGACTGGCATGATGGCGGTGCGTCGATGGGGGTTTTCGCATGAGCACCCGCCCCATCCGCTATGATTCACCCGAGGCGCTTCTGCGCCCGGGAGGGATCGACGTGGGTAGAGTACGCGGCGAACAGGCAGGCTCATTAGAGCGACGAAAAACAGGATGGTTCGGACGGTGGCGAGAATTCACGCTGACTGAATCCAACACCATCGAATGGAAGCAAACTGGCTGGAGGAAGCTGACGGCCGAGGACGGCACGAAGGCGCAGGCGAGGGAACGGCTGAACGAGGAACTGGCGCGGGCCAACGGCGCTGCCGCGTGCCCACAGGGGATGGCAACCGTGGCGCAGTTCATCGAGGCGCGGTTCCGGCCGGATCACGTCGAGGCGTTGAAGCCGAACGGCCAGCGACATTACGCAGGCATGCTGCCTCGCATCCTGGAGGCATTCGGATCAGTCAGGCTCAGAGACGTGAACCACCACATGGTGCAGGGCTGGCTTACGCTGCTGGGCAAGCCCGACAACGCCGGAAACACCCGAAGCCCGCAGACCATACGGCACTACCGTAACGCGCTGAGCGCCGTGTTCACGCACGCGAAGCGCTGCGGATTTTGGCGCGGTGACCTGCCGACGGAGTACGTGCGGACGCCTCCAGTGGTTCACGAGCGCGGGACGGCGCTGGCGGCCGAGCAGGTGGCGCTGCTACTGTCGCGGCTGGCGGAACCGCACCGCACGCTGGTGCTGCTGCTCGCCTCCACGGGGCTGCGGATCGGCGAAGCGTTGGCGCTCGATTGGAGCCGCGTGAACATCGGAGATGTGCCGGCGCGGCGCGACGATGGCTGGCTGTTGCCGCGGGTGATTCAGGTGCGCGTGAATTTTTCGAACGGCGCATGGTCCACATTGAAGAGTCGGAACAGCATCCGCGATATCCCGGTGTCCGACGAACTCGCGGCGGCGCTCGAACGGCTGGCTGTGCCGGGGCAGGGCTGGCTGTTGTTTCCGAACCGATGGGGAAAGCCACTCGACGCGCACAACCTGGCGGCGCGGGTGCTGAAGCCCGCATGCAAGGCGGCGGGGTTGCCTTTGATCGGCTGGCATGACCTGAGGCACACGGCGCTGACCTTGATGCAGCAGGCGGGCATGTCGCAGGCTGAGGCGAAGCTCATTGCGGGCCACGGATCGGAGCGCGTGACGGCGACGTACACCCACGGATTCCTGGCGCGGGCGGCTGAGGTGATGGCGAGGGTGAAATTGGCTACGGAGGTTGTTCAGTGAATATAAGTAGGCGCTTCACGGGGTGGGAAGGTGAATGTGCTTCGGGATGTGGATGCTTGAAGCGTTTGGGCCATGGTGCTCCTGACCGGACACAGATGTATTGGTGCCGTAGATGCCTCGCGTACTCACTATTCAGATGGAAAGAGATTGACGTTACAGTGACCCAAACGTGCCCCAAGCAGGGCACACCGGAGGAATAACCACCATGGACTCAATGATAAACTCGATCACAGGAACACGAGAGCGCCTGCCTTACAAGCAGGAGGCCACAGGTTCAAGCCCTGTAGCGCCCACCACACCATCAACAACTTACAACGAATCCTCGGGGCCTGAGCACCTGCCTGATCCTACGGTGCGCTCAGCAAGTGTGACCTATCTGTGCCCTGGACTCTACTGGTGGGTGAGGGATAAAGATGAAACCGGCATGAGCGGCGTGGGACGCGTTGCGCAGGTGGCGATTTTCGAGGACGGTTGCGCCATCCTACGATGGCTGAAAGACCGCAACGCTGCGGGCGTAGCGAGTACCGTCTTTTACGAAACGGCGGAGCAACTCGTACACGTTCACGGCCACGGTGATCGTAGAACGGGGCATCTGGAGCCAGTCTTTAATGTCGGCGAAGTTGTTCACTGGAATTGCATCGAGGGGTTTGGCGGTGTAGCTGCTATCACTGACGTTTCGGAGCAGCGCGGTATTCGCGTAAAGATGCTTCCACAACACTGGACCGAGCACCACTACCAACCGGAGACGTGGGCCTATCCTGGGGAAGTCACGAGGATGGTCGGTCGCCCTAAAAAGGAGCAAGCATGAGCACCCTGCCCAGCACGGAATGCGGATCAGCAAGTGTGACCCAAAAGTGTCCTGAGGGCTCGCCTATCAAGATCAAAGTTGGAGACAAATTCCGTGTTCGTGGATTACGGTGGTCGGCGGGATGGGAGTTCGCTTGCCCCACAGCTATTATTGCCCCCGTATATCGCTTTCACGAAGATGGTCGCTCTCTGGAGCACGCCGTCGAAAGCCTGATGATCGACGCCTGTATTGATGGTGAATTGAAAAGCCAAGATCCGAAATTCTGGGGAGACTTTCGAGGCTGGACGCCTCAGTATCTTCGCAGGAAGTTCTACAGGCACTATGTGCAGACGGTAGATATTCTCGTCACCATTGTGTTGGACGAGGACGGGGAGTTGTCATGGACGGAGCAGCCATTTCCACGGAGGAAAGTGTGCAATGCCTAACGATCCGGTGACCCAATTCGACGGCATCGCCAACGTTCCGCCGAAGACCCGCAAAGATGCCGCTTTTCTTGTCGAGCACGGCTGGCTGTACATGACCCGCAGCCGCTACACCTACGGCTGGCACTACTACTGGGACCACGACAAGTACAGGCCGCGCACGGGCTACTGGCTGACGCAGGGTGAGGCTGTACGCATTCAGAAGGCGGTCAACAAGCGTCGCACCACGCCAGACGGCGGGAGGTGCGCGTGAAGTGCCCACAGTGCGGAACCCGCATGCAGTCGGAGCGATCTGCCACTCCAAATATCCCCGGCTGGAATCGCACGATGCTCGAAACCCGGCACTACCTCTGCGAGGAATGTGATGCCGAGTTCGTCTTGGCTGGCAGGGAACTTCAGAAAATCGATGGCGGTAACACAGCGCTTGACGTGAAGGATCTGGCGCTCATAACTGACGAGGGCCAAGGAGGAACACTTTGATCAAGCCACGAAAGATTGAATACGAAGTTGGCACCGATGCCCACGGGCGCACGGTCTTGCTGTGCTTCGATGCCGGATACCCAGGCTATACAATCCACGTTCAGGCGGCGAACCAGCGCGACGAGGATCAGCGCGTGAGTGGACTCACACGCGAGATAATCCTGACGATGGCCGAGGTGGTGAAGGAAGCGGAGACGCGGCGATGACCTTTGATCAATTCTGTCTTCAGTTCAAAACGACAGACGAGGAGCGCGAGGACTTGCGCGCGATGCTCGCAGCCTGTCGGCTAAAGCAATTTCTGGAGGCCACGGAACCGCTCGCCGTAATCCTGCTCCGCACCATCGCGGCAGAGGCCGAGCGAACGGGTTCATGGGAGATACCAGTGGACATCCAAGAGCGCATTGTCACCTATGTTCGTGAGCATTCGGGTGGCGGGAGGTGCGCGTGATTAACGTGCGTCCCGTCGTCCCTGGATGGCCGTGGAGAGGCTACCTGAAAGACGGGGTGCTGACCCTCTTCACCACACCAGACGGCGGGAGGTGCGCGTGATTAAATGTGCAAGTCAGATCTGCCCTGCCTGTAAGACGCCATTCCGCGGGCCAATGCTGTGGCCTGAGGACATTTTTCCCAATGGTCCGCAGATGTGCTGTGACGGGCGCGAATGCATGTGTTGCGGTTTGCCAGTGGATTTTCCTTGGTTTAAGTGTCCCTCGTGCGGCCATCGGTTCGAGTGGTCAGCCGCACAGATCGCCGGAGGCACACAATGAAGCGCCCCACGATCACGCAAGCGAAGCAGATCTGCCAATCGGCAGGCGCGCGCGGCTGTATCATTCTCGTCTTCGACGCCGATGATTTCCAAGGCGTCAGCTACGGCGAAACGCGCGGCGAATGCGCGCAACTCGGCAAGACGCTCGACGCCATCTGCGAGGAAATCGGCGCGGGCCGGATCGGAGTGTGGGAGTCATGAGAGACAAACCGCACGCCACCATGGAACACGGACACCGCGTAATCCCGCAGTACCTCGGGCTGCACGCGCAAATTACAGACCCGCGCCCGAACCCGAGGACGCGGCGCGGCGTGAGCCCCGAGGATGACCCGCAGCGATCCGCGTGGGTCGATGAGATCGTAAAGCGATGGAAAGCGAGGGAGGATTGAACGACTTACATGCATGTTTGACGAGAGCAGCAATCGACTTCTGCGAGCAGGAGGAAATGCTTTCGTACCTCCGACGCAATCGCGGCTATTGTGAGTTTGCGGAGCCATTTGAGCCTGAT
>JACCDG011478948.1_pt1 | contig 19014 bp, 52 predicted proteins | sample 7442471 | NCBI WGS metagenome assembly JACCDG01 (sample SAMN15323444, study PRJNA562643) | freshwater metagenome | isolation source: river surface water | place: USA:Blue River Watershed | collected 2017-08-17 | reverse complement strand
TAAAGAGTCTCGGGCATGTTCAAGCCAACCAATATTATCGGCTACGCTGGTTACTTCGTCCATATTAGCTCCCTCTAAATCAAATAAGGCCCATGTGATTCATCTGGACATAGAACATCCCCACATTCATCGCATCTCGACCATTCACCTTCAGAATCAAAATGGCCCACATAAGGCATATCTGGCATATCACTACCACAAGTTGGACATTTATAATCTTCGTATTTTATTTCAACCATTATAATCCCCTATTTAAATAATATAGTCGCCATATCCCAACATTATCATACCTTCGCTAAGATTGCCATTGGCTTCCGATATACTTTCCTTGAATTCCAGACTGCTTAAACCCTTGAAGGTAGTTATTCCCGTTCCCTTGCAAGCTCCGCATTTCGGGCATTTGCCGCGTCTCGCCCAATCATACTTGCCGGAGCCATTACAGGCTAAACAGGCACATTGACGCCAGCCATACCTACGGCAGAAATAGTCTTTGCGACGTTCAGCCTTGCGGGAAAGGAAATTGGGTTCGCCGGGCCATTGATTATACATACTACTCCCTACTAGCGATACTTGAAATAGGATTTTTCATCGTGGAGCATCCTTGTTAAGTTGATTGCGGGTTTTTTACAGTATATTCCACACCATTTATCTTCAAACTTCGCACATTCTCCATACTGTAAACCAAAAATTCCAACGGAGTTTTCAATCCTTGACCGGCGTAAGCCGACTTTTCCGGCAAGTACGGTTTTAGGTCAGTCATCGCTATAGGTTTCCCATCTCCATCCTTGTATTCGGGGGCCAGTAGGCTTTTAAGCCGCATAACTCGCAAGTAGAGCTTCGCTCGTTCTTTCCGATGCACGGCCAAAGGCGTTAACTTGCCGTCTACCTTTAGAGGCTCATGCCAGGCGTTGCCGCCGATAAAACTTTCGGGGTCTTTGCCTTCGCGAATCAGGCGATTCTTGATACCCTCAAGGTACTGAAAATTACAAAAACAATTCGTAACACTGATTTTCTTAACTGGTCCCACAAACGGATTACCTTTTAACAATTTAGGTTCCGTTTCCGTTTCCACCACAAGGGGCCGGGCTTGGTGGATTTTCTTGAGGACTTCGATTAGTTCCGGGAGGGTTACTTGCATGGGCTTCGCCCCTTTCGAGAAATGTTTCGGCCAATCAACATAAACACTATAACAAAGCCGCCGCAGGCTGTCAAGGCCAATTAACGAGAAAAGCCCCAGGTCTACCCCAGGGCTTCACAGACTCAAACGGCGTCGGCCTAGTTAATGCCTAGCTTTTGGGTCAATTCCAGGAAGTTGGCATGTCCTAACTTAGCTCGGACTTCCAATAATTCCTCGACTGCGTCTAATGGAACCATTCGCGTTACGCTAGTGGCGATTCCAGGCTTGCCGCCATGGGTACGAGTAGCCTTAACCGTGGCATTATCGCGGTCGTTATTCCGCTTCGCGTGGAACTTAACCTGATTCACCAGAGTAGAGCTTACCTCGATTCCATGATGGGTCTTGATGAACTCGATTACTTCCTTGGGCTTGCGGCTCGGGTTGCCTTTGAGGGCATCGCGGATTAACTGGCTACGATTTACCAGTTGTTGGGTAGAGGGGACGTTTTGAACAGTTGCTTCGGACATGGTACAGATTCCTTAAAAAGTTGTTCGTTTTACCGGAACATCCCGGCTAACGACTTAATAAGAATGCACTTAGCGTACCATTCGGTTAAAAGGGACAAAAATCACATAATTAACACCATAAACATATATAACTTCCCTATTTAATCTGCCGATGGCAATACTCGAAAACCAAAAATTAAGCAAGCATCTTCCCAAAAGTGTGCAAAATTTAATCAGCGGTGTGCGGAAATTGATTAAAAAAGAAACCCGGCTTTCACCGGGCTTGAGCATCACCGCATCCAGTTTCGTAGCCATATCCAAGGCCAGAGTAAGGCATCGAGTAGCGACAGCAGGTAAACAAGGAACGTTCTATATCTGTAGGGGCCGAAAAGCTGAATATTTATATAGAATACAATGCGAAAATGTCTGACTACGCCATAAAAATAGAATATGGTTATTGCTACGATGGTGAGTAGACCTATTGTTTCAAGCATATTAAATAGGGAAGTTACATTGATTAAGAAATGATTTTAAAAACCGGGTTCTCCACTTGCAGGAGAATCTATTGGATATGAACCAATCGTGCTACTTCTACACCAACCCGGCCGATATTAAAATATACACCGTGCCGACCGCATGTTAATAATATTCCGGCCACCTAAACTTAAAAGGTTGACAGAAAACCATATATGAAATGCTGGGAAGCCTAATTATAATATCGTACTTCTCAGATGAAGTTAATTCATCAGTATCACAAATATTTAAACGATATAAGCAAACCCATACTACACGAATTACACCGAAATATAAAAGCAGAGAATAAATAACTATGAATAAAATAATATAAAACATATAATTTCCCTATTTTATTAAGCCTCACGGCATTTGAGTGTAACAAACCCACCCAACAAAGAAAAGAAACCCTGGACAAAACAGACCTTGAAAAATAATTCGGAACCACTTATCGAATTCAGACTCAGATTTATCTTCTATCTGGCTTTTAAAAGTAATAACGTCAACCATAACCATTAGTCCGATGGCATGGGCAATTTCAATTGGCGATAGTCCCAAAGGAACCATAAACCATAACCAAAGTTTTGAGATAATAAAGCCACTCCAAGCGACCAGAATAGGCGTTGACAACAATAAAACTAAACAACCCAAGGTAAACCTCGATTTATTAACTGTTAATATTCCCTATTTAACCTAGCGGTCAGCCCGAAATATCAATTGGCCTTCCGCATATAGCCGAACTAATTCCTTAATAAAAAGACAGTCTTCGTTGTGGCCCTCGTAAGTTCCGGCCAAACATATCTGGGTTTCCCCGAAATATGTACATTCGGCGACATACGGGACTTCCGTCAGCTTGAACGGGGCAGTTTCATCGACTTTGATTCTACCCCAACTTCGCAGCGATGGAGATTTACCAATAAAACTGGTATGTTCGAATAGACGTTTAAGTTCTTGTGGGGATTTTACTTGCATGGCTACGCCCGTTATTTAAGTAGAGAAATTGTATTGATTATCCTCACGGCGATTGAGTCTCGAATTCCTTTTTAAGTTCTTCATATAGCTTGAGACGTTTTAAAACCAATTGTTCGGCTTCTTTAATTTTCGCGTCATTCTGTTTAATATGGTAATCTCTCAAGGCTATTTCATAATTTTTAAGTTGTTTTTCATAATCCGGATTAGGTTTTTCGGTGGCTAGATAGAAAATAACATTTTTATCGCCGTAATCTTCTTCAACCTCAATATGCGTAACCCCATCCGGAATTTTAATATAGTCTCCAAAACTAATTTGTTCTTCCGTGTGGACTCGTTTATATTCTTGAATAACCTTTAAAGGTTCAATTGGCTTAGGTCTATAACTCATGATGTTCGCCTTTCAATGGTATAATTTGCCTATTTAATCTCAGTCGGCGATAGCCTTAAACTACCAGTGCCGCGTCCGCCAGAAGTTGTTTCAAATAAATAATCTCGTATTTCCGACGAAACCGGATAAATCCGCCCTTATCGTCGCGAAGTTCATAACGTGGACAAGTGGGCAAGCCCCCAGATTCTACTAAATTAACGAACCCCCTTTTAATAAGGTCCGCTACCATATCATCAAAACGAACCGGAGACGCCAGACCACTACCACCCATTGCGTAGCGATATTTAGTTAGTTTCGCTTCTTCCAATAAATCATTTTCTTTTTTCTGCTTCGCAGCTAATTCTCGCTCGTCGCGGAGTTTTTCCAGATTATCACAATATTCTTGGTAGGTTTCAACCCCGATAAACTGATTAATAACTACGTCCCGCGTAACTCCAGCCCCATTAGGTAATTGAATATCAGTAGCCGCCGAAAATACTTCTCGCCAACGCTTATTGCTAGGATGAACACAATCTAATAGATGTTTCCAATCCTTTTCTTGGGCATATTTCCCTATTTTACAATATAGAATAGTTTGTTTTTCAATAAATCCTTCGGACAGCTTAACTTTTTCTTCGTCGGGAGTCGTAGACCATCGTTCATAGGAATTCTTAATACATTCAACAAGGTCACTTCTAGCGATAGACTTAGCTTGCTCCAAAGCCGCAAGGGCATCGAATGTAGCCAGCATGTTAAACCCTTTCAAGGTAAAATATTAAATAGGGGAATTGTATCAATCAACAATTATCCAAAACATTCTCTAGTTTCTCGATAATTCATCAGCCAAAATTCATATTCTTCCCATTCAGTTTCTTTATCGTAAGGATTATTAGATTCTCCTAACTCATGGTAGGCAGCATTTTCAGAATCGTCCTTAATCTGGTTCATCGTTTCCCTATCCATGGCTCGACTCCTGATTATAACACGGTCCCGTTAGGGCCGCAAGCCCATTTGCGACATTCTGCCGCTTAGGCGTGTCGGCGTATTTCGGGAAAGCCTCTTCAATCTCCCTACGGGCTTCGTCGAACTTTTGCCGGTATAAAGATTGTCTTTGCCGAATCATCATTAACTTGCGAGAACCCCAACTATCGCTACCGAAAGTCGGGCAATTACTATTTTTAATTTCAATAACGCGACTTTGTCTTTTCATATTAAATTACCATTGCCTTTCAAAAACTCGAATCTCAGTAAATAATCCTTTAGTATCGTAATCAATTTCAACTCGCCGGAATTCCGTTTCTGCCACCTTAATTTTTCGATAAAATAAATTATCTAGGATAAGCCCAGAGTGCTTTAATACCCAAACATCAACAGATTCCGGGCAATAACCACTTAAAGCATTAGGTGAAAATTTGGCTAATTGTTTCCACATACAACCTCCCTATTTAAATTCGTCGTTACCGCCCTTATAAACCTGAATTCCAGCAAACACCAGTATTCCTATAAAGCCAGCCGCGAAAATCATCCCAACAATTTGCGGGACTTGAACAGTTATACATTCGGCAAACATGGCTAACTCCGTTCGGTTAGTGGGTTATCTAAAATTACAGGGGGAGTATACCATGCCTACGGCAGGGCGTCAAGAGCAAATTTGGCTAAATCATCGTCAGGTTAGTCAAAGTTAATTTCAACAGCTTCACCATCTTCATATTCAATTTGGTATTTTTCGCACAACTCGACTTGATTATAACGATTGAAAGCGTTACAGTCTACACCAACAAAGGTTAGCACCTGGCCAATGATGTCTTTTTCTCGGGCGGTTAGTTCGCCTAATTCCTTTTCCTGAATTACAATGATATCTTTGAGGTTATAGTTAACTAACTTCATAGCTACGCTCGTTTCAATTAAAACAATACAATTTCCCTACTTTACCTTTAGGCCCACGCCACTTGAGTACGCCGCCAAGTCACTCATCCTCACTAGCGGCCAGTAGGCAGACCGCTCCTATCAGCATCACCGGCATCGTCAAACACCAGCTGCCAGCATGTAAGAGCCATCCGGATAGGAACAGTAGAAAACCACCGACCAAAGCCGCCCAATGTTGTGGAGACATGGCAAACCGCCTTGCTACCCATGAGGGATATAAGTTTGATAGAATTTATTACAATAATGAACAAAAGGCGTCCCAAACGAGAATAAAAACATCAAGGAAGCAAGGACGCCGTAAATTTCGTTCAGCCACATGCAAGCCATAAACCCGCAAAAACTAATAAAAAAGAAAGTCCATAGGACCATAATACCAAAAAGGTCTTTAATTATTTGAGGCATATTAATGTCTCTTTCCTGAAGGATTCTCGATTAATTGAATATCGTTTATCTTAACCAATAGGATTATAGCCGAAAGTATATTTCCAATACTAGCAAAGAAAGCTATCGCGAGCAGACCAAATCCAAATTTAACAGGAGTCCCGCGTAACCATAATGGACCTTCCTCGCTCAAAAACATACAAATTGTGATAATTGCTATTTCTAGTAAGGCAGAACTAATAATTATTAGCAAACTAGATAAACATTTCATAGTTATTTCCCCTCTTTACGGCATTCTGCACACAAGCGGCCAGCCTTTCCAGGCGGGATTCTCTCATGACATTTGCTGCAATGCTCTTTGCTGCCGCGAGCCAGTTTCCGGTTAGAGGAGTATAACCAGCTAGAGCAGTCCATAAGGCCCACTAGGGCCGGAAGCATGAGGGATAGGGCACGACTGTTAGACAATGGTTCCATGGCTGACGCCCTTTCAGATTAAATAGGGAATTATAATTATTTTTGAAATTGTTTATAGGAAATATCAAAGACGTTAGAAAATTTACTAGAGGGGGCATTTAGCGAATTTCTACCATTATGGTAATGGGAAACTTCTACTGGAAGGTCGATACCCGACAAAGAAATATTAAAATAATCTTTATTTGGGTTAATATACATGGTTACCCCGTTTTCCAACTCAATAACTACCAAATGTTCGGTTTGAATAGTTTTAATAATTTTAGTGCCCACGGAGTACCGCCTTAATTAAATATGGAAATTATATAGTTATTGTCGCCACAACCATTCACCGCATTCATCAATTACTTCGCCGTCAAAACATAGTTTAATTTTAATATAATCTGCTGATTGCCCTGATTCAATTTTAATAAAAACGTTGAGATTTTCTTTCAGGAGTTTCTTTAGTTGTTCTTTATCCATGGGGAATACTTCCTATTTAAACTTTTGGTTCAGAGAACTCTGGAATGGACAACACCTTAACGCAATATTCGCCGGTTGTCAATAGCTCTAGGGCGGCTTTCTTGGCTTCGCCTAAATCTTTAATATTAGAGACAATCATTTTTTCGTCGTGATAAAATTGACTAATAGGATAATAAAATTGAAAATAACCGTCTGTTCTTAGACTAACTTGGACCCATCTATAAAGATTCGAATTTTCGTTTAACCGATGGCCCATTAAAGTAAACCTGATAGTATTATCGCAATCATTCCATTGCCTAATAGGAAATTCGTCTTTATAAAGATAGGATACAGACTTTGCTTCAGTTAGTAGTTTTTGAATGGGTTGCATTTTAGAAGTAATATCGTTTATTTTCTCCCCTAGAACCTGCAATTGCTTTTCATAAATCGTTTGATGAAGGTAATACTGTTTATAATCGTTAACCGATGGTAGATTATTCACGATTCGCTTATCCATGGCTACGCCCTTTCGGATTAAATTGGGAATCAATATATTTCTGCTAATTAGGCGACATTAAGTCGCTTGAGTTTATTTCCCGGAATTCTAAGAAAAGGCTACAGCCAATATCATTAGAAACACAAACTGGAAATTTAAATTGTGGGGGCAAGTCGATTACTAATACTACTTGGCCGTGAATACTAACTTTGCAACGATTGATACCTTTAATAAGGTCGATTGTAAACGAATACTTTCCATTAATAGGTTCTTCAGCGTTTAACATAAGTTTCATGGCGTACCGCCTTTAATTACTATAATATTCCCTATTTAAACTTGAGATTCCTTATAACCCCAAACAACCAAATCCTTTTCTTGCGGGCTTAGATGTTCGGGTAACTGGTCATAATTCCAATTTAAAGTAGATGGTTCGGGAATAAACAGTTTTAGGGCTTCACCAGCTTGCTTAAGACTTTCTTGCAAGTTGGATACCTTTCCTTCTAATTCGTCGATTTTATCCTGGCTATCGGCCAGCAAGGTTTTAATCATTTCCCGGACGTTTATCACCCCAAACTTATTTTCCAGGTAAAATTTTAACTCCCTGGCATCATTAAAAGCATAAATTTCCTTACCAATTTCTTTAATTGCAAATTGAATTTCTTCCTCGATAAGTTCTTCAGTTTTAGTTTTCGCCGGTTTCAAGCTAGTCGCCATTTTAAATCCCCTTGCTCAGGCCGCATGGCCGGTTAGTTGATTGCTAGGCCCATTATATCACGGCTCGAAGCTCGCCGCAAACCCAGCTACGCCGAAAATTGGCTTAGTCAGCATCAGCCTCGAATGTCTTTTTCCATCCTTCCGGCGATAGCCCAGACATCAAAAACTCTCGGTCTTCTGGAGATACAGAAGGCATAGCCTCTTGGATAAGTTTGCCCTGCCGGTAATTATATAATTCGTGGCCGGGAACTTCAACGGCATAATAATTACGGGTTACTACACACTTTCCAGTAAATACATAAGTATGGACCGGACTATGTTTTTCAGTGTAAGTGCAATGAGTATCGGCATATCTCATGGGCAGGCCCTCCTAATAATGTTAATTCCCTATTTAAATTCAATTTGTAGTAAAGCTAACTAAACTCTTTTTATAATCTCCGTCCTTTTGGATAACGGCGGTCCCCAACTCCCAAGTTTGAATAAGGTCTGGCCAACAATCTAAATACATATCAACCGGGGCAACTTCCATATTGTAGCGGTCGTTTAAATAATCCGCCATCCCGAAATATTTAGAGTTAAGGATATGGGAAATGCCATCTTCGAACCAGCAGGAATCGTGATTAGCAGTATTTAAATAGGAAGTGTTATTATTGAATTTAACGAAAACATTAGTATTGCCAGTAACAACTATTTCGATAGTCTCGCTTATATTTTCTTCTTTGCCGGGCATTCTACCACTTAACCGGAAGTTAAATTTAATAGCGGAGCCATATAGATTGCCATCATTATCAACATTAAGAGATTGGGCCTTACATAGAGATTCACGGATTAATCTGATAATTGTATCGAGTCGCATAGAAAACATGAAAAACCCCTTTATATTGAATTCCCTATTTAATATAGAATGACTTCAACAAATCCACCGCGTTACAATACTGGCATTGCTCATCGCCCCAATAATATTCTCCAAACCTATTAGGTTTTTTATTATATTTTTCGGCTACAGCAATCGGGTAATCCCCAGTTTCTTTCTCCATGGAAGTATCACATTCGCAATTATTACCAACTAAATCAAACAGACACTTGCTTAACTTTTTAATATATTCATGGCAATCTTTATTAGCAAGTTCCGTTCCTTCGTAGGCAGATTCAATAGCCCATAACAATTCAAAAGGCCCGACAGTTTTTATATTTGGGTAGTCGGGGGCGATTTTTTCAGCCAACAATTTCAATGTTTTTAGTTCTTCGTTATCCACGGTTACACCCTTTATTAATATAATTTCCCTATTTAAACCGTTTGAGTATAGCATTGGTTGATAAGTTCCGTCAACGCTTCCCATTGCTCGGGGTTATCAGAAAGAAAGATACTACCAGGATTAGCATCCATAAAATCCCATCTCCGAATCTTAATAAATCCATACATAGTTTTATATAAAATGTAGGTCTTACCATCATCACCGTCTACAATCACCGCTTGGCCGCTATAAGTATCTGTCTTAGGCTTGCCCGTAGTCGTCCGTACTGCCCTATATCCCTTGCCAGGCTTGTATTCAATCTCGAAGGTACATTGCCCGCGTTTGTTGCCACCTAGGGGGTAATCGTTGATAACGGCTTTGAGGCGGGGATTCGTGAAGTTCACCTTTAGCACTCCTAAATAAGGGTCAACGGCTCAGTAGGCTTAATATAACATAGCCGACGCAGCCACGCAAGGTCAGTTTTGCAGAATTCCGCTGACCATAGGTCAGTTGAAGAATAGCCAGGAGTATTCTATTCCATGCCTAGATTCAATTGTTAGGACTTCGTAATTTGGAAATATAATAGTTACGGCTTGGTCCCCGCTAAAAGGATTAATCCCGGCTACTTGACCATAAGAATAACTTTTGATAGTTCCATTAGCAACTAAAGCATCCAAGATTTTGTCAGTCACGGCTACGCCCTTCAAGTTAAATAGGGAAATTGTATTTATTGAATTTTAATTTCATTAATACAGCAATCGTACCTTCAGGCTTGATATTATAATGAAATAACCTCAAATTATTATCACTTACCTTAAAGTCTCCCGGAAATAAATCTTCCATAATCTCCAACTGAATTTGTTTAGCATCTTCTAACCGCCTGAAATAACCAACTGTAGAACGGGCACCGGAAAAACCTTCGGTGTAAACGTGATAGGCTAACGCCGGTTCATTATTATTAAACATATATATTCCCTATTTAAATGCTACGTCGTCCTAAGTTAAATAATGGTTTATAATCATTCCAGAGCAGATTTACTAGGAATGCTTCCGCCCTATCAACTCCGTTCGGGACTTGCAACCCGGTTGCCGCTTCAAATATAGCTTTCCAGCCGGGATTTAACTGGTTCACGTTGTTCACTAGCATAGTCCAATTATTTGTTTTCATCCAGGCTATTACCTTCGCCAGTTTGGCCCGCTTAGCTTTCAAATACCGGCCCTTCAAGGCCCGCTTCCTCTGATAGGTCAGCAAAACCCACTGACTGCCGCCTTCGACGGCCTTTATGGCGAGAGCCAGGGAACTTTCGGTAATACGATTTAACTCACGTTCTGCCGCCTCAAAATTAAAATTAATTATCATGGGCTTAATCCCTTAATTTTCTATCAGGGAATTTAATACATCCCTTTAATTAATCCAACCTCTTGCATATCATAAATTAAACTTTCGAATTGACCAAGAGGGTTTGCCGACAATTGATATAGTTGTTTGCCGTTGTCTTCTTCAAGTTCACAAGCGAGAGCCAACATTTGTAGTTTAATCCTGAATTCTTTAATGGTCATAATTATATCCAGTTTAAATAGAGGAATTATATTGTTAGCGGTCGCAGACTAATGCACTTTATATCCGGCTTCAGCCAGCAATTTTTGAATAGTTTCCACGGGAATATTAACTTCCAACCAAAATTCAGGATTATTAATATCGTCGATACGGACACTAACAAATTTATCATCAATGCCAATTTCACCAATAAATTCCGGGAAAACAGACCTAGAATAGCTTGAGGCATGACGGCCTTTAATTACAATATCAGGCATGACTACTCCTATTTGTATAGCCTCACGGCGATTGAGTCCAATTGATTAGTTTGAATGCCGCCTTGACTACTTCTTCTAGTCGTTCTGGGTTTACGGTTGTACTCCATTTCAGACCATCAATAATAACACGAACTTTAACCTTATTACCCTTATATCCAACCATACCCAGACTAATAACCCTAATAACATTTCCAGCAAACTTAAAGGAACCAACGCAATTCTGGCCGGTCGCAGACTCAATAATAAAACCGGATTCTTTTAGGAATTGTTCCAAGGTAAACCCCCGTCAATTAAAATATAATACTTTCTATTTAATTGCATCGCCCACAATATAATGTAGTTTGAATTCTCCCATTAGGACCAATTTATTGCTACTTTCCCTATCAAACAATTGCAGGATTCCGCCAACTACACTACCGCCTTGCATAATAACAGCAGAATTAAATTTAGTTCCTTTCGGGAATTTCCCAATAGGTTTTAACAATTCAACATTATAGAAGGTCATACAATCAGGTTCGCCGTCCCATTCAGTCCAGGTAAAAAGTTCTTGTTCCATGGCTGACTACGTCCTTTAATTAAAAGTAATACTCTCTATTTAACCGGAAATACTTCTTCTGTGGATACTTCTTCAAGGTAAACTTCCACATTCATTTTTTGACCATATAGAGCAGACCGCAAATTCCCCTCTCTAACATAAATATTCCTAAGAATCCTAGTAACTTTAAACCAGAATTCGGATTTTTCATTGTGTTTTTTATGGAATAATCGCAATTTAATAAATTCGCCAACAGACGGAACCCCGCAATTACATTCAATTTGAGGAATCCCTTGCTCATCTTCAAAGCCGTCCGGTAAAACAAACCAAACCTCTTCGGAATCAAGGATTCTTTCTAGTTTATGGGCAATATATTTTTTAAATAGAAGGGAATCAGTAGACGGGTCAACGCCGCCTAAAACTACCCTCAAAAGTGTTTTGTCATGTTCGTTTAGCGTTTCAAGTTCTTCAGTGATTTTAGACATGGCTAAACACCTTTAATTAAACATCGTAAGCGACTAACGAGACATATCTTAACATAGCTACCGCAGGTTGTCAAGGCTAATCGCCCGGTTTAATAAGCCCCTCGACAGGGTAGACTACGAACCCCTTGCCCATGTTGTCCCACTGACACGCTACGCGGGTAGCAGACAAGGCATCTTGCAAGCTATCAACGTAGACGGCAGTGGAACCGGCCCCGGTATTCGCGGAGAGGCAAACCCGCCTTGTGCATATTCCGCATGAATTTGGCGACGTTTGGTTTAGTTTGCTTCGCCAATTTATAAATATCAATAATCAACATGGCTGACTATGTCTTTAATTAAATAGAGGAATTATATTTAAAAATCTCTTTCCGCGTCCGGGTCCACCCAAGGTTCTAAAGGATGATAATCGCTATAATCCGGCCAATCTTCAATTAGTTCCGGCCTTTGCGGAATGACCCAATTATTAATATGTTCTACTTCAATAACGTGAATTTTTAATCCCAACCAACTTTCCAGGTCGGTAATGTTTCGGCCTTTAACACCAAAGAATAGGCCAACCCTAGACAGTTTAATTATAATTGTATTCCCGCAAGTTACTTCAATATCCGTAATCTGTAAATCTTCAATGGCCTTAGCCGCCTTATCATAATCTCCCGCATGTTCATTCAAATAGAATTGGCCGATACGTTCACAGATATCTTGTTTTCGTTTTTCTAGCTTGGAACGAGACATGACTACTCCCTTTAATTAAATAGCCCAACGGCGACTGAGTTTTAATTACGGATAACCCTATTGTTTCTAATTTCATAACACCCAGCACATTCCGGGTCTTCCTGTTTACTTGCTTCTAATTCCCATTCAAGTAATTTCTGCCGTTGTTCTTTAAGTTTAATATCGACTTCGAATTGATGACGAACCGCAGTTGTAATTCCCGGCATAAGAAAAATAACTACATTATCCCAATAGCTAACTTCGTCGATAAACGGGTTAATAATTCCGTGGGCCTCCGCTTTATCGCAAACAAGGAATTCGTTAAATTTATCATTGGTGAATTTAACAAAACTCCCAGGCTTCAAGGTAAAATTATTATCAGATTTCTCTTTGAGAGAAACTTCAGCCGCCCTAGCCGCAATAATTGGAACGTGGATAGCGTCCCTAGTGCCTTGTGCCATCGTACAAGATTCATCCAAGTTTTCTTTGCTCACGGCTACGCCGTCCTTTCAATTAATTGGTAAACTTCCCTATTTAATTCTAATAGTTACCATAACAAAATCTATTATCTTTAAGTTTCAAAGCCCCGTTACTATTTCTTTGTACTTTTTTATCACAATAAACTTTAGTATCATATAAATACAGGCTCGGAGTATCGCCACCTTCAGTACGAAAATCGCCAGCCGTTATATGTTGGGCACAATCGCGACTATTCATACAAATTCCAGGGCCAACCTCACATAGAATATAAGTATTTTTAGTGACTTTTAATTCTACTAAGAATTTACGTTCTCGTGGTTGTTCGCCATATTCTGGATTAAACATGGTTGTACCGGCAGGATTAAATAGGGAAGTTATATTAGTTAAGAGATAAGCCCGCGTTTCTTTAGTTCCTTTTGCAAATTCTTTAAAGCGTAAAAACTTTCCGGGTTAGTGATATAAAGAGTATTCCAGTCCACCCCGAAACTATCTTTTGTAAGACTGTTGTAGATTTTTCGATAGATATTGCTAACTTGTAAGTTAGTCAAACAATCCAGAATCTCGAAAACCCCATTGAAATTATCTCTCATGGCTAAAACCCTTTCAACTAGGCCAACGCCGATTGAGTTATTTAATAACGCCAATTCTATCGTTAGAATATCCCGTTACTCCGCAGCTAAACCAAAAAGGATAATCCGCAATAACTTTCCAGCGACGGCGACGAGTTAGAAAACCACTGGAAGTTTCTTGGACGGCAATAACGGTTATTAGCTTGCGGCGGTTCTTACCATCGGTATCGTCGGTTACATAGAACTTATCGCCCGGTTTAAGGTTCCGGATTAACTTACTTTGAATCGACATGGTTTAACCCTTTCAAGGTAGGCTTACGCCGTTTGAGTATCAGCTAATCACTAAGGGCACTATACCACGGATGACGGCACAACGCAACCCCAATAGGCGAGAATTCCGCTGGATGCCCGATAGGGTTAAGTAGGGAAGTTATATGTTAAGGGGAATTAATATCATCAATTAAATCTAAACTATAATATTTCTTCATTGATATTTTAGCTTGATAAAGTGTTTGGGCTTGTCGTTTAGCTTCCCCCCGGACATAAAGAATCCAGGGATAATCTTTACTCCATTCAGGATGATAAGTAGCCCGGCCCTCACCGCAAGTAGTTCGTCTAGTATAGCCAGGTTCATATTGTTTTTCCGGCATATTAATACTCCTTATTTAAAAGTTTTATATTTTAACATATTCCACCGTAAACCCTTTAATTACAGGAACATAATGTTCGATTGTCATGCCATGATTAGCGTAGAATTCCTTGATAAGGCCACAATCAAATTTAATATCGTTTAGGGTTTTACAATTATAATCGTAAGTATTAAAATCGTTGTAACTTCCGACATAATAAAAACCACCGGGACCAACAGGGCAACTAACAACCTTACGATAAAGCGGAGTTTCCGGGTAATAAGGATTCTTACTTTCGAGATAGCTAGTTGGCATATTAAACCCATTTAAGTAGAGAGTATTACATTACAATTAAAGCCATTCCTTCAATCTTGTCACGTTTTGATTATCATTCAGGAAATAAGTGTAACCATCATTCGTAAAATTTCCCAGGCTATCCCCTCTAATTAAAATACCATCACGAACCAATTGCTCCAAAAAATCAAGGTGTTTAGTATTAGGGGTGCATAAAGAACCGCCCTTTTCGATAACCTCATTCAACATTTCGTCAGTGTTATTAATCACGGCTACCGCCTTTATATAATACAATTTCCCTATTTAAATTAAATTAGTTCGCGGGCCACTGTTTCTTAAAGTTATTCAATTCGTTATGGCTACCGCAGGTAGGAACATTAGGCCAATCCTTTTTAGCTTCGAAACTCTTACGATAGCTTTCGCTATCTTCCCCTCGATATTCGGCAGTAATCTTGTAAACCTTAACTCTATGGTCGAAAAAACTTACGGTACGCTCTTGTTTGATAATCTGGATAAACTTTAACATAACTATGCTACCTCAAATTGAAAGGTTTCGGTTTCCAGGTTAAAATATTTATAGCCGTAAGACGGTCCCATATACAAACGGAACTTCTTATTTAAGTTGGTCCCTTCCTTTAGTTCGCTAATCATGATTTTAGTTGCTTCAACAGCTAATTCTTCAGTGTTAATGCTATACAATATAGCATATTCCTCGTTGATTCTAATTTGAAATAGAAAAGGAGGATTCATCGGAGTACCGCCTTTCAAGCAAATTGAATATCGATAGACATATTGGCCCGAGCCATCATATCATTTAAATCTTTCTGAATATTTTTCGCTTCATCTATACTCATTCTGGTGGCGTCTTTAATATCGTTGGACCACGTTGTATTCATACGATTATAGAAACTAACCCGGCCCATTACCCCAATAGGAACAGAATAGTCAATCAAGGCCAAAATGCAAACATAATTTCGAATTTTCTTCATGGCGAAGACCCTTTCAAGGTAATGTGGTCAACGACTCAACAGGGGCATCCTAACATATCTGGCGACGAAATACAAGGCCCCTTTCAGGCTAAAGCCCGCTAGGCGAATGAAAACCTAACTTTACCCACAAGTTCCGGATTATCATTATAAAACCAGTCCCTAGCTTCAGCAATACAAGAATACTTCCAATCACTGGCCGCGATTTCAATTCCGTCGTCGAAAAGCACCCAACGATACCAGACGCCACGTTTATTGAATTTAACTTCCATGGCTACGCCCTTTCAGCCTATCGGCCAGAATTAATATTGAAATTCCCTACTTAACCGTATACCAAAACTCAAAACTATCATCCTTACAATCAGGCGAATTATGGAAACTACAATAGTATTCCTTGACGTTGTACAACTTAATAGCTTCATTAATCGCCCTAGCGGCAACTTGTCGTTTCTGGCTCAAATGAACAGAATTTGCAGCGGCTTTAAATACCTCAACTTTCCGGAGATATTCAATTTGACGGCCAAAAGAATAATTCGTAAAGTCTTTCGGGACGCCAGCGATTTTAAATTTCTTGCAAGGTACGGACATAATTCAACTCCGTTGGGGTAATATTAAATCTCGTCGTAACAGGCTTTAACAAAGTTTCTTACTTTTATATCAAAACTAGAATATCTAATACCCGTTAACTTTCGAAGAAAATTCGCCGCACATTCTTCATAGGTCCAACCTTCATGTAACCATTCACCAACTTCATTAAGGAAAAGATTTTGAATGTTCATAACTAAACCCCTTTAATATTGAATTCCCTATTTAACCGCCCTTAGTCGCCACCATATTTAAAATTTTAACCGCGTCACTCAAAAACATTTGTAAGACTTCCGCATCTATAGTATCTTCAGTATCCAAAACCCAACCCGGCCCGTCAACAAAAACCTCAACTTCGTGTCCACCTTCCCGATAAACAATAACTCGATAATCGGTAGTGTACAAAACGATTTTAGTCAACATTGCAGGCCCCTTTGTGTATTGGTCTAACTCACCCGACAGGCTAATATTAACAGGTCCGAGCCTTAATTGCAAGGGGTATTTAATGAGAATTCCGAGATAGGCGGAAATGGCCTAGAAGCGTCGTAGACGCCCTCAAAACCTGAAATGGGCCTAGGACATGGCAAGGCTAGTCGAAGGGCTTAGAATAGACCGTAGCACCGGCAGTTTAAATAGGGAAATTATATTGTTGAATTAAGAAAACATCCATTTATCATACTTTAGTTTCAGCCAGATTAAATTAACAACCGGGCCTAGAATAATTGCTATGGCTATTCCTATAATTGTAAAAATCCCCTTTAGATTTAATTCTTTTGCGGAACATTCCGGCCATGGTTTAAATGTAATCCAGATATAATTGGCGATACCTATAATAATCCACGGCAAGCCGCATATAATTAAAAAATCTCCCATTACATTACCTCCCAAATATAAGTTCCGGATTTAATATTAAAACCCCCGCCAACTATTATAATCCTCTACTTAACCAATACTTATTAGCGTTATCAATTGCCCGTCTAATATTAGCAATTCCAACAGCATTAGCCGAATGAACTTCAACCCCTATTTTGGCCAAATGGCCCATAAACGCGGCTTTTTCAATATATTTAGCCACATCATAGCCGGTTCCATAATAACTTTCAGGTTCCCCTAAATCATGGTCAAGAGATATTCTGGCCACAAGGCAATCTTTTAATAAATCAATTGCATGGAAAGCGTTTTTGCAATGAATATTAAACCCTTCAGGCATAGGGCGGATATCATCTAACCAAATATGGAGAGGGGCGGTCATGGGCAAACCCTTTAAATATTAAAACCCCGGTTACAATTTAATTAATCTCGAATATCCGGCCTACCGTGAATATCCCATAACTTAAATAACAAGGGAAATTGATGTTCCGGGGACAAATATTTAATTGCGTTCCAGGTTTCGGAGTGATTTAATACAACCCAATCATTTAAATCAAAGATATCAGGGCTATTATCGTTATCATTCATTAGAAAACCCTTTTAGTTAGTGCCGCTAGTTGGATTCGAACCAACACAAGCCCGGCCTAGGCTACGCTAACCGTTACGTCATAGCGGCAATTAAATTAAATAACAACGCAATAAGTATATCCAGGTTTATTCAAAGAAGCCGTTTTGCCCGACAAACTTACTTTAACTTCCGCCCGATGTTTATTTAAGAGTTCTGGATACTCCCAGGAATTGTAATTATGCCGGGAATATTGTAACCAACACAGGATTAAAGCGGTTCTTTTAGCCATATTGCAATAAGTTATCTTTTGACCAGTTTCCAGAATAACCACTTCAACGGAACCAACAATAATATCAAGGTCACTAGAGGCATTAGCATTAATAACCATTGGTAAACCCCGTAAAGATTAAATTATTACCTTTATTACCACCTAAAGAAGAATCATTCCGTCATAATTTTAATAATTACCCATCTAAGAAGAACCATAGACGCCTAAATCTTTGTTTTATTTGAACAGTTCTGGCGAATTTCTGGCTAATTAATAAATCCGTAAGCGTTTCCTTACCTGTATAGCTCGCACACTCGCCGTTAATTAGCCTCAGACATAGTGTCTGACCCCTATTTTCCCTACTTTAATGTAAGAAATACCCGGTCTGTCATGGTTGAAAGGGTTAAAATTCCATAATAGCCGGGTCTGAAAGTTTATTTGAGTGTTCTCCTATGGTCTAAAACTATCAAAAAGGCACACTCACTAGAAAAGTTGTTTCCCTCTATGGGTCAAAACTATCAAAATTAGCCCTACGCCGACTCGAACGGCTTAAACTAACACCCAAATTGATATAACTCTTCTCGTTTCTTGGTGTCAGCTGCATTACCATATATGCTATAAGGGCCAAAATCTCCCTATTTACCTCAACAAGAGGGTGTTGTCCTACCTCAAATCAGTTTAAATAGGGAAATAATCATTGAAAATCCACGCTCACTAGCGTTCGCCCGAATACTTGTATCCTTCTATGGGCAAAAAGTAATGATTTTGGTTGTTTCAGCTAATCCTATCAGAACTTTCGGGCTTGCAGCGGCTAAAACATTGTGTCCGCCTATGGTCCAAAAGTAATGATTCGGCGAAGCCTTGTATCCTCCTATGGGCGAAAACTATCAAAATCATCCCTCTTGCTAGGGCATCTTAGCATTTCTGGCGTTAGCCGTCAACCCCAGTTGCCTTACAAAACTCCAAAAACTCCGCGTCCGCGTGATAACCCATGTGTAAATAGAACTTTTTCAGGCTACGGGCGATAATAAACCCAGCTTTCCGGTTATTATTAACTTCGTCGGCAGTAACCCTATTCTT
>JACCDG010204896.1_pt1 | contig 19021 bp, 9 predicted proteins | sample 7442471 | NCBI WGS metagenome assembly JACCDG01 (sample SAMN15323444, study PRJNA562643) | freshwater metagenome | isolation source: river surface water | place: USA:Blue River Watershed | collected 2017-08-17 | reverse complement strand
TTCGCAGACAAGGACAAAAATGGCCTCAACGTTGTATTTTGGTGCTAAATTGGTGCCGAAAAAAGTCTTCGGAGTGCGCAGACACCACAAAAACTCGCCCAAAACTCACTCAGCAAGGAGAGAGAAGCCTAGTTCAAGATGAGCCAACACACCACCAAGCGAAAGAACGAGATTACCCACAAGAAGCAGCAGCCCAAGCCTGCTGAAGAGAAAGAAGAGGTCGTCGACTTGTCAGTGAGCGATTCCGAAGGCGAGGACACCGAGAAGAAGGCCAAGGTCGAGGAAGGCAAGGTCAAGGTCTCAGCCAGTGACCGAGAGACCGTCAAGTCGTACCGTCGCATGCTCGAGGAGAGTGCGGATCGATTTGATGAGATCAACGAGGGCCTGCTGCCTCTTCTCTTCAACAAGGTATCGGTGGTCCGGGGCAAGCCACTGGAGTGGCAGGAGGAGGTCACCGTGATTTACCTCGACGACCCCGACTCGGAGCTCTTGTTGCGCCAGTGCCAGCTGCAGCTGCTCAAGTCCAAGTTCTTTTTCACGGACAAGGCCGACTCCAAGTGGATCGAGGTGGTGGTAGTGGCTGATCCTGTCCACTGCCAACTGCGACTGCTGTCTCGCATGATGCACGACCCCGAGCACGCTCTCAAGCAAGAGTCGCAGGTGGCTTTGCCCCCTGACTCTGCCTCTGCTTCTCGAGAGCAATGGGACGCAGTTTGCCTGGCTGTCGAAGAAGCCTTTGAAGAGATCTTCGAGGATATCTACTGCGAAGAGGAAGAAGAAGAAGAAGAGCAAGAGGAGACCAAGACTCCAGTGAAAAAGGCCAAGCCAGCGACTCAACCCCAAGTCCCTTCCAAGTCCAAGACCGCGCCTCGCATCATCGAAGAAAGCGACGATGAAGACAGTGACGAGGATAGCGATGACGACGAGCCGATGCCTCCTATCAAAGCCAAAGCAGTATCAAAGAAAGGAAAAGTGCCTGATGACTTGGTGATCATCATTGGAGGAATCCTGGACAAGGGTCTATTCCGACGCAACGACTATGGCGACTTCTTGATGACCTTGCGCAGCGCTTTCAACGATGACAAGGCGTGGGAAGACATGTTGGCCAACCACAGCGATCCCCAATACGACAACAACAATGCTCTCTATGAGTGTCGCCGAATCTGGGCTCGACTATTCAAGGGTCAGTCTCCGGCCACCGACAAGAAGCTGTTGGAGATGGTCCGCCAGTACAATGTGGCCTGTGTGGAGTTGCAAGCCAAGCGTCTCGACTGCATCGAGGAGATCAAGGCGATGATTCCCCGGATCAAGCAGCTCAACGAGCTCTGCAGCTCCGTGTACTGGAACCGACACTGGAAACTCTTGGCCAATAGCATCCTCAACTTTGACAACTTGTGCAGCTCCATTGCACTGGGATCTTCTTGCACCTGGAAAGAGGTACGCGAGGTGCTCGAGGACCACGTGTTGGCTGCAGGTCAGGCTTTGCCTCCCTTGGACTCGACTATTGTCTACAATGACAGCGAAGAGTTGGAGCCGATGAAGAAAGCGTGGAAGCCCATTGAAGCTCGAATCAGCGCCAGTGGATTTGCTTCGGCTATCTTGTAATGACAATGACGATGAATCTTTTCTTTTCTTGTCTAGTTTTGTGACGACTTTGGAGAGTAAATACTACGATAGTTTATGCTAAGAGTTGAGGAAATAACTCGGGCACACAAGGCTCGGTAAAGAACTGGTACGAAGAGATGAGACTTGACAAGGCAGAAGCGGCACACCTGACTTGATACGGCACTGTAGCGTGGTCTTCTCGTTGTATCATTGAAGTCGATTCACTGTCAATGGCGGACAGGAAAGGTGGGGCAGAGAGTTCGGTGAGAAGGTGTGTCCAGTCGCGGATAGTGGGTTTGAGCCATTCACAAGATCCCAGTCGCACCGTCGCGATCCGAACTGCCGATACTGCGGCCAAGCATGCGTCAAACTGGGGAGGTTGGCTCCGAGCACCGGCTTCGAGTTGCGAAAAGGCACACAAGCCAAACGTTTCCCAGTCGAGTAGCAAGGTCCACGGCTTGGAGTACGCGCCCTGGTCCGAAACGTAGGCGTTCAGCATCTGGATTAGCATGACCAAGGCCACGAAGCTCTCGAATCGGACCAACTCGACGGGCGATGTGTATGTCAACATTAACAGCGCAGGGCCCAGTGCAGCCAGCTTTTCCTTGACTTGGCTGGTAGCATCGACGACGGTGAGATCGTAGCAAATGTTGGCGACGGAAGTGAGTGCCGAGACCAGCGAGATCTCCTCGGAGGATTCCGCGGAAATGACATTGGTGAGAAGTTGGAGCACCGGGGTATATGCCAAGAGAGTGACTGTGGCAGTCGACGTGGGCTGCGTGACCAGTGCGCGCACAAACCCGAGGACCGGGCGCACCGAGTCGGCGTCCTGGGCTTGGGGTCCCGCGACAACGGTCTCGATAACCACGCTGAGAAGCAAAGGCATGGTCAGGAGACGATGGAACCGGTGGCCGACGGCGCACACCAAAAAGGTGCATGCCAATTGAAAGTTACGGGGAGCTTCTCTCCAGTACTTGACTCGTTTGCAGACGGTCGCCAAGATAACGCCAAAAGTAGTGTCGTCGATCTGGTCCAGCCAGTATCGGCATGCCAACAAACACCGCAGGACAGCTTCGTCACGCTTAGTCGTCGTCTTTTCATCGTCTGGAGTCACGTTCGAAGACAAGAACGCTGCAAAGAGCTTGGCGATGGCTGGGGTGCGAATCAGGCGGTACCGAGCAGGAGCACTGGTCGCGCACAACGCAAAGATGTTCATGATCTTGATTTGGGTTTCCGCGTTGACAGTGGGCATCCCCGCGATACAGGCCAGTCGTTTATAAAACTGGTTGCGTCGGAACATAACACCGATCGAAGGGAACTTGACGTCGTCGTCGTGCGGTCGGGTCACAAAGGCATCGGCGATTCGGTTCTGACACCGAGTCAATTCCCACATAATGTCCACGATCAGGTGCACTCGTTGCGGGTCCACTTCAGCAGGAGTCGGCGGATTGTCCATGTCGCACAAGTCATGCAGCAACAAGTCCACGGTGACTACTGGAAAGGGGTGGGTGAGACGCGAAATGTGGAGTTTGCCTTCCGAGGCATACTGCGCCAGCTTGAGTTTCTGCTGCAACTCTTCGATCGTAAAGGCATACTGCCGCAATCGTTTGAGCACGACAATAGGCTGATTCATTTCCACTGCGCGTTGATCATCATCAACGTTGGCATCGTCATGCTTTCTCTTCATTTGAAATCAAGTCGTTGAAGTTTGAGCCAAATCTGTCGATGCTTTTTCTTCTTGTGTTTCAATGCTAAACTAAAAAAGTGAGTCAAAATTCAACACGCAATGAGTAGTGAGCCACGAGTGATATGCGAAGAGACGGAGCCTCACGAGGACGAATTGTGCAAGAAGAAGACAAAAACGGAGAACGAAGACAAGGACGATGATGTGTGTCGCGTGTGTTTCGGCAGCCCTTTGATCAACGAAACGAGCATTCGCAACTGCACGTGGTCTGAGAATCATTGGGTGCATGGCAAATGCCACACAGGATTGGTGAAAAGCAATCAGCATCGGACATGCACGGGGTGTCTGAACCCCACCAAGTTGGCGCGATTCGAAAAGGAGACCATCCACAAGCCCGGCAACGGTGTCCAGATCCGGTGCGAGTACATGGAGTTGGTGCAGTACTTGACCCTGGACCACTTCCGCAATGACTTGTTCGCTATCTTGATGAAACAAGGAATGCAAAACGCGAATGTAGTGCATGGCGTGATCATGGCCTACGAATGTGCTTCGTCGGCTGTGGATTGGTCACCGAACGCTTGTCGAGGCCGAAGACATCGCACCAGTAACAAGTTTGCCATGGCCTTTGCCGACTCGAGTCTGACGGAAAAGGCGTTCATGAGTGAAAACTGCGACCTCATCGTCGATTTCCTGCGCCGGCACTACCATTTGCTGTTGTATCGGGAGCTGAATCACCTGGGAGAGTGCAATCATCGCATCATGCACCATGTACTGGGCATCGGATCCATCGACATTGTGCGCACCGTCGTCAAGGTCCTCGTCGACGAGCTGGGCCATAATGTAACTTCAGCGTCTGTACTGGAACACATTGGCACTGCACCTTTCGTCGATGATTGGTCCATATTGCAAGACTACTACGATTGCCTGGGGATGAAGCTGACGTCCAAAGAGGCTGCGACGGTGTTGCGCGTATGGCCAGTCCATCCTTTGATCTTGCGTCACGTACTGAATCAACCCGTAGTATCGCACGAAGCCAAGCTGGACATTTGGTCGGCATACTTGTCGGGTCGAGTGGCCCCGCTTGAGGATCGTCGCGTGGAGACCTGGACGACGCTCATGGATTTGGTGCGACCGTTTGGCTGGTACTCGGACACGTGGTGTCAAGCGCGCATCCCCGAAGAAGTGTGGTCCAAGTACCGGCCCGAGTACTCGATCCCCGGCTGCACCGGCGCCATCACCGTGTACCCCATCTCCAGTCCCCAGGAAGCGATGCTTTACAGATGGGACGTGCCGTGGAGTGACTGCAGCGCGGTGTTTTGCCACGAGCCTGCCTCGGAAATGGACCGAGTCGTCGAGTGCAAGTGGGTGTTGGTGATCAGAGACCCGCGCCACGGTCTTTGTGTCCTGGGCTTTGATACGATTCCCAAAGACGCTCTGAATATCATCAGCAACTCGATCACTCTCAAGGTCAACCTCGAGCACTTTGTGTCCAAGCTGAGCCCTGCGCCGATCGAGTTGTTGCGACTGGGTGTCAACGAGACGGCTCGTGTGCGAATCAAGTACTCCACCATGCTCCTCTTTGAAGTCGACAACCAAGGCCGTATTCTTCGAGCTCCGCCTTCTATCTCTTCCATTGCTTGATTCACTTTTCAAATCTCTTGCAATGTTTGTACTAAACAAGAAGTGCATCGTTGCATTGGTCTGCGTGTTGTGTCTGTGCATTCACTCGTAGCTCAGCTCATTTAAATAAGCACCATATCTTCTCGTTGCTCTTCAGTCTCGTCGTGATCATCGCCTTCGAGTTGAGACGGCGTGTCTTGATTGTGTGGCACAGCATTCGACACCAAAGGCACAAAGTCAGTGTACGGAGCAAATCTCTGCACAATGACCTCGTGGTTCAAAGGAAAGTCCTCGAATGCAGGCACAAAGACGCTGCGACGGAGATCGGCCAACGAGAAGGGCAGTTGCGATACAGCTTGTTGGTTGAGCGTGAAGCGATCCACTGCCTCGTCGCGTTGCGACTTGTACTCGAAGATGACTTCGTCAATCCACCGAGTCACAGCCGAATTCACCGTGGGCACCGTCTCGTCGTCCAGCAAGTTGGGCGATGCTACGATCGAAGCCAGCGTGTCGACAATACGGGTGCAATAGACTAGTCCCAGGGACTCGGCGGTGTAGTGACACAAGTCGGCATCGACCGTCACACACAACATGCCTTGCAACGACGCCTTCCAGCGCATGTACTCGAAGAAAAGCACCAATGCTTCATAGAGCAATGCCTTGTACGTGACCACGTAGATAGAAGCCGCGGCTTCTTGCTCCGAGGAACGAGCATCGGCGAGAAAGTGTGCCGAGTCTTGATACGGAGCATGCGTAAAGACTCGGCGAATGTGTTTTCCCTCTCTAGCATCGAGAAGAGGCGTGCCGTGAAAACACAAGGCTTCGTCGTCGCTCTCGTCGCACACTATGGCCGCGTGGAACTTGAAGATGGGCTCCAACAACTTCACCAAGTGCATGATACGGGCCATGAATCGCTGGTTCGTGCGCAGGTTCTCGGAGCTGCACCACAGACGCTCGTGCTGCATATTGGGATAGAGACGACGGAATCTCTGTTCGCGTTCTCTCTCGCGCAAGTCGGCGTCCAGCAGAATACCGTGTCGCTCGTAGATCAGCTGCGAGTTGGTCAGCGTGTAGTGGGCGTAGCGGGTTCGCTCGAGAATCACCTTGCGCCACACGCTGTGGGCTTTCACGGGCGGGAAGTGGTCAAACGGACGGCCCAGGTGTTCCACGTTGAGCCACTGGATCTCGTTGCTGTCCGACGACAAGCCCATGAACAAGGGCTGCGACGCCGAGTAGCGGCTGGCCAAGCGAGAGATGCGAGCTGCGAGGGTTTTGGTGCGGATATTGATCTCGGCGATCTTGTCATTGGCATTGGATCGCAAGAGCTCAAGTAAGTCGTTGAGTCGGCGAGTGAAATGGGTGCGTTGACTGGGCGAGAACTCAATCTGGTGAAAGGCCGCGCGCCACACCCCTGCCAGCTTGTACTCGGGCGATTCTTGCTCGTCGGTGTGAACCGTCAAGGGGACGTGCGATACCCGAATCAGGCGTTGAAACACGTAGCAAGCTCTCGGATTCTGAGCTTGTTCGATCAGGTTCAGCAAATTCTGTGCTACTGCAGGGATTTCCTCGGTGGGTTGGAGTCGCAACGTCTGAAAGTTGTTGCCATTGGCTACAAACACTGCGGCCGAAGACGACGATCGAGGCTTCTTGCTAGTTGAGTTGTCTTCAGAGTGCAATTCGATGGCTCGCACTTGCGTCTCCAGATGCTCCATACAATCTTCCAATAACATGTCATCGGTAGGCCCTTTAGTCTCGTCCGCATCATTGTCTTCGTCGTCATCAATCAGCGTTGACGTTGTTTCCGACAAGGCACGTTTCGGCGATGCCAAAGGCAACGCATCTGCATTCGACGATGATGACGACAGAATCGGCACCGAAACAGACCGACGCTGCAATGGCGTTTCCTCGGCAATTCGGTTTTGCAGCCACGACCTGTTCTCTCGGAACAGAATCTCGCGCGTCACACGTTGACGCCACATGCTATTGGGTGGCAACGAGTCGGGACTAGGACATCGCGGCTCCAAGCTGTAGACGGTGGGGCTGCACCGGAACGTGCCGCGGTTCTCCAGCGTCGAGTGAAAGCCCAGACTCTCAATGGGTCGACTCAGCACACTGATCTTGTTGTTGATCATCGAGGCAAAGTGGCCATACAACATGACACGCACGTCAATGTGCAAGTCCGGGTTGTCGTTCTTGTCGTCAAAGTCGCGATAGTCCAGCAACGACTGGTTGCTGCCCACCACGCGCACAAACATGAGCAACATCAGCATCTCGTTGGCGGCCTTGGTTTCCCAAATCGGACGAGCAAACACTTGGTTGAGACGTCGGAAAAAGTAAAAGATCCGCGTGTCACGAGACATTCCGTCGTTGCCCTTGTCACCGTTTGGATTCGATGCCGATGACGATGATTTGGATTCCATGATAGGAGAAAAGAAGTTGCGAAAGGTGACAATGCCTTTGGCATCCGGCAAGATCGGCGAGAGTTCTTGCGCCGAGATTTGGCAGTACAAGGCCAGTATCGCCAATGCCCCGTCGATGATGCGCACATCGAGCCACGAACACGATTGCAAGCCCTTGAGCACATTCTCCACGGTTTGGTCGCAATGGGCGTCTTCCAACACTTGCATGCGATCAAAGAAGCTGCCGCGGGTATAACTCGCACCCGCCGCGTTGTTGTTGAAGACACTGAGCATGGCCGACTGGTACTCCAACGTCTCGTTCAGCGCTCGAATATAGCGCGTGTCGCGTTGCGTCAAGAGACTGACCGAATCGTTGCGGGTGTAGGCCACGGCAGGCAAGCCCATGTGCAGCAAGTCCACGATCTGGTCCAACAGTCGGCGTCGCTTGTAGTAGTTGAGCGTCTCGTCGGCTTCGGGCACCATTTCCGCCAACTGGAACATCAACGAGCGTACTTGAGTGCCCTCCAAATTGTCACGCAGACGATTCATAAAGGCGCTTTCCATGTCGCTGCGATTGGTGGTGTTGTTGGACGCCGACGAGAAGAGCGACCCAAACGCATTCTCGCTGGTATGCGTCACCGAAGACACCACGCTATGTCCGATCATCAGCCCGGTATCGCTCTTGAGTGGCTGGAACAAGCCCATGGCGCGACAATGGAACCCGAAGAAGCACACAAAGTTGAGTCGGCGCAGGTCGCTCCACGTCTTGAGCTTCTGGGCCTTGTCGTAGGCATCGGGCAACCAGGTAATGTGCGACTCGGTGGTGCCCAGCGACGACAGGGGGTTGGCATCGCGTTCTCTCGACGTCACAGCCTGATCGGTGCCCAGCAACGCGGGGAAGTTGGTGGTGCCAATGGTGTTCGCGAAAAAGATGGTGTGCTGCTTCTTGTTGCGACTCTGACCGGTGACCGGGTCCTTGTAGTCGTTCTTGGAGTACGTGACGCTTTGCTGACTCATGGTGGCTTTGCGATCACGCGTCTCGTTGCTGGTATCGTAGACGCCAAACATGCCACGGCGTTTCAGCAGCTCCCAGATGCTCACCACCCCGGATTCGGCCTCGTCGTTGACTTGCGGGTAAATCGTGTTCTGGCCGCTCTTCTGCGACGTGGCGGTGCGCACTTCCACCATCAGGTCGGCGCCGAACAACAACTTGGCGAGTTCCTTGAGCGTGTACGACTTGCCGGCCGCGTGGCCACCCGACAAGACAAAGTTCTCACGGGCCTGGCCTTTCACCAACGACGTGGACAAGAGCAATTGCATGCACGTCACCGCCCACGACGCAGAATTGGCATCGAGATTGTTCTCGCGCATGACCTGGCAGAGTCGCATCAGCAGATTGTCGGACGGTGTCATTTCGCACGTTTCCAGCGCCACCATCGGAGTCATCACCGGGTTGACACCGTGCGACGTCAGTGGCTGGAGTTCGCGCAACACGTCAAAGCATTCGGGCATGGGTTCGGGATACGATCGGCCCAAGACGGCCAACGCGGTGGGAAACAACATGCGTCGAGCCCGTCGAAACTGCTCGTTGGCTTCTTCCGAAACGTGGATTTCCGGCAAACGCGCCACCAAGGGATCCACCATCGTATCCTTGAAAAAGTCGCGTTGGGCAAACAAGTGCTCCTTGAGCTCAATGCCTTGACTCGATGCTTTGGTCGTTGAAGATGACGCGGCGGTTAAAGGCAAGAACGCGCGAATCAGTTTGGCCGGATCCAGTTGCGTCAGTCGAATGTCCTCGTACAAGTCTCGCACCAAAGTCGTAAAGGGTCGAAACTGAGGCACCAGTCCCTTGCCGGCTTCTCGTCGCACCTTGTCCGCAAAAGACACATACGTCACTTGCTCCTGCTTCAATTCTTTCAGTGCCTCTTGCAGTACATGAGTTGCTTCGACACAGTCACCCGCATCGTCATTGGCAATGGCCAGCGTACGTTGGTTGTGGGCTTGACGCGCCTTGTCTTCGGACGGAGGCAACGGACCGCCATACACCGCGTTGATCAGGTCCACTGCGGTGCGAATGTCTCGACCAGCCGCGGAGCACACCACGGAATGGGCCTCGCTACGACGCAGCAGAATCGTCAGGGCGTTGGGCAGCGAAAAGAGCGCACACACGTTGAGGTCCACCTTTTGCTCGGTGGGCGCGTCGACTCCCGCGTACAGAAAGTAGTGACGCTTGAACCCAAACAACGTCTGGTTCACGTAAGGACAGGCCGTCGCGTTGCATCCAGGGTCAAGGGCAGAGCTGGAGCCTCCGTGGATAATGTAGTTGGCAGCCTCCAGCGGAGTCAACGATAAGAGCAGCTTGGCCTTGTTCAAGTCGGCGCTCGAAGCATTATCATCGACATCTTTCTTTTCTTCATTGGCATCGTTATCATCGTCATCGTCATCGTTGCCTTGGCCAAATACATTGTTCAAAGCTTGTTGAGCTTGTTGTTGCTTGACAAGCCGGTCAATGTCCGAGACGGTGATGAAGCCTGCGCCTCCGCCTTCGCGTGTCATCCACGTCTGGTTGCGCAAGATCGGGTCGACGGTGTGGATCAGTAGTTCGAGGGTGCCTACCACGGCCACGTTCTGGGCCATCCAAATGGGCACCGACAAGAACGTTGGTCGGCGTTGGTGCACCTTGGATTCGTGGGCACTGGCGTTGGCTTTGGCCTCGATCAACTGCGAATTCCACAGCACCGCACTGGCGTTGCGATACATGAGCGCCAACGCAGCTTGGAGATTCTGCGCCGTGTTCTGGCCTTCGCATTGTGGCACATGCGTTTCACCAATCGCTTCGTAGACCTTGGACGAAGCGAAAGGCTTGGCTACGGCCATGACCTCGGTGATGCCAGGCACGAATTGACGCGTCACCGTGTCCACGTCCACAAAGGCCACACTCTGGGCCAATCTCGCCGGATCCACCTCATCATTATGATGATGATTGGTGCCCGAAGATCTGCCTCTGAACACCGAGCCGCCTCTTCTTCCACCTTCTCTGCCACGACCTCGACCTCGCATCCTTTGACTTTTTGAATTTCCGCGGGGTTTGAATTGTGCCGATTCATGGGTCTAGGTTTTTGGGTGCTTTACATAGGATCGACAGATTTGGCTCAAGTTTACGACACTGACCGTTGATTCACACAAAAGGAATATAAAGAAGGACATAGTCGATGGGCTATCACCGGGATGATGCTTGGGTCGTGTATCGGGCCTTTGAACACGAGTCGATGCCATGCGGTGTCCAATGACAATGATGTCTTACAGACGCGAAGCAATGCCGTATATAGCTTGAATAAACAACGTGCCCGAATAGCCGATTCTTTCACACTGGCCATATTCCAGCATTTGGCACCAAATCCAACAAACGCAGACGAAGCTGCCAATTCGACAGGACATCGAATCGGGCGACGACTGTAAATGTATACTTGGCCAAGTAGCTGCAAACGCGTTATTTTAGGTGATATTCGTAGATCGACGAGTGGCGCGGGCTCAGGATCAACCCATCGGACAGGAATGAGGCGGGGTCGAGCGTCACTGACTTCAAAGGACAGTTCTAGCACCGTCAACAACGAGCATCGATGCAGATTTGTAATGCGCAACGAAAACTGTTTGTTTCGCAGACAACCCACGTGTAGGCTTCTCAGAGTATGGACTACTGCACTCACGTCGATCACACTGACTCCGACATCATGCATCTGGAGAGCTATGTGCCGTATTCGACCCACCCACGGAAACGTCAGTGTATGCCCAATTCCCAGCGATATGATGTCCAATACCAATCTCGGATTGGTCCGATGAGCCATTGAATCAAGGAGTTTCGACATCCCATGACTCAAGGTCCACTGGTCGATAGTATCGGGGTGTTGGACAGCGTTCCTGGGTATATGAGCATAACCTTCTGCGTGGTAGATCGTAGCGGCCACGAGTCGTCGTTCCGTCTTTTCGTGTTTTAGTGACGAGGCGTGTTCTTTGGTCAGTGGCGTGTCTTCGGCTTTGCGTTTCATGGGATACTTGTGCATATGAGATATGACACCATTACAAATAGGATCGACAGATTTGGCGTGGGAGTTTACAAGGGTTTCATCACAACGCGTGTGCAATCGGCGTACTATTCCGATCCATCTTGCGTCGAATCACCCATGCTACGTCGACAATCAACGAAGGGTCGTGGATAGGGCCACAGGCAATGGCTTTGGCCAACACATTGGCTTTCATCGCCGGGGATTGACGGTAACAAAGCACAGCGCACACACACTTGACGATGCTTCGAAGTGCCTTGAAATACTGGAGCATCGATCGACTATTGTACCAAAACCCGTGCAAGGACTGCGAGGCCACGAGTTCCAATGGGTAGCGCTGATTCGCACACTTGAACTCCACGTTGAGTTCTCCCAGGGCTTGGAGATTGCGAAACGGGGCCTTGAGTTTGAGAATAAACGGGTGATGAAGCATCCCTTGCAAACACAAACGTTCCAAGTACTTGCATTGCGTCAATCCGGTGATGCGTATCGATGACAGTGTATACTCTCGTTTCCGGATGGAACGCATATGGTCTTTGACGGGGAACCACTGGAAATCGCGTAGAAAAGGCAACACTGTCACGTCAATGTGCTCGAGATGCGGGTAATGATGAAACGACAGGGCGGTGATGGTCGCGAATCGTGCGAATTCGTGGCGAGGAGGTAGCAAGTCCCAGCACGCGGAGAGGTACCACACGTTGAATTCGAGCGGCAACCGGGACACACCGTGCCTTTTGATAAGGTCCAGCGCTTCGTTCCACTTGGTCTCGTATCTACACACCTCCAATGTCCGAGTCAGTGGCGCAGTCTCTACGTTGATCTCAATGCACAGTTGCTGATCTTTGGGGGCCGATATCCCAGTGATATACACCACATGCCGATGTTCGTGTACTTGCGCCATTTCTGTTCTTCTTTGAATTGTGACTTTTTTAATCGAGTTTTACAGAAAGCTTGTTAGCAACGTCGTGTATCAACGAAGGATCATGAATCGGACCAGATACAACGGCCTTGACAAACGCAAGCGATTTGAAGATATTATTAGCGTCGTGTAAAACAATGCATAAACACATCACGAAGCTTCGTTTGGCTTTGATCGTTCGAAGCATACTTGTTCCATTGATCTCAAAGTGTGTGAGTGCTGGCGAAGATCCCAATTCCAATGGTAGTCGGCGATTCGTACACGAAGAGCCAATCCACGCATGAGTCAATGCTCGCAGATTGCGAACCGGGGCCTTGAGTCGGAGCATGTACGGATGGCCTTCGACACCAAAGAGATACAGCCGCTTTAGACTTTGGCACGTTGCCAGTCCTGATATTCGAAGGTATCGTCCGAGGTAGCTGGTGTCCTTGTAGTAGACCCGGGTCAAGTCAAAGTAAGTCAAATGGGACAGGTTCCCCACGTCAATGTGCTCCAAGGCTGGATAGCAGTACATCGACACCTGTTTGAGGTTGCGAAACGAGCTGAGTGACACGCGTTCAGGGAGTTGCGTCCACTGATCGTCGCGATGCTCGATGTAGAGACGTATCTGGGTCGAACTCGGCAGCTCCTTGATGCATTCTTGCAACACGTCCACTGCTTCATTCCAAGTCTCTGTGTATCGTCGGCATCCGAGTGTATTCGGGGAAATGTGTCGCATCACCAGCAATTGAGAATGAGCATCGCGGGATTGAGTATGATCCGTGCATCCTCCTACCACACCCAGCCACACGTCGTCGTCTTCTATCTTGGCCCTTTTCTTCGCAGTGGCCATGAGTTTTGATTCTGAAAAAGACAGAAATGACGATTTTTACTAATCGTCTTTTGCAGATTCAGGGGCATCGGCAGCAGCAGCCGAAGCCGAAGGAGCATCAGGGGTAGAATACACAAACTTCCAAATCTCCAGAAAGAGTCGAGGGTCGTAGAGTCGGTCTCGACGCACAAAGTCGACTGTAGCTTGGTGGGTTTCGCCGTCGGGATCTTCCAACGACACGTGGTCCCAGCTTCGAGATGGCAGCTCAATGCCCAGGGTTTTAGGTAACGCTTCGGCCAATCCTTGAGAGATGATCTCTTGCAAGGCTCGAGCGGCATTGTTGACAGATTGCGCTTCTTCTCGGGCGGTAGCAGTCTTCGGGTCGTAGTAGAATTCAGCGTCGTAAAAGTACCGAAGCAATGACTGAACCGTCCATCGATTGATATAATGCTCAGCGACATCCAGGTTCTCAGAGACGAAGAATGGGTACAATCGGACATCGATGCTCCTGTCCTTGTGGTCTTTGTCGCTGTAGTAGTACGCAGAACCACGGCGTATACCTTGCCAAGGTCGGTTTCGTGCCGTCTCTTCGAATTCCTGTTTGAGTTTGACATCGTGCGTGAAGAACACGACGAGGAGAGTATCACCGTGTCTTGCACCTGGAAAAAAGCTGGGCAATGGCACACCTATTGTCGTCTTGTACTTGCCCATAGCCAAGGCCATCCGTCTGTGCTGACCACTCTCGTACCTAGTAAAATGAGTATCGTGTCCAGTGTCCCATTCCAACGCCACAAACACAGTTCGCACGTCCATGTGGTGCACAGCGTCGTTCTGTTCAAGTATACGCTCAAACCGAGTCAATGGCACGATCTGTGCCTTGGGAAATAGGCGCAGAATCGCTTTCTCCAACCGTAATGGGTAGGCTCTGAATCGCGGATGACGCTTCTGCACGATGCCGCCTATTTCGTCCTCTGAAACATCGTCGAGTACTACTGTGAATCGTTCGTCTGTGTAGCGCGGATCCAAAACATCGGGCTCGGGAGCAAAGTCGTTGCGCTTGATTTCTTCTTCTTGCATGGACGTAGCATCGTCGTCGCCGTCCAGATCCAATGATTCGAATGCCTCGATTAGTGTATCGGGCCTTCTCTTCGGTCCGAGTCGACGCTTTGACATTGAGTCAATGCACAGAGACGAAGACGGCGTAGTATATATATATCATATCCTTTTCATTGTATGTACTTGCACCATCTTACTCCGATGTTAGTACCGTCACGATGCTCAGTCTCCGGTTCTGTGTCTTCGTCATCGGAACCGCCATTCTCTTTGCGTCGACTGTGAATGCCAGCGAGATCTTGAGTGTTGAGCCGATAACGTATCACTCCAATGGCCAGTTCTACGCCAAGGACCGCGTCCAAGTCTTGTGCACCGACAGCAGCGACTTGACCATTCAGACGCAGGCCGAAGATACGGGCGCTATCATCACCACGACGATCAAGTGCAAGCCTCCGCGACGACGCATGAACGCGCAGCAGTACTCGTACGTGCCTTTCGGCTACTTCCTGATGCGCGTCCCCATCATCATTGCCCCGCCCAACATCAACGCCACCACCAATTACAACAACATGGCTTCGAGAGTCAGACGCGATCATGTGGCCAATTCAGACTCGGCATTGACTCAGCCACCCGAAACCATTCAACTGCTCGGCGATCTTCGTAGCAATGTCCTAAAGATCAAAAACACAGTGACGATGGCCTTGGAGCAAAGACGCCGAGTCAAAAACGCTGTTTCGTTGCTGTCGACATTGGGCGTGAATTCGACGCAAAAGCATCGGTCTCGGTTCGAGACTCAAGACAATACGGATTCGGGGTCGGATCCTGTCCCGCCATCTGTGTCGGGTTCGTGTGGCAGCGGAGTCGGAATGGTGTGCTCCACCACCGACAGCGATCTCAACGACTTGACCGACTGGTCCACCATCGCCGACTTTGCCTTTGCATCAGATGCTCTCAAGGCCTTTTCCACGTTGGCCATAGGTCTGACGCTGGGTAATCCCGTAGCCGCGCTGACAGTGGCCCTGCCGTTTATCTTGGACGCGGGATTAGACCTCGGCGGTGTGTCCCCGTTGGAGGAAGTCATGCGCAACATCCAAATCATCGCCAACGCCCTGCTCGACACGATTCGTACCGTTGACATTGCCTTGCGACAACAACAAAGCTACGATCAGAACCAAAACGTCTTCAACTTGAAGGTGGCCCAGGATTTCCAGTACGTGCGTCAGCGACTCAACATTGACGAGCAGAACATCCGCGTGCTCAGCAACCAGACCCAGATCTTGCAGACGGAGATCCAGCGTGTCGTGGCCAATGACAATCAGCGATTTCAAGGCTTGTCGGGCACGATCAATCAGTTGTTTGGCATCGACTCGAATTTGACGACGTACTTGACTCAACTCGATGAACGTGAAAGCGACAGACTCAAAGCGGTGTACGGGGTCATGCAGAAGATCGTGATAGCCATTGAAAGCAATTCAGACAGCATCGAAGCTGTGCGCACGGAGAAAACGGCGAGGAGAATCGCGGCTCAGTTCTATCACGATATCCTGCGCAACGTTACGGTGGACAGCCCTCCGACGATTGGTCCTCTCTTACCTTTCGCTGACGACACTGGATCTCCGCCCATGTCTTACGCCGCGATCCAAGCTCTGCGCAACAAGAACGATGCGATCCCCATGGCTTCGGTCGCCGTGCAGGGCACCGTACAACAGTCCGGCACGTTCTTTGCTCGCGAGACGCAGATCACGATCGCGTGCGATCCCACCTACATTGCCAACTTCAGTCTGAGCAGCATCAACGTGGACTTTATCTTTAGGTCGCTGGGGCCGTACACTACCGGTGCCGACCACTGTTTCGAGACGGACGCCGACGCCTGGTTCTGCAACTGCATCTTGCGGGTCAACAGCACCTCGATCCAGTACTCGGACTCATCAGCGGTGGGCTTGCCCTCCGTCTTGTTCCCGTTTGGGTGGTCGTCGCCTGGTACCTTGCTACGATTCGATCCCACCACCTCGATTCAGTTTGCCGGGTGCACCGCCGACGTAATCGACGAGGGGGGATGTGGGACACGCAGCACCACGGCCTTTTACGACGTCTTGGCCGATTTCGAAGCTCAGCTCCAAAGCATCTGCGAGTCGAACTGGGTCAATTCGCAGGTCCGGATCGTGTCGCTGGAGCTGCCTCGGTTACTGGACGTTTCCACGTCGCCTTCCAGCTATGCGGCTGGGTACGCGTGCGAGCCCGACTATTACAACTTGACGAGTTCCAATTCGCCCGGAAACGCCACCTTGGCGGCCAGTGTCTACACTCTATTGACTCAGTCTTTCACGGCCTTCTTTGGCTCTAACCAGCAACTTACCGAGCGACGACTGTACGGCGCAGCAGGCCAGAGCACCACTCGCGGGTACTTGGGGTCGCGCTTCCCGTCGATCCTCAACGCCTACAAGAGCTACGAGCTGGAATTCGGCGCTTTGCTCTCTCGATTGGATGCCCCGATTCCTAGACTCCTTCGCACGGACTTGCTGACCAGGAACACGGACATTTACGAGATCGACGTGACCGTCAACGACCAAGACACCATTACCATGAACCTTTCTTCTTTCGCAAGCGTGCCGATGAACGACACCGCGGGCAATCTCACCGTGATCAGCAACAACGCCTTGTCCCGAGTCCCCGCCTTTGACTTGCTCAACGAGGCCATGCTGTGGATGAGTCCCGAGGCGAACTACACGTCCGACACACGCACCCACAGCGCCGTGGACGGATCGCCGTTTGTGTTTGTGGACTTCAAGAAGGAGCATCTCAAGTACAACGCGCCTCCGTTGCAGCGGTCCGGCGGCTTAAACTACCTCGAGTACCGCAACATCGACTTGCCCACGGCGGTGCATTACGGCGAGGGCATGCCGTTCAACCTTTCAGCGTGGTCTCTGCTGGAAGGCGGTGTCCGGTTCGATCCCGAACGCGCCGACTCGCCGACGAACTATCTCCGCAGAGTTGACGCCATTACCGGGTTGTGCGGGAATCGATTCAGTGGATCCACGCTCGTGGAAGATACGTCGGGGAACATACCGCCGCCCAACTTCTTCTGCCAAGTCCTCGATCAAGCCGTGATGGAGACCGCCGACGGCACGAAGCAGAGTTACATTCGCGACGGCCAGACTTCCGTGGATTTCGTGGCCCGGACCTTCGCCTACGTGGCCCAGGTCGACATCCCCAAGGGCGTGTTCCTGGGCGTCACCGTCAACACGCAGTGCCCCGAGTCGGTCAATGTCACCGTCGCTGCTGACTTGGCGCTGGTGTTTGTCGACGGCGATGCCTCGACCAGGGTCAAGTACTCCGTTTGCGATGCAGCAGGGGCGACGTGTTTAGCGTATGGAGATTCGCTCGACGTGCCCGGTACCTACACGTTTGCCACGCTCCAAGGCCAGTACTTTTTCCAGGCCTGGCCGTCGTTTGCCGATGCGCCCACTGCATCGAATCGGTGCTACGGCCAGAACAGCGGCAAGGGCATTTCGTTGGCCATCAACCGAGTCTACGTCATCGATTCGGGCTTACCCGACAATGTGCACCAGGCCGTTACGCAGATCGTCGCGCAGAGCCAGATCCAGACCCTCACCGCTCTGAACGTCATACTCGACCTGATCAAGTCCATCAATGCAGGATACGTTGACACGGCGACGCAGGCTCCGATCGTCAACCTCAACTACAACATCTCGTTCCTCAACGACAACACGGACATTTCGGATCTAGAGAACCAATTTAATGCCAACGTCCAAGACATTGCCTCGACCCAAAGCGTCTTGTCGACTCTGGATTCGCGCATGAACGAGACCACCGCCCAGCTCTTTGCGTTGGCGTACCAAGGCATCAACATCACCAACGCGTTGAACTCCACGTTGAATCGACTCGAGGACCAAATCAACGCCTTGCAGAATGCCTTGAACTCGCTGGGCGAACCTAACGTCGACTTAAAGCTGCCCAAGATCGGCGACCTTATCAAGGACATTCTGAATATCCTCGGCAAGGCGCTGGGGCTGCCTGGGCTCTTTGGCAGCCTCTGGGACCTCGTCAAGGATCTCGTTATACTGGGTATCCTCGTCGCCCTTTGCTGCGTATGCTTCAAAGTCATCGACTTGTTGCCCAAGGGCAAATCTTCCCCTCCTCCTTCTGCGCAGCCACCGCCCATCCCACAGTACCTGCCGATGCCTGTGCCGCAGATCATGACGCCGGCGCCCAGCAAACCCCTCCCGTCGATGCAAGACGTCAATCCGCTCCACGCCCGCACCACGCTCGCCCCTGCCGCCTCAACGTCACTCGAAGGAAAAAAGTAAAGTCACTTGTCAATGTATCATCGGTCGGTGTCGCAAACCCCTCAGTCAGATTACCTGGATTATCCGTGAAAATGCTGCACACTCGATAAAAAATGCCCCAAAACCTGAAAGGATAGTTAAAATATACATAATTCCGTTCGAATTTTTACCTCCATACCTTTCGTCTCAGAACTTGTCTGAAGTAGACCCATCGATGCACCACCGATGAAAAATTTTTAGGTCGGTCCGCCGACGAAGGCTCCTCCGACGATGGGTCCGCCTCCGATCCGCCGATGAAAAAAATTTTCAGTCGGTCCGCCGATGATGGTCCACCAACGACGGGTCGGCCGATGCACCACCGATGAAAAATTTTTAGGTCGGTCCGCCGACGAAGGCTCCTCCGACGAAGGGTCGGCCGATGCACCACCGATGAAAAATTTTTAGGTCGGTCCGCCGACGAAGGCTCCACCTCCGATCCGCCGACGAAAAAAATTTTCAGTCGGTCCGCCGAAGATGGTCCACCGACGATGGGTCGGCCGATGCACCACCGATGAAAATTTTT
>JACCDG011862235.1_pt1 | contig 19023 bp, 40 predicted proteins | sample 7442471 | NCBI WGS metagenome assembly JACCDG01 (sample SAMN15323444, study PRJNA562643) | freshwater metagenome | isolation source: river surface water | place: USA:Blue River Watershed | collected 2017-08-17 | reverse complement strand
TCAGGGTTGCGCCTCAGGGTTGCGCCTCAGGGTTGCGCCTCAGGGTTGCGCCTCAGGGTTGCGCCTCAGGGTTGCGCCTCAGGGTTGCGCCTCAGGGTTGCGGTACTAGTGAATCATCGTATTCACGCCCATGCGTTGCATGGGTTGTCTTTTACGCTGTAGTGGCGGGCATTATCCGGTTGTAGTGGCCGATAATGCAAAGACAAAAACTCATTAAAAATTGATTTTGCGGGTATTATGAGATAATGATAGTAGTCATTATCTACGGCGGTTTTGTAATGAGATATACATTATATTGTAGTGATATAATGTTAAACGCTTGAAATAATCATAATCTAACGCAAAATCAAATTAAACGGATATGTTCTGCAACATAATGCAATATTATGTTTGCGGATTATCTATGAATTTCAGCCAGTAGAATCACGTAAATAAACACCTACGGAATAACTCCACGATTATCTATCTATAGCAAATACTCTAGTTTGCGGACGATAGGGAATAATCCTGGAAAGTATCGTGTAATAAACATTATCGGTTATCAGTATTTGCGCAACGCTTAGCGAACGTTGCAACATAATATTCCCTTCGATAATGCTGTGTCGTAATAACTTAATGTTAACGGATAGTTAACCCTACACTGAAAGCCCCGACAGTGGCGAAACCTACGATATATCGCTCAATCGTAGGCTGAAACGTGTGCGAAACGGATAACGCCCCTATGCACACGGCACAGTCCTTGCGGTACTTCTCTGCAATGTGCAGGATAGATGGGAGAATTTGACGGTGGTGCGCTAGCTCCAACCCGATTCGACAGTGAGATACCATCCTTGCGGAGATAGAAAATATTTGCTGCCAATGAAAACACGTTTGGCGACGTGGGACTGTTTGCGTCCTTGCGATAGAAGATGCGCAAACAATAGTCTATATATTTTCGACAAGTTAACCATATATTAAGTGCCTCAGTTGAAATACTGTCCCGGATTTACGCTCCGGTTATATAACGCCGTCTTGCGGCGATGTTGCAAGATTCTAGTTGCGGATAGAGTAGCAAACCACGGCTTTCGGTAACGTGGGAAAATTACCATAATTTAACGGGACAGGTTCAGCCTGTCTGACTGGCAAGACTAGTTTGCCAATACCCAAGCGGGGGTAACTCCCCGCTGTCTTATGAGCACTAACAAGTGTTCATAAGACAGCGACTTTGCTGTGGAAACTTAAAGGAAAATCATGGAAAAATCAAAAGTTAAAGCGGTGCTGGCGGCTCAAGGTTGGACTGAGGATAGGTTTGGAAACCTAATGTCAAAAAGCGGGATTGTACGAGTGAAACTGCAAGTTTCATCCTTGCGGGTCGAACGAAAAATCCCTGCAAGGGTCTGCCCTTGGGGTAGCAAAATTGCTGCCCAATGGGTAAACCAGGTTTCTGACTACTACAAAAATCTAAGCGTAAAGGGTGATTTGGTTTGTATTAAGGGTTTGACAATTCGCCCTCAAGCTTAAACCTAAGCGGAGTTTAATTACTCCGCTGTCCTATGGGTTCGCTCATAGGACAGCGATTTTGCTGTGACTTTAAAGGAGATTTTCAATGTCTATTGCTAAACGTGCGCTTTTGATTCAACGCACATTGGGAACCCGCTATGCGGCGGGTTACTTGCGGAACCGCAAGGTTTCCCTGAGCCTTGCCCGCAAGGTACTCACCGGCAAGATGGGAGCACTTCAATGAGAATTTTCCTGGTACTCTTAGGCTTTGCAGCCTTCATCGTCTACAACTTGTTCGCCCACAAGCAAGTTGTTCCCGCTCAACCTCAAACGCAAGATGCCCGCGATGGCACTTGCGGATACTGCTGAAAGGCCACCATGAAACCCACAGTCGAAGAAATGGTTGCAGCCGTGCAGGATCATGCCATCGCAAATTTTGAAGCTGGCAAAGGTTGGGATTACATCAGCGAATGCTGGGGCAAAGCAGAGATCGCTGAAGAAGTAAAGAACTACCGCACGATTGCTGGCGCAATCAAGGAAATGGGAAAAGAAGCTGCGTTCTATGCTGAGCGTGAATCTGAAGGAAAAGCCATGTGTGGCTACCACTACTAAAAAGGAAATTTCAAATGAAAGAAATTTTAGCTCTGCTAATGCTGGTTGCACTCGCAACCGTCGGCTATGGCCTCATTGCGGGCTTTCTGTACGGCCAAAGCCCTTATGGCCTGCATCCGTTGGTTGCAGGCCTTCTGGTGGCCTTTGCGGGCCTTGCGGGCGGTTTGGCGGCGGCAACAATCGACCGCATCGAATAAAGCCACATCAAAGCGCTATTCACAGAATGAGTAGCGCTTTTTCCTGGTCTGTGTGAGGAAATTTCCGCCAAAAGCGGAAATCACCAGCCCATGCGGCTTTCAAGCTAAGTGAGCACTCACTTCACTACGAAAAAGCCCAAAATTTCGGTATTTTTTTGGTCTTGTCTACTTTTAACTTTCTACTTTCTGGAGTCTATTATGTCTTTCACTATCCAAATGTCTTCTGAGCAGTATCTCAACTCTAGGCGCAAGGACTACTTCGACTTACTGAGTGATATCTCTGAAAACCGAGATTTGGGTTACTGCCAACTTCTCAATCATCAAACCTTGCTCATCAAGGGCAAGAAGCAAGTCTTCAAGTCTTATGCTGATGCTTTAGCGTACATTCTGCGAACCTTCTGGTAACAAGCTCAAGCCTGCAAGTCCGGCTTTTCTTATGCACCATTAAACCCACTTTTATTTTCCTGATACATTCAGAAACATTTTGCTATAGAACTTATAGCAAAAATTTTTCTGTAGCTATAGGAAATCTGTAACAAAGTGAGTCGAAAATTTTGCATAAGAAAAGTTGAGTTCATCCTGTTTTTGGCATAAAGGAAAAGTCTCGAATTTGCCGGGGCATAACAAGCTTGGTTAAACCTTCTAGACCCTTTTAAAAAATAAGAAAATACCACTGGTACACCCCGGTTTGACTTCTGAAATGGGTTTTTGCCTTAAAAACGTAAAAAGGTAGCTATGGTTAATATAGCAGCCGTTTTCAATGTAAATAAGCTTGCCCCCCCCCCCCCGAATATTTCGTGAATCTAAAGTTTCGGACTTTTTTTTCATGGCATTTAAGGCATAACCCACCTTGTTATGCTATGCCAAAAAGTGTTGTTTTAAAACAACGGTAAAAGTAGAGTGCACAAAAGACTTTTGCTATAGACAACAAAAAGTAGAAAATTGCTATCCTTTCAGTAGCAAAATTTGGCCGTGTCAGAAATCTGTAAGGGAATTGCTCCTAAAAAGATAGCAGTTTTTTGTAAAGGTGCATACACCCTCTGGCTTATAAATAAAAAGCGCCTGATTAAGGCGTAAGCAAACTTGCCATGCCGGGGGGAGCAACCAGCAATCGAGCAGGAATCGAGCAGGAATCGAACTTGCCCGCACCAATCGACGGTCTGAAGCCCGGCACAAAAGCTCCAAAAAGCGTCAAAAGCACCCAAACGACCCACCACCCGGCGAAAGCTGAGCCGAAACAGCTGAAAAGGCATATAGAACCGCCGCCAACGGTGCATCCAGGCTGTTTTTTCTAAATAAAAAGGCACCCGGCAAGGTGTAACCCAGCTTGTTATGCCACGCCAGCAATTCTATATAACCAAATCTGCTATAGATCGGCCATCAAAAGCCCATCAAAAGCCCATCAAAGACACCCTCAAAGACACCCGAAAGCGCACAAAAGTGCTGAAACAATGGTGCACCCAGGCTGTTTTCTAAGTAAAATTACACCTCACTTAAGGCGTAACCCAGCTTGTCAACCCGAGAATCATCATGGCCCGACCTAAAAACCGCATCCCTAAGACTACAAGCCCAAAACTCTACGCCGTCTGGTGTAAAGTTAGAGATAACGACCAATCCTGGAAAGAATTTTCCAACTTTGCGGACAGCGTAGGGCTCCCACCAACCCCAACCCATGCCTTCAACCGTAGAGATAAGACCAAACCCTTCAGCCCGTCGAACTTCATCTGGCTTGCGAAGGGGCAACGCCTGCCTCTAGGCGCCAAAGCCTGGCCCAAGGACACCACCCCACCCTTCCTCTCAAGGGAAAACGCCTACATCAACGGGCTGCACTTCGGAACCTACTTCGGGGACGGCTTGTGGAATGTCGTCTGCAAGACTTGCCACACAGCACAAGTAGCCCACGAAACAGGAACTTGCCCTATCTGTGATGCCGCCCGCAAACTTGCGGAGGCCCAAGAGGAAATGGCCCCAAGCGTCCCCAGCACTCAAGGCTACATACCAACCACCAAAAAAGAAGCCAAAATCAAAGCCGCAAGGCTTGCACGCTACTACTACGCCCTCAACCAGCTTAAAACCCCAAGCAGGCATGGCTCTGAACACGCCTACGCCACCTACATCCAGAACTTGCCTACGAACAAACAAGAAAGGGAAGCCTATGTATTGAACTACTGGAAAACAAACAAGTAAACACCACTTCAAAGGAAACCCGCCATGAACGCGCTTTTTAATATCAACGCCCTCCGAGGCAAAATCCGCCCAACTGACCCGGCACGAATCACCCACATCAGGCTGCAAGAGCAGCCCCTGCACCCAGCCGTCCTCCAAGCCCTGAAAAACCACGAACCCGCCGACTGGGTGGCCCTCTTCTGGGAATGGCCCTACGTGGCCCTCACAGACCCCACACGTCTTGCCTACAGCCGGTCAGAGGCCCACCTCATCCAAGACCGGCAGGCGCTCACAGCGCCAGGGAAGTACCTCAAACGGCATTTTCCAACGGTCCCGGATCACCTGATCGCGGCCTACGCCAAGACCGAGCAGCTCGAGGAATTCGCCTTCCTCGAAACCCTCGAAGAGATGGTGGCAGCACTCGAAATCGCCACCGACGTATGGTCTTGCATGCAGGGCTTCGCAAACGATGACCCAGAGGCCCTCCGAGCGACCTTGCAGGGCCTCGAAAGTGACCTTGATATCAGCGACAGCCCTTATCAGGTCTACAGCCCCAATCTGGGCTGGAAGATGGCGGTGCGCCGCACAGCCAAGCACGAAATTAAGGGCCGGACACTTGTTAACGGCAACTCATTCGTGCGCTCCTACACAGCCCCAGATGAAGGAGCAAAAGGCCTAAGAAACGTAGCAGACACCCTGCTTGAAGATTGGCTGAAGCAGCAAGGAATCAGAAAAGCGTCTAACTGGGGCGGCTTCAAAATTGAAGCCATAAGAGCGCACAACAATTGCGGCTATCTGCTCCCATTCCTTGATGGGAATGTGAATACAGTCGCACATCACCGAGGCGATTTCATCATCACAGAAGTCGATGCAGTATTCACCTGCAGCGAAACAGACGGTGATGCAGAGGAAATAAGCGGCGAAAATTGCGCATGCTGCGGGGATAGAACCGATGAAGATGACCTGTGCTCTACGGAAGATGGTGGTGTTTGCTCTCACTGTTATGAAAACTATTACATCTACATCGAATCTACAGATGAATCAATTAGCGACCGGCACGTAATCCACGTAAACGGCGAACCTTACGATGAGCGGAACTTGCCGGATTACATTGTAGAACTTGCAGATGGCGATTATGCCCACATCGACGATGTGACAGTAATCGACGATGAGTACCACTTGACGGAGGACTGCGTAAGGCTTGAAGAACCGCACAAGGGCAACGATTACGCTCTAAGGGAAGATGCTTGGCAGGATTGCAACGGCGATTGGTGGCACGACGATGTGGAATCCGTCGAAGTAGATGGCAATACATACGCCAAACACTTGTGCGAATTCGACGAGCTAGACGAAGTGTATTACGAACCCGGAACGGATATGGAAACCTTGCCTAGCGGCATGGTTGTGCACCCTAGTAATGAAGCTTATAAGCAGGAGGAATTGTTGTGAAATACGAACTTACAAATGAGAACTTGGAAATCGGAAAGAAAAACTTGTTTCGCATTCGTGCGCTGAAGGACTTCGCACACGTAAAGGCAGGAGATTTAGGCGGGTGGATTGAAAGCGAATCGAACCTTTCGCAAGAAGGCACCTGCTGGGTTTCTGGTGAAGCGCGGGTTTTCGGTAAAGCGTGTGTTTTCGGTTCAGCGTGTGTTTTCGGTTCAGCGTGGGTTTTCGGTAAAGCGCATGTTTTCGGTTCAGCGTGGGTTTCCGGTTCAGCGTGGGTTTATGGTGAAGCGCGGGTTTTCGGTTCAGCGCATGTTTTCGGTTCAGCGTGGGTTTCCGGTTCAGCGCAGGTTTATGGTGAAGCGCATGTTTTCGGTTCAGCGTGGGTTTCCGGTTCAGCGCAGGTTTCTGGTGAAGCGCGGGTTTATGATTCAGCGCGGGTTTTCGGTTCAGCGCAGGTTTATGATTCAGCGCAGGTTTATGGTGAAGCGCGGGTTTCCGGTTCAGCGCAGGTTTTTGGTGAAGCGTGTGTTTTCGGTTCAGCGCGGGTTTTCGGTTCAGCGCGGGTTTTCGGTTCAGCGCAGGTTTATGATTCAGCGCAGGTTTATGATTCAGCGCGGGTTTTCGGTTCAGCGGGGGTTTCCGGTTCAGCGCGGGTTTATGATTCAGCGCAGGTTTTTGGTGAAGCGTGTGTTTTCGGTTCAGCGCGGGTTTTCGGTTCAGCGCAGGTTTCTGGTGAAGCGCAGGTTTCCGGTTCAGCGTGGGTTCATGGTGAAGCGCAGGTTCATGGTGAAGCGCAGGTTTATGATTCAGCGCAGGTTTATGATTCAGCGCAGGTTCATGATTCAGCGCAGGTTTTTGGTGAAGCGTGTGTTTCTGGTAAAGCGCGGGTTTTTGGTGAATCGCAGGTTTCTGGTTCAGCGTGTGTTTTCGGTGAAGCGCAGGTTTTTGGTGAAGCGCATGTTTTCGGTTCAGCGTGGGTTTCCGGTTCAGCGCAGGTTTCTGGTAGAGCATGTATTAAGAGCGTAGCTGATTACATCGTTGTCGGACCTGCCCAATCAAGCGGTAGATTTACTACCGCATATATTGTTGAAAATTCTACCGTTGTCACGACAGGATGCTTCACAGGCACTCTTGAAGAGTTCAAACGTGCCATCGAAAAGACGCATGAACATAACCCAAGCTGCCTCAAGCAGTACCGAAGTTTCGCAAACTTGATAGCGGAGAACTTCCAATGAAAACATTACATGTACCATTGTTCAGGGCCTTATCTGTAATGCGCCCTTCCGGTAGCAAGGAAGAGGCGCAATTCAGAGCGTGGCTTGCCACCACATACCCTGACCTTGAGCGCATAGACGAGGCAGGGAATTTGCATTTCAAGATAGGCGAATCGGAAACGGTGTTTGCGGCTCACACCGATACATGCCACCACAAAGGAGGGCTGAATACTTACACCGTAGAAGGAAAACTTGTTAAAGCAGGAGAAGATTGTTTAGGTGCCGATGATGGCGCAGGGATAGCGATTCTGTGCCACATGATGAGCCATAGGATTCCCGGACGCTACATCTTTACTACTGGTGAAGAGGTAGGCGGTTTGGGTGCAAGATACTTGGAAGAGAATTTCGACTTCACCCCTTACAAGCGGAGCGTTTGCTTTGACAGAGCAGGTACAAGTGAGATTATTACGGTGCAAGGCGGCGAGAGACTTGCTTCGAGCGAATTTGCAGAAGCCTTGTCAGTAGCCTTTCAAGAGCAAGACTTGCTTTATGTGGAATCTGAGAAGGGGGTGTTTACCGATAACGCATTATGGGGAGATAAAGTACCTTGTAACATTAACCTTAGCGCAGGTTATTTTGCACAGCATGGCCCAAACGAATCCCTAGACCTCACCCACCTGGAAGCACTTGCTGCTGCGGTTATTAAAATCGACTGGGAAGCCCTCCCAACTTGCCGCGAGCCGGGATTTGATTTCTGTCCCTGCGAAGACCTCGTATTCGCAGCCATAGATAAAGAGTGGCAGGAAGCTTGTGTTAAAGCAAGTCGCGGAGACTTCAAGTTCTTTCAAGAGCAAGGGTTTCGCATCAAGGACTTGCGATTGGTAGATGAGTGGAACATGCTTTCGTTCTCTAAGGCTTGGGAGATTGAGCAGTATTTGGATGAAACTTTAACCGAGGAAACTTAAATGAATATCAACGAATACCTGAAAAATGTGCCATTTGAAGGCTTCGGCCCATTAGCCGTAAGACCATTAGCCGTAAGAGAGCGCGTAGTTTGTGCAGATGGTTTTACCTTGTCTGTGCAAGCTAGTGATTTTCACTACTGCACTCCACGGAGCAAGGAAGGACCGTGGACACATTTCGAGGTGATGCTGGATGATTATGAAGAAGATTGGGAAGATAGCTTGTTAGATGAATATATGCCACTCTACGTCAGAGTCCCAGCAGAGGATATAGATGCCCTCATTGCCAAGCATGGCGGTTACGGAGAACTTAAGTGAAATACACCAAACAACAACGCAAAGACCTGTACGCAGCATTTAAGGCTGCACAGCCTTACTTGGAAGAGCAAGTTTTCCTATGCTGGGCTGTGGTAGAAGCACATAGGGCAGACAAGATTACCGAAAGCCAGCAAGAACTTGCCAAGAATCTAATTAAGCACCGGATACACCCGCACCACACAGTTAGCACCTGGCTTAACCGTTCTGCAAGAATCCCAAACAAGAAAATTACCTCCAAGGCAATGAAAGCTTACCGCAAGCGTTGGCTTGAATCTTTGGTTAAGGAGTTTTCGAGATGATACATTTCTTGAACATCACAATTCAATGTAAAGCAGCTGATGACTGGCGCTCATTCCTTGACTGGGCGGATAGTAGCAACATGCTGCGTTATCAGATACGAGGTTATGGAGAGACTCCGGGAACTGCGGCTGACTCTGCGTGGAATAGATTTAACGAAGACCGTAACTTATTTTCCGATATAGAAGGAGACTGGAAATGACACCACATCCACAAGCAGAAATCCTGCGAGCCATCGCTGATGGTGAATACCTTGAAGCATTTTGCGGAGAAGAGTGGTTCGGCATCACGCCGATGACGGCACTTCGCTACATCTACGATGGCAGCATACCTCTTCGCGTCAAACTAAGATAATCAACATCAACGGCATAGAGGTGCCTGAGCCGATGCGAGAGATGCCTCCCGAGGGTACATCGGTCTATTGGCCAGGTTTCGGGCCAGATAGCGGAGATACTCACACCGAGAGCGCAGATGTCGGCTGTTACCCCGCCATGCTGCCCTACTTGTTGCGTAAGGGATTGCTGCACCTCACCGAAGAAGCTGCCGCCATCCACGCTAAAGCCCTGCTCTCATTCACAAGGAGAATCTAATGTACATCGCTGGACACAATATGTGCGGTTATCTGCCGGATAGCATGCCCTATGAGTGCGACACTTTCGAGCAAGCAAAAGGCATCGTTATCGAAACCCTGCAAAACTTGTTAGACGAGTTGGACGTACCTGCAGAAATCGAGGCGCTTGAAGAGTTCATCGAGCAAGTGAAGGTCCAAAAGGACGAATTCACAGGCATTCACAATCATGTCGCTTATTGGGTGACAACACCATGAAAATCAAACCTGAACACCTTGCCAAGCTGAAAGACCTAATCGAGCCGTTCGACACAGAAACACGCCGTACCCAGTACCTTAAAGGAGATTTCCACAATGCCGATAAAGTGAAAGACCTCAACCAGCGCTATCGCTGGGACTTGTATTGGGAGGCCACGGCAGGCGCCCGTTACAGCGAATTGCGGCACCAGATGTGGGAATATATGAATAATATCCACCACGACACCGCTCTTAAAGTAATTGTAAAGGACTTGAAATGAACATCCAAAACATCATTGATATTAGCACTGCACATATCCCAGAACATACGGCGAAGGCGCTTACAGATAAGTCGATTACCGAACTTGTTTACGAACCTTGGGACGAGTATGGTTGGGTAATCTGGATCGGTGCAGATTACGCTGACGAGGAACACAAGGAGTTGAATGACATTATTAAATACTGCCAAGAGCACGGCATTGACTACCTGAAATTGGACTGCGATGCCGATGTAGTAGAAGAATTTCCCACTTTTGAATGGTAACAGGAGAACTTAAATGAACACGAACGAACTCTTCCACCTTTGGGCACACCAAGCGAAACCAACAGGTAAATCCGGTAACGTCCGATTCAATGGCGTTGACCTCTACTCTTACGGCGCAATCATCGCTACGATGGTTAACGGTGTTGTAGTGCTGTCTGATCGTAGCTACAGCATGACGACTAGCAGGCACCAAAGTAAGGCGCGGCAAGCTTTGACATATGAGCAGATGGACAAGCACATTCAGGTGCCGGTGATTCCAGGAAGTCGTAACGTGGCAGAACTTGCAGACCTTTGCAAGACTGCGGTTGAAGATAACATCGCCAACATGGTAGGTAAGCGCAAGGGTTCTAAGCCTATGCAGCAGGCTTTCGAACTTGCTAAGCGCTATGAACGAGCTGGCAAGTTCTTGGGCAAGTGGAGCCTTCCTGACCTACCAGAAACCTTGCCAGAGGATACCGCTCCGTTGATTAAGGCGGTTTCCCATGCGAAGTTGATGGCAGAGTACACCGAAAAGCACACAGAAGTTAAGAAGCGTATTGTGTGGTTGGAAGAGGAAGCCAAGTCGGAATACGATCCGATGAATTACGGCATCCGGGAATACAAGGCACGAATTAACATCGCAAGGCAAACGCTGGAGCGTATGCAAGTTGTGTACAAGCTTGCGAAAGGTAAAAACCCACCACTTAAAACCCTGTTCACAAGACTTGCCAAGGCGGAAGCTGTATTGCTGCCTTATGCCCAACGTCTTCAAGAAGAGGAAGCAGCTAAGAATCTTGCAGATGCGGTAAAAAATGTTTACGAAAATCGTAATGAGACCTGGCTAACCACCTACAGTGACAGGTTGGGGTATGTGGTAAACGACCTGTCGAAGGAGCAGAAACCTCGTTATGAGAGGTTGCTGAAGCGGGTTAAAGAACGTATTGCGTACAAAACGGCTGCAACGCTTCTGAAGAGTATCCGAGAATACTTCAACAGCGAACTTTCAATCTCAAGGTTGAACGCTATCCGTAACGACCTGGAAGCGATCAAGTCACCCAAGTTTCTGCAAGAGAACGTAGAAGAGATTGAAGCCTTTAAGGTGCGAGAGAAACAAGAGCGTGAAGTTCAAGAAGCTGAACTGAAACGCAAGCATGCGGAAGACATTGCAAGCTGGCTTAAAGGTGAAAAGCTTAGCCTTCCATATAGTGCAGGCACCTATGCCCGAATCGTAGGGGACGAAGTGGAAACCTCAAGGGGTGCTAGGGTTCCGGTAGAGCACGCCAAAACCCTTGCAAGGCTCTACCGCATCACGGTGCGAAAGGGTGGCATGGACTGGAGCGATGGCACTGGACCCAAGGTAGGGTTCTACCGGGTTAACAAGATCGGCGCAGATGGCACACTTGTTATCGGGTGCCACGAATTCAATCCGGAGGAAGCTGGACGCTTGTACGAACTGTTGACATGGGAAGTTGAAGCGGCTTAATCAACGAGGGCCTCGGCCCTTAATTGGAGAACTTAAATGAGAACTGAAGCCTTACACATTTATACCTACGAAGAACTGTCCGACGACGCTAAAGAGAAAGCCCGCAACTGGTATCGCAGCATTGATGACGCTAACTTCTGGACTGAGTTCGTCATTGATAACGCCAAGGAAGTCGCCGCCCTCATGGGCTGGGAGATCGATAAGATTTACTGGTCTGGTTTCTCTTGTCAAGGTGACGGCGCTTGCTTTACAGGGATGATGAGGTACAACAAGAGGTGTGCAAAACTTGTTAAGGCATACACAAACGATGAGGAACTCAACCGCATCGCTAAAGCGTGGCAGGATTTGCAACGCCGAAACTTCTACGCTTTGAGGGCAAGCGTTAAGCATCGTGGGCATTATCAGCATGAAATGTGTACCGAATTCGAGTGTGAAGATACCCGAAGCAATTACGGCTGGATGCAGAACCCAGAAGCCGAGGACGACATTAAGGAAATCGCAAGGGACTTCATGCGATGGATTTACAAGCGCTTGGAAGCGGAGTACGAATACTCTGTGTCAGATGAAGTCGTAGAAGAAAACATCATTGCTAATGAGTATGAATTCACTGCTGATGGCAAGATTTACTAAGGAGACTTAAATGAAATACACCCTAACAATCAAGCAATCTCTCCCTTTCTCCCAAAACCCACGCTTCGCCGAACTCGAAGGTGAGAACATCCTACTCAACGATGTTAACCTGCCAGAGCATATTGAGCGCAGCTACAACCCACACAATGTCAAGCTGTGGGTCATCGGTAACGAGTATGGCGCTTTGTGCGGCGCTTGGGGCAGTAGCGAGCAGGACGCCTTGGATGCTGCTGTAGATGCAGGCTTGCTTGACTGCTTGATGGCTGAAGAGCAAGACTACAACAACGAAGCCCTCACGCCGCTTGGCAACGCAGGTGAATTGTTCGACCTAGACTACGTTTGGATGGGCAAAGTAGAGTTTGATGCTGCAAGGGACATCAAGCTTATTGTGGCACTTGTGAGGGAATCTGCAGAAGGAAAGGATACACTATGAAGAACGACCTTAAACGAGATGCGCCACTAGCATTGAAATTGTCTAAGAAACAGCAAACTGAACTTAAACGAAAGCAATCTATGAGTAAAATTTGGGACTCCTACACTTACCACATCGCCGATCACTTTCTGCCAGCGCTTGTTAACGAAGATGACAGCGGGCTGTCTAACGATGAGAGTGAAGAACTGGAAGCTTTCGTAGATGAGGCATTTACGGATGCTAGAGAAGAGGGTTTTACAGCAAGCCATTGGGCGGTAGAAGATGATAGCGAGAACATAGGCTTCTGCGATGTGTGCGATAAACTTGCAAATGTCGCAACTGTGAAACTGATGGTGTACAAAAATGCGTGAAGCCCTCATTACCATTTACCTGATCTGGAAGAATGACTTCATCACCGTTGGAGCATTCGCTGATTACTACCACATTAACGACCGGGAGGCTGAAACCCTGATTAACTTAGGGCGGCGCTTCCATAAGGAACTAAATGAAAGCAATCGTCCACATCCCTGAAGAGTTTGTAGAGGTACAGGTCAAGTTCAAAGAGGTGCCCGGCAAACCCTCAAATTTGATGGTGCTATTCAAATCCCACTGGCACCGCATCTACCGCGACAAGCCTGGAAAACTTAACATTCGCCTTAAGGGCGTTAACTACGAAGTAAAATTGCCATGATTATCCCAGACAGCAAAGAATTCACACTTGACATTCCCCACCTTGGCATTACGATGCGCTCCATTCTAGGCGCAGCAGCAGCCGCAGCAAAAGAGATGCCATCCTATCGACGACGATGGAAGTTGAAATACAAGGATGTTATTATCGGGTCTATTCAACTTGCCGGAGAAGATTGATGTGGCTTGATAACCTAAAGGTGGGAGATAAGGTTAGAGTTGAAGGGCGAGTGGTTAAGGTTATTGACACAGTTATCAGTATTACGGAAAGTCTTGTGACTGTTAAATGTGGAGTCTTCAACCGCAAGACTGGACGGATACACGGAGGTTCTATGTACGACCATACTAAACTTAAGGAACTTAAATGACACCTGAACAAGCTAAGGCAAGTGTTGCTGCTTATGACATCCCCGTTAACGTAGACTTCTTTACGTTGACCAGCGAGCAAGTTAAAAACGTAACAGCTATTGCGGACACCTATAAGTACAAGCGGCCTAAGAATAGCCAAGGGTCGAAGGCACGGCATTTTTATAAAGAACTGATGCGGCATTTTAAAGGAGAACTTAAATGAATATCGCAATTGCGTCATGGCCTGATGCGGCCCCCACATTCGGCTACCAATACCCCAACCAACTGAAAAGCTGCGGCAGCTTCTGGCTCCCGCTGCGGGAGATTCCAAAAACCAACCTAGACGACAGCGGTTCACGAATCGTGGTGCAGATTGGCCTCTACGTCTGGTTTGACGATATGGACAATATCTTGGTTGAACCCCGCCTACGAGATGTTCACAGCATGACACTTGCCGACGCCGAACAAGCTGTGAAGCTTCTGCGCAAGATGTGCAAGTCTATGAATACTGGCATCGTAAAGGGCGAACACCCGCAAGCCTATATCGCAAGTGTTTTGAAAGCACTTGGTATCATGTACACGCTGCAATATCGCCCACTGCAAAAGAACAAACTTGCAGATACCGAGGCAGTCGTTGCTGATCTTTCTTACAACATTCAACGTGTGAAAGGAACTTTCAAATGCACTCCATCGCAGATTACGGCCTGAGCGCCCAAGAACTCGAAGACAAGTACATGAAGCTGGACTATCACTTCGAGTACCGACGACACGACCACAAGAAGTCTGGTAGCCCCAAACCCTACTGGGAATGGGTCAAATACCAGCTGGAAGCAGAGGAAGACGAACTTCAACGAGACAATCCCCATGCCCGAGGGTTTGATCTTAATCGACATAATCGTTAAGGACTGAATATGAAATACGCTATCATTGCCCTCGCATTTGTATCATCCGCTGCTTTTGCCCGCTCACAGGAATCCTATCTGGCAGAGATTTGCTCACTGAAAGCGGAGCATGACGTACGAGCAGCAAACCTTGCCCGGCAAGGGTATCCGTGGGCAGAACTTGAAAAGGCTCTTACTCACGATGGAGCAAAGAAAAATGTTGACCTTACCCATCTTCGTACTGCTTACTACCAATACAGTATGTTGGATGACCAGTCGATCCGTTCGCTGACGTATTCAGACTGTAAGATTGCGGACATGAAAGAGCGCCTTAACAAATGAAAATCTACGGTAAGCCCGACGAGGATACAACAGCTATCGACTACCTCATGTCGATAGTTGACATAGACCTTGTACAGGGTATCATGCACCACCAACGAGTCCCCATCGACGCTAGAGCCTGCCAGCTACCTCAAAGCTTGCTAGTCCAAGCGGTGATGATGGACAACACTGTCGTAAATGTGCGACAAAACCAGCCCGGTGGACGGGCTTTTAAAGTTTAAAGGAATTACCATGAGTACCGTACCCTACATGAAGAAAAAGTCTCTATTTAGTAAGCAGGTATCAGCGAGCGAACTTGCTGCGGCAGAACTTGATGACATCAACCACAAGCTGCTACACTACCAGAATGAGCAAATGCTTGTAAACAAGCAGGTTAATTACCTAGAAGAGCGCAAGAAACAGCTGCGTAACCAGATTCGAGAGGGTTACTTCTCAAACTTTGAGGCTCCAGTGCAGCAAACCCTAAAGGTGGAACTGTGACAAAAGAGCAGCTCTGTAAGAAGATTGCAAGGGAGATGGGCCTGACAGACATTCATGTCCTGATAATCGTCAGTGCAGTTCTCGATGAGATTGCCAATGCTGTAATCGAAGGAGAAGCTGTTACCTTTCGAGGGTTTGGAACTTTCAGCCAGAAGAAACTTGCAAGCCGAAAGACTCACAACCCTGCAACAGGTGAGTCACAAACTTATCCAGAGCGCAAGACGATGAAGTTTGTACCTACTCCTGCCATGCGGAAACGCATTGACCCTGAAAATCTGAACGCAGAAATGAGGAAACTTAAATGACTGAAGTTACCGTAAAGACGAAATGGTTTACAGTCCCTGTTGTATTGACAGGCGATTACGAACCTGCAGAACGAGGCTCCTTTCAAGATGGGCTTCAAATGGAGCCTGATATATCGGCAAGTTTTGCGATTGAAACTGTGTCCTTGGAAGACGCCGATATTACAGAAATTTTCAACGACGAATCCCTGTCGGAGATGGAAGAACTTGCATGTATCGCTATGGAAACATCCTCACAGGATTATGATGCGGAAGATTTCTTTCAAGACTGAGTTGGTAGAACTTAACTTAATCCGTAATGTTAACGGAAAATTTGAAAGGATTTAAAAATGTCTAAGATTCAAGTTGAAGCGTTTGTGTATAAAAGCCATTATACTGGATTTGACCCTCTGCAACCTGAGAAGACTAAAGCTGCCGACCTCGCTTATACAGTAGTGGAATCTCCTTATCTGGTAGGTCGAGGCTATGTTAAAGTTGGTAAAGCTACCATCGACGTAACCTTTGACACGGTTGAGGAGGTTACTGTGAATGCTGTAAAAGCAATTGAAGCTGAACAAGCTTCCATACTTGCCGAAGCGCAGCTGAAGCATACAAAACTTGAACAACGCAAGCAAGAGTTGCTCGCATTGAAAGGTTGATATGGCAGAACTTGAAACAGCGAACAAGCGCATCGCAGCGCTTGAGGCAGAGCTTGCAGCAATGCGGGCGATGGGTGAGCCGGTGGCTTGGCTAGACCCGTGGACGGGCACAAACGTGACTACTGATTATGACGCCTACGGCAAGCATGGAATCCCACTCTACACCCACCCGCCAGCCGCACCGGGAAAGCCATACGCCTACGCGGTGTACTTCCCGGATCAGCCCACCGAAGAACTGGTACACGACCTGGACGATCTGACCGAAGACCTGACTAATCGAGAACACGTCATCACCAAGCTCTACGCCCAGCCGCCAGCCGCACAGGATGCGGAGCCAGATATGTTCTGGGATGCCGATAACATAGAAATCTTTGCATACGACATCGAGGAAATCGTTAGCGAGTACGACCCCGGTCAAATCGTGTCCATCGAATGCGCGCAGCGACTACCTAGCTTCCGAGTGCTTGTCACCCTGGCGAGGACGGGAATTCCTATGAGTACCTAGACGCAGCCATCGCAGCACAAGGAGAGAAGACATGAGTGAGGAACGTGCGAAATTTATTCGCTGGTACATCGATACCCAGTACCCAGACGAAATGCTTGCTACCCATGTGTGGGACAACCACCACATCACAGCGAAAGCGTGGCGCGCAGCCCTTGCAGCCGCCCCAGCGCGAAGCCCGCGCAGCACAGGAGGGCAAGAGCCATGACCAATAAACCAACAGACCATGAGATTGATGTATTCGTGCAGGTATGCCGCGAAAAAGGCATGCGGGAACTCGACGTATTTCAAGCAGTCCTTACCCGCTGGGGCCAGCCTGCACACAGCGGGGAGCCGGGGCGACGTTCCAACAGCGCGTGCAGCCATGGCTGCGGCGCACAAGGAGAGCGCATGACACCCACCCATACCCTCACGGGCCGCACCCTTGATTACGCCGTAGGTGTGGCCGTCAATGGTGTGTATTCGCCAGCAAAGGCCGACCGCAAGGCCGGATGGTTCTGGCCCCGCACCAGCATCGTGTCGCACGGATACCGCCGGATTGCCCCGGTGTTCCACGACGACCCGAAATGGATTCCGAAGCTAGGGCAGTTTGCCGGAAAGCGCATGTCTCTCGTGTGCAACGGCGGCGGGTGGACGGCAGACCTTGCGGGCCGCGAAGCGCACGGTGACACCCTGCAAATAGCACTGTGCAGGGCCATCGTGCTACGAGAAATTGGCCCCTCGGTCGAGGTGCCGGATGAATACAAGGAGTGAGCATGAAAATCACAGAAACAGAAACCATCTACAGCAAGAAGGGGCGCCGCGATGCTGTGACGCCGAACGCAAGCCAGCAAATCAAGCGCTGATAGCTATCATAAACATAGCAAAGGACGCACACTATGACAGACACACCACCCGCCCAGTTCGACTGGGCCACAGAACTTTCGGATGCGCAGGGGCACGTCACCCTTTCGAAGCAAGAAGCCAAGGAAATCGGCGCAAGGCTGCGCAGCATGAGCGCAAAACTGAAGGCATACGAAGACCTGGGCGACGCAGCAGACGACGTGCAGCTACTTCGCATGGGCTATGCAGCCGCCCGGCTGGAGATTGAGTCGCCGCATGGGCAGCAGAACAAGGACACCCCACACGGGCAAGTGCCCGAGGCGCGCTGCCAAGCCTGTATCTACCGTCACGACGGTGTCTACGGTTCGTGGGCGCCCGACTGCCCGGTGCACAACTACGACGGCACACTCCGCACCACTCATGATCAAAAACCCGCCGAAATAGAACACGTCGCAGGGGATGTGTCGAAAAACGGGGCGGAATTGAACATGAGCGCCCAGCAGCCAGCACCAGCCGCAGTCGTGTATTCCACCCCGGAGGAAATGTTCGACGCAATCCTTACTCCTCAGCCAGCGCCCGGTGAGCGATGCCAGCACTGCATAGACCGCCACGATGGCGTGTATGGCTCGTGGGCCGCTCCGTGCCCATACCACGACGATGACGGTAAGCCCCGCCCAACTGCGAATGCAGCACCCCAGCAGGAGGCGCAGGAGCCATGCCCAACATGCGCCGCACTGGCCCGCACAGTGATGCTGGATCAGGTTAGCTTTGACCGCAAGCCGGATTGCTACGGCATACGCCAAATCACTGACGATGAAGGCGTTGAAGAATGGGCGGACATTCGCACCAGCCCGGACGTGGCCCGCGAAGAAGCCAACGACATGATGGCGACTGGTCGAGGTGAAATCTATGAGGTAGTGCCGCTCTGGACTACGCCCAAGCCCTCCCCCACGGCACAGGCGGCAGAGAGCGTGCAAGACATGCAGTCAGTGAACGATGCCGTGACGATTGAACTGCCCCCATTACCCGATCCAGACCTGCGGGATGTTGGAACAACCCCCAGAGACATCAAAGAGTTCCTGCGGGGCTATGCGACAGAGTACGCACTCACAGCACTCACAGCCCGTGCCCCGGCAGACAGCGTGCTGGAGGATGCGGCGCAAGTTGAAATAGACTTGTTCAACGACCTAAACCGCATATCCGGAAACACTCTGACTGCATATGCGAAAGAGATGTGTCGGCTGGGCTACCGAAAAACCAACGCAGCCCGCAAGCAAGGAGAAACAAATGAACACTGAAATAGATGATTCGATAGTTCTTGACGCTATGCGGTATAGGTGGCTGCGTCATGGCGACAACGACGAGAAGGTGCTGAAGACCTATACCAGTCGTCCGTCAGAACCCGGAGAGCCAACGATGTTTCTGCCGAGGAATGATGAACTTGACAGGTTGATCGACGCCGCCCGCGCAGCCC
>JACCDG011041676.1_pt1 | contig 19031 bp, 18 predicted proteins | sample 7442471 | NCBI WGS metagenome assembly JACCDG01 (sample SAMN15323444, study PRJNA562643) | freshwater metagenome | isolation source: river surface water | place: USA:Blue River Watershed | collected 2017-08-17 | reverse complement strand
GCGGCGGCATGGGCGGTATCGCGATGGGCGGCATGGGCGGCATCGCGATCGGCGGCATGGGTGGTATTACGATGGGCGGTATGGGCGGCATAATGATGGGCGGCATGGGCGGCATCGTGATCGGCGGTATGGGTGGCATGATGATGGGCGGTATGGGCGGCATGTATCCTCCGAGCGCATACTTCACGGGCGGATATGGCGTGCCGATGTATCCTTATGGAACAGGTTTCACGAGTCCTATGTTCCCATACGGACCGTATGGGGGCGGCGGCATGGGTGGAATCGCAATGGGCGGCATGGGCGGTATCGCGATTGGCGGCATGGGTGGAATCGCGATGGGCGGCATGGGTGGCATCGCGATTGGCGGCATGGGTGGAATCGCAATGGGCGGTATGGGTGGAATGGGTTATCCTCCAATGTATGGCGGGGCCCCGGGTTTAGGTTATGGCAACTTCATGCCCAATGGTGGTGGATACAATCCGCAGTACGCTTCGATGTTTGGTGCGTCCAACGCGTTTTCACAGTTGCAGGCGACAAGTGCTATGCAATCCTCAAACGACATGATGATCGCTCAGCAACAACTCCTTCAGGCACAACAACGCATGTATCAAACTTCCATGGGTGGAGGTCTGGGGTACGGTGGTGCGCGGCCATTCTGAAATTGTCGAGAAATGCGCTCCGACCTCAGAGGGGAGCGCATCAGTCGCTTTGGCTCCGTCTGTACGGTCAGGGAATTGGCTGAAACGGGGGCTATCCGTTTGGTTGGTGCTTCATCTGTTTTGCTTGGTGATGGGACCTCTGGGTGATGGGCCGCTGGGCGAGACTCGGCTTGGCAAAACAGTGGCTGCCTACTTGTCCGTATTTGAATTAAGCGACTGTTGGAATTTTTTCTCACCCAATCCTGCTCCCCCGATTCGCATCGACTATGAGCTTTTGAATGCTCAGGGCGAGGTCGATGCGCAAGGGGCTTGGCCGGAGAAGGTGAGTCCTTTTTGGAACCGCGACAGGCAGACTCGTAGGGTAGCGGTGACTGATTTTGCGTTCAGTTCAGAAGTAAGAGCTGAGAAGATCATGGCGCGCTATTTTTGTGCTCGCTCGCCCCAGCCGCATTCGGTGAGATTGTGGAGGGTGGTCGAGTTCCCTCCCTCACTCTCTGAAGTGGCCTCTGGCAAGCGGCGCATCGGAGACGACGGGAATGTGGATCGCAGAAGTCTCTCCCATACTTTTTGCGATCAGGCGGGTGCGGGCTAATGGCGCGCGAACTTAGCCAAGCTTGGTCACGATTTTGGTTCGAAGCCGATGGCCGTTCGCAGATGCGTTTATTTAGGCTCGCTTTTGGACTCATGCTTGCGGTGGTTTATGCGCTACGAACCCCGGATCTAGAGCTTTTTTATGGCCCTCAAGGAGTGATCTCTGTTGGTACTCTGAGTGAGATCGCTAATATGCAACTTCGTTTCTCTATTCTTCAATTTCTAACGAGTCGAGCGGCGCTATGGGTCGCTCATCTAGGGATGATCGCAAGCTTGCTTGCTCTAGCGTTTGGTTGGAGGCCGCGATGGATGGCCATGATTGCCCTTGTCTTGCATGTCTCTTTCATTCATCGCAACATTACGGCCGCTTACGGGGTGGATCTGGTCTCGTGTTTTTTTCTCTTTTACCTCTGCCTAGCGGATCATAGGCAAAGCTTGGCAGCAGGGGACTGGAGAGCTACGGTTGGATCGATGGCTTATAGGCTGTTTCAGGTCCAGGTTTGCATCATTTACGCCTATTCGGGTTTGAAGAAGCTCAAGGGGCAAACGTGGTGGAATGGTGATGCCCTTTGGTACGCGCTCGCAAATACTGAGATAGCGACTTTGAACTTTAGCTGGCTGGCTCACTTTCCGTTGACTGTCATGATTTTGACTTTTTCTACCCTGATCTGGGAGATTTATTTCCCCGCAGCGATGTGGACTAAAGGGCTGAGAAGACCCTGGCTATGGGGCGGGGTGCTCATGCATGTGGGAATCGCGATTACTTTGGGTCTGCCTTTTTTCGGCCTCATGATGATCCTGAGCTACGTATTCTTTTTGGATTCTCACTCAGCGGAGAGAGCTTTTACGGTAATCTCTGGGCGTCTCAATATTTTTGTAAAGTCTTTTGGCATGCGTCCGAAGAGTACTATGTCTGGCTGAGAGGAACTTTGGTGGGTACTCGAAGCTGAGACAACTTGACTGGGGACTGCCGTTTCTTGCTCATGCTCGTCTGAGGAGGCGGGCTTGGGGTACAGCACAGGAGACGGTAGTCCTCGGCTTTTTTTCGTTCCTCTATTTCTTAAGTACTATCCTGCTGATGCAGGTTGCTGCGGCATTTTGTCGCCCCTCCCTCTTTCAATTCTAATTCATTCAAAACTTACCGCTCGCGCACCTCGTTGACGCGAACTTGCAGATCGTTGGTTCAGGCTGATAGGGTGGCCGCATGCCAACTCACCTCAATCATATCGGCATCGCGGTTGCTGACCTTCCCTCTATACAAAAACTCTTTGGTTTGCTCGGGATGAGCGTGGACCACATCGAGCCCGTACCCGCCCAAGGGGTGAATACTCATTTCTTGCCGTTCGCGATCGAGAAGCCGGCGAGTCATCTCGAATTGCTCGAAGTGACAGACCCAGAAGGTGCCGTGGCTAAGTTTATCCAGAAACGAGGGGCCGGCATTCATCATCTTTCGTTTCGAGTCGACAGGGGTGAGCTTGATCCACTCTGTGCGCGACTCAGTGCTGAAGGCTATCGTCTAATCTATGACGCCCCGAGGGCTGGCGCGCATCAAATGAGGATTAACTTCATCCATCCCGCATCAGCGGGCGGCATGCTGATCGAAATCATGGAAAAAATGTGATAAAACCTTAGAACCATGCCCATTCGCCTTACGCGTGCAGTGAAAGCCCTTCTCATCATCTGCTTCGCGACCTTTGTTATTCAGCACACAGTAGATCAGTTCTTAGGAGGCAATCTTCTCGGCTGGTTTGGGCTCATTCCGTCCGCCTTCATCAATGATCATAAAATCTGGCAACTCTTCACCTACTCTTTTTTGCACGGTGACGTGATGCACTTGTTCCTTAACTTGATGATGCTCGCATTCATCGGAGGCGAGCTCGAAGCCACCTGGGGCACCCCAAGGTTTTTGAGATTTTATTTCTTCTGTTCGACGGCGGCGGGCCTATTTTACCTGTTCTTGCAGTTATTGGTCTTGAGGGGCAGCGCGCTTCACGTACCGATGGTGGGTGCCTCAGGCGCAATTTACGGAATGCTCATGGCTTATGGGCTGATCTTTGGTGAAAGAGTCCTGCTGTTCATGATGCTCTTCCCCTTGAAGGCCAAATACTTTGTCTGGATCCTTGCTGCCATTGAGCTCATGACAACGGTCTTTTCGGCCCATGGGGGGATGGCAAGTATCGCTCATCTTGGGGGTATGTTTGCTGGATTTGGGTACCTTTGGGGACGGGCTGCCTTTACAGTCATGAATAAAAACAGCCAGTTAAAGTCGATCCTGAACCGTTCTTCGACCAAAAAACAACGCATCCAGCCCAAGCACCTCAAGCTGGTGATTAACAACAAAAACAAGGTCGAGTTTCGCTCGTCCCAGGACGATGACGATACCCCGCCTACGTTTCATTAGGGGACTCCAGTAACGGCCATTGACACCCTCTGCTCAAACGATTTAATACCTTTCCCATATGACACTTTTGCATGAAGCCGTAGCTGCTAAGAAACTGGACACTCGTATGGTTGAGCGCAATCTCGCTCGGGGCGTTGTGACGGCCCAGGAAGCTGATACTCATACAAAAAATCTTCCTGATGATGCTGCCAATGCCGAGTACATCACCCTGGAAGCTGTATTGAATCAGCCCATCGAAGGGGATCGCGTGAAGCCAGGGTCCTCGACCAGCCGTTCGACCCACCACTAAAGTAAGGGTGTATGGGAACATCACTGCCTCATCAACCTAGCGGCCCAGCTACACCTACTCCTCCAAAAGACGGCATCGAGGCGGTTACCATTTTGGGAACCGGTCCTGCGGGCCTGACTGCGGCGATTTACAGCGCACGGGCTAACCTCAATCCTCTTGTTGTCGCCGGTGAGCAACCGGGTGGTCAGCTCACGATTACGAGTGACGTCGAAAACTATCCAGGCTTTGCCGAGCCTGTGATGGGCCCAGATCTCATGGCAGCTTTTAGAAAGCAGTCGGAGCGATTTGGAACACGCTTCTTGGACGGCAACGTTGTGAAGGCGGATCTGAGCTCGCGTCCGTTTACGCTAGAGCTTGCAGATGGCCAGATTGTAAAGACTCGGACCTTGATAGTCGCGACGGGTGCTTCGGCCAAGTGGCTTGGTCTTCCCGACGAACAGAGGCTCATGGGTAAGGGTGTTTCGGCCTGCGCGACTTGTGACGGATTTTTCTTTCGCAAGATGGATATCGCAGTCGCCGGTGGCGGCGATACAGCTATGGAAGAGGCGACTTTTCTCACTCGTTTTGCCAACACAGTGACTGTTTTTCACCGTCGGGACAAGTTGCGCGCGAGCAAAGCGATGCAGGAAAAGGCATTTAGGAACCCTAAGATCAAGTTTATTTGGAACGCAAAGATTGAAGAAATCTTGGGCACAAACGCCGTAGAAGCGATTAGGTACACAGACACATCCACAAACCAGGTGAAGTCGCTTCCGGTTCAGGGATTTTTTGTCGCTATCGGACATCAACCTAATACGAAGCTGTTTAATGGACAGCTCAAGCTGGATGAAACCGGCTATTTGGTGACTGAGCCGGGTTCGACTCGCACTAACATTCCTGGCGTTTTTGCTGCGGGCGATGTTGCCGATCATGTTTATCGCCAAGCGGTGACAGCGGCTGGCACCGGCTGCATGGCTGCGATTGATGCCGAGCGGTTCCTTGAGTCCGGGGAGCATGCTTAAGATGAGCGGTGATCAGAAAAAGTCACAGCACTCCGGCGCAGCGAAAAACGGAAAGCCTGCTGAGCCAGCCGCGCCACCGACGGCAGAAGAGCTGTCGGAACAGGTTCAAGTTCGCTACGAGAAGATGCGGCGGATTCATGCGCGCAATGAAAATCCATATAAGAACGGAGCAAATCCTTCGGCGCTCGCGTCCGAGCTTCATCGCTCGTATGACGAAAAGTCTAAAGAAGAGCTCGAATCGGCAGCCATTCGTTGCTCGGTTGCGGGCCGAATCATGGGTTTTCGCGACTTCGGAAAAGCTTGTTTTGTTCGCGTAAAGGATCGAAGCGGATTGATTCAGCTCTATGTCCAAAAGGATAAGCTGGGTGAAGAGAGCTACGTTCGTTTCAAAGAGCTCGATTTGGGCGACATCGTTTTTAGCGAAGGCCAGCTTTTTAAGACCAAAACGGGCGAGCTTTCGGTCGTGAGCGAGAAAGTCGAGCTTTTGACTAAAGCTGTGCGCCCGTTGCCTGAGAAGTTTCACGGGATCGCTGATGTGGAGATCAAGTATCGCCAACGCTACCTGGATTTGATCGTGAGTGACGAGACTCGGGATACCTTTCGTAAACGCTCAAAAATTATCGAAGAGATTCGACGTTTCTTCGTGGCTCACGACTACATGGAAGTCGAGACTCCGATGATGCATCCAGTGTTGGGGGGTGCGACCGCGCGTCCTTTTGCGACTCATCATAATGCGCTCGATATGAAGCTCTACATGCGGATAGCGCCTGAGCTTTATCTCAAGAGGCTTGTTGTGGGCGGGTTTGAGCGTGTTTTCGAAATCAACCGCAACTTTCGCAACGAAGGCATTTCGATCAAGCACAATCCTGAGTTCACGATGCTTGAGTTCTATCAATCCTACGCGACTTATGAGGATTTGATGGACCTTACAGAAAAGCTCTTTCAGCACGTTGCAGATCAGGTGCTCGGTAAACGCGAGCTCGTCTATCAAGGCACACCGATCAATCTTGATGGCAAGTGGAAGCGTCTCCGCGTTGAAGATGCGATCATGGAGTACAGCGGGTTCAGTGCTTTTGCTCCGCGCGAGAAGTTGCGCGATCGTCAGACACTTTTGGATTATGGCAAATCTAAGCACTTGCCTATGAACCCAAAGGACACCTTGGGTGGCTTGATGATGGTGATCTTCGATGAAGAGGTCGAGGCAAAGTTGGTTCAGCCGACTTTCCTGACTCACTATCCGCTCGATGTCTCGCCGCTTTCGCGCAAGAACGAGCAGGATCCTTTCTTGGTGGATCGGTTCGAGATTTTTATTTACGGGCGCGAGATGGGTAACGCCTTCTCAGAGCTTAATGATCCGGTCGATCAACGCGATCGTTTCATGGCTCAAGTCGCCTCCAAGGACGCAGGCAACGAAGAGGCCTGTGAAATGGACGAGGATTACCTGACGGCGCTCGAGCATGGGTTGCCTCCGACTGCTGGCGAAGGCATCGGGATCGATCGCATGGTGATGCTCTTTACAGATTCAGCGAGCATCCGGGATGTGATTTTGTTTCCTTTGATGCGGCAGCATCAAGACTCCAAGTCGAGGTCAGGAAACTAAAGCGCGATGGCGGGTGGGCAATCTGCAGTACCGATCCTCGCCAAGCGGTTTTTGCTCTCGAAGGCCTCGGACGGTTTTCTCTCGCTGATTGCTTGGGTCTCGGTCATCGGTGTTGCGCTCGGAGTGTTGGCGCTCACGGTGGTAACGAGCGTGATCAACGGTTTTGAAGGCGAGCTCGTGCGTGTCATCACGGGAATGAACGGCGACGTCATCTTGTACTCGCGCGGAGATCCCATTTCTGATCCGGATCAGATCGAGGATCGGGTGCGTAAAGTCGTGCCTGAGACAATGGTAGTAGCGCGTTCTTTTACGACGGAGATCATGGCCTCTGGTCCTAATGGCGTAGCGGGCGCAGTTCTCGAGGGCATCGATTTACAAACCGTTGGGCAAGTGACGGCGGTGCCGCAGCGGCTCGTTTCAGGTCGGTTGCCTCAAGCAGAAGGCGAAGTCACGCTGGGGGCTTCGCTCGCTGAGAGGATTGGCGCTATTTCGGGGAGCCAAGTTAGGCTGATTCTTCCGTTTTCTGGGCCGATCGAAAACGCGAGCGGCAAGAGCCGTGGAGATCCCCTCGCAGGCAGCCCAAAGGTTGTGAATGCTCAAGTCGTCGGGATCGTGCGGATGGGCATGTATGAGTATGACTCAAAGTTCATGTTCATGAGTTTGCCTGTAGTGCAGAAAATTTTGAACCAGGGAGAGAAGGTCACGACGTTCAAGTTAAAGCTGAAGCCCGGTGCGAGTTCGCGGGTTGCTTCGGATCGTTTGACCGACAACTTTGGGCATCCCTTTAAGTCTAAGGATTGGGCGCAACTGAATAAGAACCTTTTCTACGCGATCAAACTTGAGAAGGTCGTGATTGCGATCATTTTGACCGTTATCGTCATCGTGGCCGCGTTTAACGTCGTGAGCACACTCATGATGATGATTCACGACAAGACCAAGGAGATCGCGATTCTCAAGGCCATGGGGCTCAGGCCTGATCAAAGTTTCGGACTTTTTTGTCTTATTGGTGTGGGCATGGGGGCGGTCGGTACCGCATTTGGGGTAGGGATCGGAGTTTTAGTTTGCGAGATTCTCAAGCGAACGCACTGGATCGACTTGCCCCCTGACATCTATTACATTGGCTTCCTGCCGGTTGTCGTGGTTTGGCGTGAGATTGGCTTGATCGCTCTTTTGGCTTTGCTTGTGGCTTTTTTGTCGACGATTTATCCGGCGAGGCAGGTTTCTCGACGGTCACCTTTGGATGGTCTGCGTTATGAATAATCCGAGCCCGAACCCTTCTCAGGGGGTCAAAATCACTGGTGGAGTGACGTCCGGTACAACCGGGTCGACTCTGGTCCGTGCAGAGGGAATTAAGAAATCCTTTTTTAAGGGAAAGTCCGAGATCATCATCATTCGTGGGGTCGACTTCTCGATCGCAGCAGGTGAAATGGTGGCGATTACCGGAGCCTCTGGCGTGGGCAAAAGTACTCTCCTGCACATTTTAGGAACGCTTGAGCCACCGAGCGCCGGTAAGGTTTTTTTCGGACAACCTGGACAGGATTTGTTCAAGCTTTCTGAGCGGGCACTTTCGCAGTTTAGAAATAGGTCGCTCGGATTCGTGTTTCAATTTCACTATCTGCTTCCCGAATTCACTGCCCTCGAAAACGTCATGATGCCGGCTTTGATAGCAGGTCACGCGCGTGGCCCTGCGTTGAAGCAAGCACAAGAGCTTCTCCAGTTCGTGGGGCTGGGTCATCGCTTGGAGCATCGACCCTCCGAGCTTTCCGGAGGAGAGCAGCAACGCGTAGCGATTGCTCGTGCGGTGATTCTGCGGCCGAAACTTCTTTTAGCTGACGAGTTGACCGGAAATCTTGACTCGGTGAATCGCGGCAATGTGATGGAGCTTTTGGTTCGACTCAATGAAGCAACGGGTGTTTCGATTCTGCTTGTGACGCATGATCTTGAGATTAGTAAAAAGATGCACCGCGTTTTGGTCATGAAGGACGGCTTGTTCGTCAAGTAGTGGGAACGCTCGCTCTAAGAATCCTTCAAGATCACGGGTTGTTCGGTTGACAGTCTGGCCTAGCCCACCTAGACATAGTGGCTTGTGATAGTTTTTCGTCTTGGGCTTCTCCTCTTCCTTAGTTTCTGCGGAGCTTTATCTACTCCTGGGCTAGCTGCGCCGGCAGGTACTCCCGCGGACGCTTTTGCTGGCCGAGTCGTGAGCGCTATAGAGGTCAAGGGCCTCAAGCGAATCGAAAAAGACGCCATTATCCAAAAATTGTTGACCAAGCCTGGACAGCCGCTCTCGGTGATTCAAGTTCGTGAAGATATTCGTTCGATTTTTGGGATGGGGTTCTTCGACGATATCGAGGTGTCGGGAGAGCCCAGTGATTCAGAAAAAGTTAATCTCACGGTCACAGTTCGTGAACGGCCTGTCATCGCAAGCGTCGAGTTTGATGGCAACGAGCGAATCAATGACAGTGATTTAAAAGAAGTCGTGAAAGTCAAAGAGTGGTCGATCCTCGATACCAACAAGGTGAAGGAAGACGTCGCCCTCATTCAGAAGCATTATGAGGAAAAAGGCTTTTATCTCGCCAAGGTGAGCTTTGAGGTGAAGCAGGTCAAGGCCGATGAAGTGTCTCTGACCTACAAAGTTAACGACTACGATAAGGTCTTGATTAAAAAGATAACGTTCCTCAATAACAAGCGCTTCACTGACGACCAGCTCAAGGGTGTTTTTCAAGAGACAAAAGAGGGTAGCTTCTTTTCGTTTGTCAGCGGTTCGGGAAACTTCAAAGAATCTGCTTTCAAGCAAGACCTGCAGCGTTTGACGCTTTGGTACCTCGACCATGGGTACGTTAAGTTTCGATATGAAAATCCGATCGTCACAGTGAGCGATGACAAGAAGTATCTTTATGTCTCGCTCTACATGGATGAAGGCGAGCAGTACACGATTGGTTCGATCGATTTTGGTGGTGATCTTCTCTTCTCCAAAGACGAATTGAAGAGCGAGCTACAGCTTGTGACCGACGAGACCTTCTCTTTCACTCGGCGCAATCAGGATATGCAGCATCTGACGGAGAAGTACCAAGACTTAGGTTACGCATTTACCAACGTCGTGCCTAAGATGAACTTCCACGATGAGACGCGCATCATCGACATGCAGTATGATTTCGAGAAGGGTAACCTCGTTTACTTCAACGAGATCAACGTCATTGGGAACACCAAAACCTATGACAAAGTCATTCGTCGCGAGCTCAAGATTCATGAAGGCGAGCTCTACAGCGGCACTAAACTCAGACAGTCGCGTGAAAACGTAGAGCGCCTTGGGTACTTCGCGCCGGGCGAAGTGATTTTCAACACGATTACCCCTAAGGGCAAAAACGACATCGTTAATGTCGAGATCACCGTCAAAGAGCGTTCGACTGGAACGATCACATTGGGTGCTGGTTATGGCAGTGTTCAGAAGTTTTTCTTTACGGGCACGGTCTCAGAAATCAACTTCTTGGGACGTGGTCAGACGATCAGCCTTTCTGCTCAGTATGCAGCACAGACCGAGTCTCAGAGCATCAATTTAGGTTTCACGGATCCGTATGCGTTCGACACGCTATGGTCAATGGGCGGCGATGTGTATCGCGTCGTCTTTCCGGTGCCAAATAAGTACACGACTTTTAAGCTGGGCTTTGACATTCGGTTGGGTCATCCGATCGCCGAGTACACTTATGGATACATCACCTATAAGAATGAAGGTTTGCAAATCCCGATTGAAAGCGATGTATCAGGTACGCCGGAACGAACGGATCTTGACCGCGGCGTCCTGTCCTCAGTTGTTACGAGCGTGATTCGTGATAAGCGCAATAATCGTTTCGAGACGACGGATGGCAATTATCAGAGCATCTCACTTGAGACAGCCGGTATCGGTGGGGACAAGAAGTTTCTGAAGCTCACTTTAAATAATCGCTATTATAAGAAGGTCATAGGCGACTTGGTTTTTAGAACTAGCGCCGAAGTGGGCGGAATCAGCCCAACCTCTAGTCGTCCGCTTCCTCCTTCCGAAAAGTTTTATCTCGGCGGCCCAAATAATATGAAGGGGTATGGCCTGTTTTTGCTCGGACCTAAGGAGCGCAATCAAAATGGGGTCCTTCAGCCGCTCGGTGGCACCATCCAGGCCTTCTCGCTCTTTGAATTAGAATATCCTATTATTCGTGAAGCAGGCCTTAAGTTCGTGACCTTCTTTGATGTGGGCAATAACTGGGATCCTGCAATTCCTGGTGCGGATGCGTTTAATTTATTGTCGCTTCGCTCGGACTGGGGTTTTGGTGTTCGTTGGTTCTCGCCGATCGGGCCGTTGCGGTTTGAGTGGGGCTTCCCATTTGCGCGGCGTCCGGATGAAGACTCGATGGTGTTCCAATTCTTCATTGGACCGCCATTCTAAAAATAGGAGAATGAGTATGAGTAAGTACTTTGCAATGGCATTGGGGTTGGTTTTCTTGGGAACGAGTTCTGCTCGCGCTGAAGATGCAGTGAAGATTGCGACTGTGGACATGCAAAAAGCTTTGCAGACAGTCGATGCCGGAAAGAGCGCAAAATCAAAGCTTGAGTCAGAGTTCAACGCCAAGAAAAAAGAGCTGCAGGCCGAAGAAGCTTCTATCAAGAAGATGGGCGAAGAGTACAAGAAGCAGGCAGCTGTTATGAATGATGATGCGCGAGCGAAGAAGCAAGGTGAGATCCAGGAGCGCATCATGAAGTTCCAGGAGACAACGGCTCGTTCGCAAGCTGAGATTCAGCAAAAAGAACGCGACATGACCCAGCCGATTATTGTTAAGCTTCGCTCCATCGTGGGTGACGTGGCTAAGGCTAAAAGCTACACCATTGTTTTGGAGAAGAACGAAAACACTGTTCTTTACTCGCTTGAGAAGGATGATTTGACTCAAGAAGTGATCGGCCTTTTCAATAAGCAGAACAAGACTAAGGCGAGCGCTAAGGTTCAGACTTCTGACGCCGGCTGATCGGCAGCGGTCATGACATTTTCTGTTTCTGACATTCTGAAGTTTTCGGGCGGACGCTTGGCGAACGCCTCTGTTCTCGGGGGGCGTGAGGATTCCATTCGGCTCAAGTCGGTGGGGTCATTGCGGGGTTCGCGAGAAGACCAATGCGTGTTTTTCTTTTCCAAAGCCTATCAAGCTGAATTGCCTAGCGCTCACCCAGGGGTGCTGGTCACGGGTGAGCCATTTGTGAAGCCTTTGGAGGCTTCAGGTTTGCCTCTTTGGAGAACCTCAGCTGTCGTTGCATGCGAGGATCCCTATCTCGCGATGGCGGTCCTGTCGGAGCACTTTGCTAAGGGGTGTTCGACCGTGGTGCATGAGGCTGGGGCGCGACGAGGCTCTCAACTGATTCATCCTATGGCGCTGGTCGATGCATCTGTAGAGATGGGTGCTGGCGTGCAGGTCGGAGCCTTTAGCGTAGTCGCAGAGAATGTCCGTATCGGTGCCGGCACAGTGATCTATCCCAACTGCTACATCGGACCTGGCTGCGTGATTGGAGAGGACTGCGTGATCTTTCCGCAGGTCACTCTCTATGAATGGACTCAGATAGGTAATCGTGTGCGTCTCCATGCTGGCTGCGTGATTGGTGCAGATGGGTTTGGATATGCACCTGTGACTGAAAAGCGTGAAGGGACTGAGCCTAAAGTGATCAATCATCAGAAAATCTATCACTTGGGCCGTGTCGTGATCGGGGATGACGTCGAACTGGGCGCTTCGGTGACGGTCGATCGAGGTACTTTGGACGATACTCGAATCGCGAAGAACGCCAAGGTCGATGACAAGGTGCATGTTGGTCATAATGTGCAGATAGACGAGGGTGCAATCATTTGCGGCTGCGTGGGGCTTGCGGGTAGTGCTCGAGTAGGAAAGTTTGCTTATATTGGTGGGATTGCTGGGATTGGTAACGGCGTTTTGGTGGGCGACCGGGCTATGATTGGCGCGATGAGTATCGTGACCAAGGAAGTTGAGCCGGGGACTATTATGATGGGGAATCCACTTCGGTCGCAGCGAGAGCATTTTAAGGTTCACGCCATGCTGAATCGTATGTTGGAAGAGAGAAAGTCGAAAAAATGAATAGTGACAATCCTTACTGTTTGGGGATTGAGCAGATCCTCAAGTTTCTTCCGCATCGCGCGCCGTTTCTCTTGGTTGATCGGATTTTAGAGATCCATCCCTCTGGGCCGCTCGACGATTTATCTCCTCAGGGCAAGATCGGCACGAAGGTGGTAGGTCTCAAAAACGCTACTTTCAATGAGCCGTTTTTTCCTGGGCACTTTCCTGGTTTCCCAATTTTTCCGGGAGTTCTGCTAGTCGAAGTAATGGCTCAGGTCTCGAGTTTTGCATCTTACCCTTACCTGCTTGCCAAAAAAGGCCCAAACGGCGTGGGAGATCTTCAGTGTCTGCTCCTAGGGGTGGATGACGTGAGGTTTCGTCGTCCTGTCGTGCCTGGTGATACTCTGCGGGTCGAAAGCACAGTGAGCCGGTGCCGGGGATCGCTATGGACTTTCGACTGCAAGGTGATGGTCGAGGGGAAGGTAGTAGCGGATGGGCAGATTATGGCAAACTTTGGTCCCAATGGTGGGAAGCTCGGTTAAAAGGTTCTTGTTCAGGCCATATTGTACTCTACTCAAGAGTCGGGCAAACTGGCTCTCGGAGGCACCCCATGATCCATCCCACAGCGATTGTTAGCAAGGAAGCCGAGCTTGATCCGAGCGTTGAGGTAGGGCCTTACTGCATTATCGGACCCCGGGTTCGCATCAAGCGGGGTACTCGCCTGATCAGTCACGTGGTGCTGGATGGGCACACGGAGATTGGTGAGGAGAACGTGATTTTTCCGTTTGCAAGCTTGGGTACGATTCCACAGGATCTAAAATACAAGGGTGAACCCACTCGTTTGGTGGTCGGCGACAGAAATCAGATCCGCGAAAGCGTTACCTTGAATTTGGGCACAGTTCAGGGCGGCGGCGTGACGAGCGTGGGTAACGATAATTTATTGATGGCTTATGTGCATCTGGGCCACGATTGTGCAGTGGGTAACCACTGTGTGATCGCCAATTACGGGGGGCTGGCAGGACATGTCACCCTCGAGGATTATGTCTTCGTGGGTGGGCAAACGGGCATCTCGCAGTTTTTGCGCATCGGTGCGCATGCTTATGTAGCTGGACAGTCTGGCATCGAGAAGGACGTGCCGCCATTCTCGATCGCACTGGGATCCAGGCCGCCTGCGCTCAAAGGTTGCAACATTGTGGGCCTCAGGCGCCGTGGTTTTGCTGCCGAGACTATTCAGAAGATCAATGAGTCGATAAAGCTTTGGACCCGGCCGGATATTCAGAAAGAACAGTGCCTGCTCGAGATCGAATCTCAATACGGCGAGTATAAAGAAATCCAGCAGTTCATTTCCTTCATCCGCAAGAGCGAAACTGGGGTCGTGCGCTGAAGATCCTGATATCTGCTGCCGAAGCTTCGTCTGATGCACACGGTGCGCAGCTCCTCAATGCCCTGAAGCGGCTTCAATCGCAAAAAGGGCAAGGAGAGATCGAAGCCTTTGGTATTGGTGGACCCAAGCTCCAGTCTGCCGGACTCAAGACGGTCGTTGATGCGCGCGAACTGCTAGCGATGGGATTTTTTGAGCTTCTGGGGCGATTGCCTAGGATTCTCGCGGCACTGAAGACAGTGACTCTTGCGGCGATCGAGCAGAAGCCGGATGTTGCTATCGTGATTGATTACCCTGACTTTCATTTTAGGTTGGCTCGACGGTTGAAGCGTCTGGGTGTGCCGGTGGTTTATTATATTCCGCCGAAGGTTTGGGTATGGAGGAAAGGTCGCATCAAAGCTCTTCGAGAGACCTTTACTCGGGTGCTTTCGATTCTTCCTTTTGAGGTTCCTTTTTACGAAAAAGAAAAAGTCGCCGTACGCTATGTGGGTAACCCGCTGATTGATGAGCTTCCCTTGACAATGACTCGTCAAGAGGCTCGCGAGAAGCTGGGCCTGAGGCCTGAGCAGCGGGTCTTGGTCCTATTGCCGGGGAGTCGTCCAGCCGAAGTGAAGCAGCATCTCGCGTTGATGCTTGATTCGACTTTGAGGGCTGCTGCGATTTTGCGGTCGCGCGGGTGGCTGGCTGCAGAAGAGCGGCTCACGGTTCTGATGCCGTTTCCGATGACGGCGAACTTGGCGGAAATGAAAGCCAAGGTGGATGCTTGGCTCAAAGTGGCCACGGGAGGATCGGCGAGCTCTTTTATTCTCGATGTTCGAGTCACGCAGGGCGACTCGGCAGAGAGTATGTTGGCTGCGGATGCGGGGTTGATCAAGTCAGGTACCTCAACGCTTGAGGCGGCGCTGCTTGAGTGCCCACACACCATTGTCTATCGCGGGCAGTGGTTCATGGCGTTCGTTTTCTTTAATGTATTGAGTTACATCGGTCCCGTGGGGCTTCCTAATCTTGTCGCGGGTTGGGAGCCCGGCAAGCCATGGAGGGTCAAAGAGCTTCTCGCACGCGCGGTAAACGTTCCGAATTTGACTGACGAGATCCTCGTGCTCCTGACAGACGAGAGGCGTCGCGCGCATTTGAAAGAGACATTCTCCATCGTTCGCAAGAAAATATTTGGCACCGAAGGGCTTACTAGCGTCGCTCATGGAGAGGGGCCTAGTATCCGGGCGGCGCGTGAAGTGATGGCGATGCTGGAGTCTCCAGGAGCTTTGCCTTGATCGCGTGGGGAGTCTCGACGGTTTGGTCTTCGCTCTCGTGGGGTGCGCGCGAGTTGGCGCGGCGAGGAGTGTTGCACGTGAGACGCTTGGATGCGCGCGTGGTAAGCGTGGGTAACTTGCAGGCGGGCGGGGCGGGCAAGACTCCGCTCGTGGCTTGGATCGCAAACGAAGCGCATGCAAGAGGGTTGAAGGTCTGCATCCTCACTCGCGGATATGGCGGGAGCTGGGAGCAGCAGGGGGGCGTGATCTGTCCTGAAGATCGCCAGCTCAACCCGTCCGATTGCGGCGATGAGCCGGCGCTTCTGCATGATCGTGCCCCTCATGCAGTGATTGCTGTCGGTGCGGATCGCGCCAAGCAGTTTGAGGCAGTAAAAGAGCGCTTCCGGTTCGACATTGTTTTGCTAGATGACGGGTTTCAGCATTGGAAAATCAAAAAAGATCTCGAGATTGTCGCACTAACCTCGGCTCCTCGATCGCGCACCTTCTACAGAGATTGGTCATCTGCGCTTAGGCATGCGCATCTGGTGATTTGGACTAAAGGAGATCGGCTACCCGATACAGGTGGATTGCCGATGGCTCGCGTGCATTTTAGGTTGCGCTCGGTGGTGAACGCACCATCGATCTGGCTAGTTACGGGAGTCGCGGACGGCGTTTCGGTGGTCGAGTCGGCGCGCGAAGCGGGGTATCGAGTCGAACGGCATGTTTCATTGTCTGATCATGCGAGATACTCTAGAGAGGAGGCGTTCGAGTGGATCGAACAAGCGCGACGGGTGGGTGCAAAAGTCGCATTGACCGGCAAAGACTGGGTCAAGTGGCGCGCTTTGGGAGTGGATCCCTCCAGTGTCGATGTACTTGAGCCGGAGTTGGAGTGGGTGGAAGGAAAAGAAACGTGCAATCGCCTATTGTGGGGAAGCTGATCCTTTTTTTTGTAGGCTCGTTGGCTTGGATCTATTCGATCCAGCCCTATTGGATGCGCGAGACTTGGGGAAACCTATTGGGCGCCTGTTTTCGTGTCCTCAAAGTTCGTTCTCAAGTGGTTCATCAAAATCAAGGCATTGCCTTTTCGGAGAGTCAGCATCCGATCTCTCCACAGCGCTCAAGGGAGCTGTATCGAGATGCTTATCGACATTTGGGTAAACTCATCCTTGAAGTTCTGATGGTACTCGCCCCCTTCAATTCCTTTAAGCGATATGTGCTACGTCATGCGGACTTGCATGGTCTCGAATACTTGCGCGAAGCTCAGAAGCGCGGCAAAGGCGTGATCTATCTCGCCAGTCACGTGGGCAATTGGGAAGTCATGTCCGCCACTTCAACACTGATGGCTCAATCAGAGGTTTTGCTCGTCACTAAGCGCCTGAAGCCTGCATGGCTTCACGACGCCATTGAACGCGGTCGCGCCTCTTATGGAGTTAAGGCGACCTATGAACCTCGGACCCTGCGTGATGTGCTCGCCGCTCTTAAGCGCAATGGGACAGTAGGGTTTATCTTGGATCAGTACGCGGGAGCCCCAGTTGGCGTGCGCGTGCCCGTTTTTGGAGTGCCGGTTGGTACCATGACGGCAGTTGCGACGCTTGCCAAGCGAACAGGCGCAACCGTTTTGCCTGTTCTCAATTATCGAGTGGGACGGGGTCGATGGCACGTCGAGATTCGCCCACCGGTCGAATGGAAAGAATCTTCCGACGCTCCGTTTGAGATTGCCGACAATACCGCTCGCTACGCGGCAGTCATCGAGCGTGATATCTATGCGCACCCCGATCAGTGGCTATGGATCCACAGGCGTTTTAAAGGCGATATGAGTCCTCTGCGCGAAGGGGAGTGGCGTTTGGGACGCGTACGAACGTGACATTCCTCGATCGGTCCCTTAATCTATTCTCATGCGTCGTTTTCATCCATTGCTGTGCGGGTTTGCCCTCTTTGCGGTGAGCTGTGCTGGCATATCTTTGACGAAAATTGACGCACCCGGTGAGCTGCCTAAGGACCTGGCTCTGGAGCTCCAAAAGAAGTTTGAGGTCCACGATAATCCGGAGATTGATTACTCGGCTGCGCCCAATCCTTCGTCTTCAGTTGCAAATGCAAAACCTTTGACGCCAAAAATTGCATCTGATGAGTACGTCTCAAAGGAGAAAGCATTAGAGACAGGCACGAAAAGAGCGAAGGGTAAAAAGGGGAAGAAGGGTGCTGAACCAGCCCCGGTACCCACGCTGGCCGCAGGGGTGCCTCCGGGACCGCTTCAGTATCCGAGCCGTCGACCCGCGAGGGACCCGATCTGGGTCGGTGAGAAGATGACCTTCGACATTAGCTACTTTGCGGTGGCAGCTGGCGAGTTTGTCCTAGAGACCAAACCCTATAAGTCGATCGACACTCGCAAGGTTTATCATGTGCAAGGCATCGCCAAGAGCTCGCCCGTCTTTAGCGTTTTTTACCGGTTAAACGACATGGTCGAGAGCTTCATCGACTTTGAAGGGATTTATTCGCATCGTTTTCACATCCTCTTGGATGAGAAGAAGCAGCAGCGCGACGCGCTTGAACTCTACGACTCGCAGAAGGCTCAGACTTTTTATTGGAATCGCTGGAGCCATGTGGATCGGCCTTATTCCGAAACCAAAGAGTTCGCTCCTATGCGCCCCTTCTCTCAGGACAGCCTGTCTGCACTTTATTTTCTACGAACTCAGCCGCTGCCAGATGGTGCGGTGCTTACCGTCCCTGTCGTCTCCGAAGGCAAGGAGTGGGAAGCCATTGTGACCGTGGTCCGTCGCGAGCGCGTGAGCTCACCCATGGGCAAGGTCAACGCCATCGTTCTCAAGCCTGAGACCAAATACCAGGGCGTTCTTCAAAAACGAGGCGACAGTTTTCTGTGGCTTACCGATGACGATCGCCGCATCGTTCTCAGGCTCGAAGCAAAGGTCAAAATAGGAACCGTTGTCGCTTCCCTTCAAAAGTTCGAGCCGGGTTATCCGATCCAATCTGGCAATCCTGAAGGGCCCGATGCTGCGACAGCAGTGCCGGGGCCTCCGCACCCATGAGCTCAACCCAAAGAATTCTTGTTCGCGCTCCCAACTGGATAGGTGATCAGGTTCTCGCTTACCCTTTTTACCATTACCTGCGCCAAGCCTATCCTCGCGCTCACATTACCGTGGCTTGCGTGCCATGGGTGCAGGCCATGCAGTTTAGGAACTTGGTCGACGAGGTCTTTATCATCAATCGGCCAGCTGGAGACTCCTTGCGCGCTCGATGGGAGGCGGTCGAGGACTCGGCTCGTGAGCTGCGTGAAAAGGGATCTTGGGATGTTGGCTACTGCCTGCCCAACTCGTTGTCTTCGGCTTGGCTGGTTTTTAGAGCGGGCGCCCGAGAGCGTCGAGGTTACGCGGTGGATGGCAGGGGACTTTTACTGAAGCCATCGCTCAGTTGGGAGAAGCGCTCATCGGTGCATCGCTCTGAAGACTACGTGGGACTCTTACCTAAAGAGCATCAGCCTAAGCGCCCGGTCCGCGAGTTTTGGGGATTGCCCCCAGAAAACGAGTTGGATCCTGGAATTCCGCCAGTGGTGGAGTTTGACGCGCAAAAAGCTTGGCCTGATGCAGAACCAGTAGCGCCACCCGATGAACCCTATTGGGTGCTCGCCCCCGGCAGTCAGGCTGAAAGCCGCCGTTGGCCTGCGGAGCGATTTGCGGAGCTGGCTCGCGAGATTCACGCTCAGACTCAATGGCGTGGCGTGATCGTGGGAGGGCCCGGCGAGCTTGCGGTGGCTGACGAACTGG
>JACCDG010449833.1_pt1 | contig 19039 bp, 18 predicted proteins | sample 7442471 | NCBI WGS metagenome assembly JACCDG01 (sample SAMN15323444, study PRJNA562643) | freshwater metagenome | isolation source: river surface water | place: USA:Blue River Watershed | collected 2017-08-17 | reverse complement strand
TTGTTCGGACTGATGATGTCTTCAGCAAGCGCCCCATAGGCCACAAACGGCTTTACAATCGACCCTGGTGTATACACCCCACTGACGACCTTGTTCAAAAACGGCAACCGATCATCGGTGTTGTACGAAGAAATGAGATCAGTATTGTCGCCATCGGCCATCACCTCAGGGTCGTAGGAGGGAAAGCTCGTCATCGCAATTATCTCGCCCGTCCGGACATCCATAATAGCGCCAGCGCCACTGCGGAAACCAGCCTGCGCACTGGAGGTCGAAATAATCTGGTACATCGCCTCAGAGAGCCCGGCATCAACTGAGAGGTGTAGTTCACCCCCGGGTAGTGGTGCCTTCAGTGCATGCTCACCCACCACGGTACCGTGTACATCCTCTTCAATAATCTGTTCACCGTTTTGTCCGCGGAGGTAATTATCAAAAGCACTCTCAACCCCCGTTCGTCCAACATACTCGGTACGGAAATAAAAACCCTTTTTATCTTTTTGCGGATAACTCACGTACCCAATCAACTGCCCCATCCCCAGTCGGTCGGTGTACGCACGTACTGGAAATGAGTACTGACCAGTAAAGTCTGGTTCGTTCCAAATAACCATCTCGCCACGACGGTCATACACCACTCCCCGCTCCGCAATAATCACGGTACGGTTGAGGCTATTGTTTTCACTGATCTCGCGATACTTAGCCCCCTCGACAATTTGCAAACTATAAATTTTTGACAAAAACGCAAGCGCAATGAGACCAAAAATAAGTGCTACAAGAAAAATACTCTGCTTCGTAATCGGCAGCTCGCGGCGTCCTTCAAGACGACCAGTATTAAAAGCTGGCAGATTCGACACGTCCATGAGGATTTCGTCGAACTCGACAGTTTGTTGTGTTTTGCGGCGCCAGAAACTCATGATTCGTAACGGTGATTACGACGGATGAACGGTTGAAGAACAATACCCAAAAATACAACTGCGGTGACAACGGCAGTATACCAAAACATAATCGGCTCGGGCGAAAAATAGCAATCAATACAAAACGCAAGCGCCACAAACTCATACGCACGATATTGAAGCGCTAGGAAACTAACAAAAATCAGTCCCACAATATACGCCCCGTACAAAAAGCAGAGGGTGGTAGCAATAAAAAAGAAAATGCGAAGATACCAAGAGGACATAGTGATTATGGTGTGGTGGTTGCGGTCGTGATACTGGTGGTCGCAGCGGTGCTACTCGCGAGCTCGGGAGACACAAGTACGCCCGGTGGCAGATCGACGGTGAAGAGCGAAGAACGAAGCTCATCAACCAAAGCCTCGGCCTCTTCGTAGGAGTGCGGGACAATTGGCTCGCGTCCGACTGAGACGTACTGCACGCTCTGGAGGTTGTTCGTCATTGGTACATAACCGTACTGTTCTGGCTGGGTTGGTGAGGTCTCGATATACGCAATAGTGCCATACACACCCGAATCAATCGCTGGCAAAATCACCGTGTCCCCAACAGCGAGCGGAATACCCTGCGGTACCACCACACGCATCATCCCTCCTCCGACCCCACGGGCGTACGTATAAATGTTAGGACCAATGATGTACGCCATTGATTCAAACTGCGCGGTTGATACGAGCGTGACGAGCGAGGTTCGTTCGTATACGCGCGAGACATACCCAATAATCTGATCACTACCAACAAATACCGGCGCCTCTTCGACTACCCCATGATCCTTCCCACGGTCGAGCATCACCACATCGTAGGGGAGCTTTGGTGGTCGACCAACCACGCGGGCAATCACCCGTTCATCGGGTACCGCTTCACAAAGGAGACGAAACTGCTCGTTTTCGGTCTTCAGTTTCGTCAGCGTGTTTTCGGTGCCGCCACTGACGGCTACTTGCTGCTCGAGCTCTTCAATATGTTTAACGAGTTCGTGACGATCACGGAGATAGTATGGGAGCGAGTCTTGTGATTCTAGAATCCACGAACGCATTGATTCGAATGGATATAACACAACCGAAACAACACCAAAGATAAGCTTTGGCACAATGTACAAGAGCACGAGTCCAATCACCAAGAGGAGTATGGTAATTCGCACTCCTTTAGGTAAGAAGGGTTGGCGAGAGTTCCCCTTCTTTGTCGATAAGTAATTCTTCATAAAGTTCTAAGTTTTCGATGACGATTCCAGCTCCCCGAATGACGGCCCGCAATGGATCTGGGACGATGATGACAGGGACTTCAAGCACTTCTTCAAGGAGTTGCTTGAGGCCCGGGATAAGTGCTCCACCACCTGATATATGTATACCACGCTGCATAATGTCTGCCATCACCTCTGGTGGTGTTTGCTCCAAAACCGCTCGCACTGCCTCCACTATCGTATCTACTTGGGAGGCAATGGCGTCACGGACATCACTATCGGTGATGACTACTTCGCGTGGGAGTCCCGTAATCACATCGCGACCTCGCACGACGTGCTCCTTCCCGCCTTCGGGTGCTTCAATGGCAGCGAGAAGGATTTTGACATCTTCGGCCGTCTTTTCTCCAACGTACACCTTAAACTGGTCGCGGATGTAGGACATGATGGCAGCGGTGAGATGGTCGCCAGCGACGCGGAGATTTTTGGCTACGACGATACCATTGATGGAGATGACAGCAATATCAGTGGTACCACCCCCAATATCAATAATCATATTCCCGGCCGCTTTGCCAATTGGGAGCTTCGCCCCAATGGCGGCCGCCATTGGCTCTTCAATCAGGAAGACTTCACGGGCGCCGGCATTACGTGCCGCATCGCGAGCGGCTCGCATTTCAACGTTCGTGATACCTGACGGCACACCCACGAGCACGCGCGGTGCAATAAAGGTACGCATTTCACTTCGTACCTTGTTGATGAGGTAGGCGAGCATTTCTTCGGTTACCTCAAAGTCTGAGATGACACCATCAACAAGCGGTCGCACCACTTCGATATGACTCGGAGTACGACCTTGCATCACCCGCGCCTCATTCCCCACCGCGACCAATTGGCCAGTCTTTTTGTTCACCGCCACAATCGTCGGTTCATTAAGGACAATCCCCTTGCCTTTGACATACATGAGGGTATTAGCGGTACCGAGATCGATACCGATATCGGTCGAGAAAGACCCAAGGATCTTTTGAATGAAGCGCGACATTTTGGCCATACTAGACAGTGGCTACTCCAAGGAGTGCGAAAAGTTCGGTTTCACTTACCTTCTTCACCTCGCCAGTGGCGCGTTCGACCACTTCGTAGAGGCCTTCGGCCTTGCCTTTTTTACTCACAACCACGCGGTATGGGAGACCAATGAGGTCACTGTCAGCAAATTTCTCACCAGCGCGTGCGTCTCGATCATCGTAGAGCACCTCAACCCCAGCCGCCTGCAGATTAGTGTAGAGTCCATCAGCCCAATCACGGATTTCGCCCTCTTCATTGTTAAGTGCGACAAGGTGTACAAGGTACGGCGCAATACTCTTTGGCCAGACAATACCCTTGTCGTCGTGATGCACCTCGACAACAGTTGCGAGCGTTCGACCGACTCCAATACCATAACAACCCATGTAGTACGGCACTGGAGTACCTGCTTCATCCATAAAGGTCGCATTGGTCATTTTATTCGTGTAATGAGTGCCGAGCTGGAAGATGTTACCAACCTCCACTCCGCGCCGCTCAAAGAGCTCTTTGCCATCCTTGGTAAAGTGTCCTGGTTGCGCCAATGCGACATCTGCTTCGATACTGTGCTTGAAATCACGTCCGTAGTTCACGTCTGTCGTATCAGTTGTATCAGTCTTTTGTCCTCCAATAAAATTACGAACTGAATAGAGCGAAAGATCTGCTACGTAAGTAGCAGCATGGCCCCAAGAGTGCACATATCCTGACTGAGTACCAAGTTTAGCCAGATCATCGTCTGTTGCGTCTTCAAGGAGTTCAATTGCCCCCATGAGCTTTTCGAGCTTTGTCTTATTTACATCAAGATCACCACGGATGGTAACGATAATGATTTCTCCTGTGTCACTGCGTCGGTATACGACATTCTTGAGATACTTCCAAGCAGGAGCACCATGGAACTTCTGATTATCAGCCATTGTCTTTACCCAAGCTGGTTGTTCGATACTGATCATATCGCGAATTTCTTCATCTCCATTCATTGGCGGCAAAGCGATTTCCGCCACATCCTCGTGTGCAAGATACGAACCATCGGCTGTAACTAGATAGCGACTCTCACCTACCGCACAATCAACTATATATTCGTGACAATACTCACCACCGATGTAACCGTTGTCCGCAAGCACCTTGTTAGCCTCGAGATCCATACGCTTAAAACTCGCGAAGTACGCATCTGACATCTCATCATAGGTCTTTTTAAACTCCTCAGCGCTCCGATCAAAACTATAAGCATCTTTCATTACGAACTCGCGGACACGCAAGAGCCCGCCTCGAGCACGTAACTCGTCTCGAAACTTTGTGCTGAATTGATAAATGTTAAACGGCAAGTCTTTATATGAAAGCTGAAACTTGCGCACCACATCGACAAACATTTCTTCGGCGGTACCACCAAGTGCAAATTTTCCGCCCCGTCTATCTTCGACAAGCATGAGCCCAAAGTTCCCTGCATTGTCACGATTGGTTTCTTGCCAGAGTTCCAGAGGATGCAGGGTTGGGGAGATCATTTCTTGGGCACCTTTTTTATTCATTTCATCACGAATGATGGCAGTCATTTTATAGAAGACACGCATTGCAAGTGGTAGAAGAAAGTAGCGACCGGCCACTGACTCACGAATGAACCCAGCCTTCACCAAAAGCCGATGACTTGCGAGTGTTGAATCTCCTCGCTCCTCTTTTTCTGTCTTCCCAAATAGCTTTGATTGACGCATAAAAATCCCCTATTACCTCCAAATAAGTCTTTAGAGTGTACCATACGTCAAGCTTTCGCACCAAAAATGAGAACGATTTTGTTGGCAAACCATTGACTTATTAGTTTATTGTGCTTTTATATTCGCAGAGTGCCAGTATTCTGCAGGCACATATCAGTCCAGGAGGACAACATGAACCGTATCTTCACCACCATCTTTGCTTTCATGCTGGGATTCGGCATGCCCGCCTTTGCGCAAACTCAGCCCAATCTCGACCAGGTGCTTCAGCTCGCTGAACAGACCGAGTACCAGCTGACCCAGTGGAGTGAGTTGGCCAACAACATCATGAAGCTCGGCGATGCGCCTGTCACGATGCAGTTGTCCGCCGAGCGCGACCGTCTCATGACGGAAACCGCTGCTCTTCTCGATATCTACGAAACCGAGATGGAGCAGGCAGACATTGCCGTTCTGAGCTGGCTGAAGGAATGCCAGACGCAGGACGAATGTCTCATGATGATGGACAGCATGGAGGCGTACCTGGAGATGAGGGAGCGTCTCACGGAAGGACCGGCGCTGCTCGAAGGAGTCTTGTTCCGTGAGCAGTTTATGATCTACGCTGAGACGCTTGCCGATTAATCGCTGATGGAGGCGGGCCAACGGCCCGCCTCACCTACCAACCGAAAAACCTTCGGTTGGTTTTCGTTATATTTTTTATATATCGCCTGCTCACTCATTATTCCAATGCTTATATACTCTTATTCATTCTATCATATATGATAGAATGAAAATTCAACAAAAACTCACCCGAAATCTTTTTATCATATATGATAAAAAGAAAATCACCCTTTTGGCCAAGGAAATAAGAGGAAATGCATTGGGTATTTCATTTTGAGAGCAGTGAGACCAAAAGGATTTTCTTTGGCCATGCGTTTCCGTCTTTTGATTGTTTCAACTTTAACCTCCTTCTCGAGATATTTACCATAGTCAGGTAGCAAACCACGTAACCATAGCTCGACTTTTGTAACGGTGTTCGGACCAACATGCAGGCGTGCACCAATTTCGTCATACCGCTTTTGTTCAAGCAGCATGCGGGAAATCCAGATTCTCCGTCCGAGCATAATCTGTTCACTTGGTGTTAAGAGTCCTTCCAAAAATTTCTCTAACTGCTTATTCGTTTTGGCTGTCTTCGCTGCCTCAAATAGCACCTTGCGAGTAAAGAGTTGATCGGCTGCTGATAAATCACTAGGCTTTCTTTTCATGATTTCATTCTATCATATATGATAGAATGCAAGACCAATAAAAGTTCAAGATTTGGGGGACTCAATAAGAAAGTTCAATATTTGAAGCAAAAACTTTCTATCTTATATGATAGAAAGTTTTTGCTTACTCATAGGTGGTTTTATAGTTTGTAGTTTATGGATAGCAGTTAGCAGTAGCCGTAACAGTTAGCTGTTTTAAGATAGGTCTTAAAACAGCTTAACGATGTCGTTATAGGTAACCACGATCATTAGAAGCATAAGCGCCGCAAAGCCGAGCAGATTAAGGCGACCGGCCCAGACCGGGTTAATTGGACGCTTAGTGATGGCTTCAATCGCCACAAAGACGAGTCGTCCCCCATCAAGCGCTGGTACGGGGAGGAGGTTGATGACGGCGAGGTTCAGTGATATGACCGCGGTGAAGTACAACAGTGAGGTGAAGCCAAAAGCGGCTGCTTGCCCAACGTGTTCGACTATACCTACGGGTCCAGTCACTTGTGAGAAGTCGGCCTGACCAACAATCGCATTACCAAGTAGCGTCACGAGACCAACAGTAATAGCCTTGAGCATATAGGCTGTCTGCTTGGTCGCTTCGACTACCGCCGGAGCCAACGCATACTGCTGAATTTCAAGATACCCGGTATCAAGACCCAGGATGGCTGCGTCTGGATTGGTGGGGTCAACACCACGCTCAGGAGTGAGAGTGACCGTTGATTCAGTCTCACCATCACGGTACGTGAGCGTAATTGGTGCACCATTGCCCTTGGTCACAAACTCGCGGAATGATTCCGGGGTTGGTGTTGAGAGTGTCTCTTCCCCACGCGCTGCTTTGAGGATGGTGGCCTTTAATGGCACGTCCTCCGCAGGACTACCTGGTACGGCGCCGAGAATTAAGAGTGGCGTGTCTGGAGCTACACTATCAGACCCTACGCGAACATCAGTTCCCACCATAAGGATAGCTACGAGAACCACCCAGGCCAAGAGGATATTCATAGTCACACCAGCGACGAGCACTACTGCCTGTGCCCACTTGGGCCGCGCACTAAAGGTACGGGCCTGGTCAGCAACCGACAACACTTCCCCGTCACCATCACCGTTTTCACCAAGGATTTTTACAAAACCGCCAATCGGCAGTGCATTGAGTGAATAGACCGTCTCGCCTTTGCGCCACGAAAAGAGCTTTGGTGGAAAGCCAATCCCAAATTCATCCACTCGCATCCCGGTCCACTTGGCCGTAATAAAATGCCCCCACTCATGCACCAAAATGAGTACAACAAGAACGGCGAGAAAGATCAAAATGGTCATGATTGGGATAATTAATTACTAGCGACTAATTTCGGCTTCCTTCTCTGAGAACCGAGCCTCGAGTGCTCGGTTCGCAGCGTCTACTAGCTTCTGGGCTTCTTCTTTCTGTACAAACTTATCGTCTTGGCTCATGTCACCAGACTTCTCGGCAGCATCAATCGCTTTCATAATGTCGTCGCGAACGGCTTTGACTGAGACCCGGGCATCTTCGAGCTTACTCTTCGCCAGCTTCACGAGCTGCTGACGTCGTTCGCCAGTGAGTTCTGGGAAGATTACACGCACACCAGAACTATCGGCCATAACTGACAAGCCAAGGTTTGCGTCCGCGATGGCTTTTTCCACCGCCTTTACCTGTGTAGCATCCCAAGGAGAAATACGGAGAGTACGCGCATCTTCAATACCCACAGAACCAACCTGATTGAGTGGCAACATAGACCCGTAGCTTTCAACCCGCACACCATCAAGGAGAGTTGGTGTTGCTTGGCCAGTGCGAATAGTCGAAAACTCCTTGTCGAGCCATTCGACAATATCAGTAAATCGCTTTTTTTCAGTTTCATCCATATATTAAGTCTAACTACTACTAGATTGAGATTGAGTATACCACAAATTATTACTTTGCTTTGACCGGGAGCGTAAGCGCCAGATGCTCCCAAATCATCTTCTTGGCAGCTCCTTTTTGACGTAAAAAGCGCAAGGCTGACTCGATTGCGGTCAGTACCTGTGGGTCACTCACCTTCGAGACGTACGCAACCAGTCCATCATAGAGTGCGTCGTAATCTTGATCAGCCTTGCGCTTCCCTATATCGGCAATCATTTCAAGTCGTGCGACTATCGTACCCTCCACAAAGGTACCTAAGAGTGGGTACTGGTTTTCTCCCACCGTATCGGGAGCAACGATTATTACGCGAGACAGGACAGTTGGTAACACACTCGCAATTGACGGTAAGATAATATAAAACGACGTTGTCTTTGGTGGTTCTTCGAGCACCTTGAGAAGTGCGTGCTGGGCCTCTCGGTTAATGATTCGCGCAGCAATGACAATTGTACGACTGGTATATGAACCGGGTGTTTGGTAAGCCAGCGTAATAAGATATCTTACATCTTCAATAGTAAGTGATTCGACATCATAGGCGATGATTTCAATATCAACCTCGGATCTTTCTTTAAATCGACGAATAGCATCCTGTCGATTGGAAGCAAGCTCAAGTAATGCATGGTGTACGGCCATGCCGCTATTATGCCGTACGGCGCCTAGTTTGTGAATCAATAATATGACGAATCACGCGGCGAAGATAATGTTCAAATGTCTCTTCTTGCTCATAGATAATACCCTGCTCATAACGCCAACCGTTCATATAGTCAGAGATACTCTGACGGATTTCAGCAGTTGAACCCTCAAAACGTCCCGACAGGATAAGTGGCATCGGTAGGACAGAGAGCTTTTGATAGAGCGGATGTTGTGTTCCTTTTGGACCAGTACCAAAGACCCCACTCTTGCGGAAGAGTGACCATTCACTGAGAAGTTGCTTGAGGCCTAGGTCAATATCTGGGTCTGCTAGTGGATCAGTGATGCCAGAACGAGCTTTTACTTCTGCGGCTGTCGGTAAATCTTTTGGTGTCTTGAGGGGTTCCTGCGCAGTTACTGGAATGACATTCTTGAAACGAGACTGTGCTATGTCACCAGGAGTGATTGGTGTCATTGGTTCTTCGACGTGACGAACTGGAGTTGATGGCACAATCACTGGAGTAGAGCTCATTGCCGTGGTTTCGGGCGCCTTGTGAGGTACCGGGATAGCAGGAGCGGCAGCGATGTCGACGGCAGGCATCGTAAGCGCCGGCTTTACCGAAACACTAACTGGTGTAGCTACCACTGGTACTGCTGGTGCGGGAGTCGGAGCTCCAGTAGCGAGCTTAGTCTCTAGTATCGTCTCCACATCTTTCACCACTGTTTCAAGCTTTGCCATGAGTGTAACCACATCACCCCCACCACCCGAGACTGCTTTCATCGCTTCCAGCAGCGCGCCCATGTAGGCCCGACCAACGGTGTTATCGAGATCAACGAGGTTCACTGGGTTTCCTACTTTTTGATTGATGAACTGCTTGATTTCAGTGATGCGATTACGAGAGGTATCAAGCAAATGATCTTCTTGGTATGGTGGCTTTAGTTCAATTGTTGGTTCTGGAGTTGGTGCTACGGCGGCAAGCTTTTCATCTACCACAGCTTTTGGCACCATATCAGTAGAGACGGCTGAGACTGGCACAATCCGAACCGGATCAGTCGGTGGAGGTGTAATCGTGACGTTTAGATCTGGCTCTGGTTCACTTAGTGCAACCGGAAGATTTGGTGGTACTGACGGTATTTCAGCCGCGAGAACAGGTGTTGGCGCTGATTTTGCAGGTACCACTGATACTGAAGTAGGAGCAGGGGTCGGGGCGTGTGTCGGCGTTAGAGCCTCTGACACTTTTACAGTCACTCCCAGTGGAGCAAAAACTGGCTGTGGCCGAGTGTGTTGAAGACCATACCGAGGCGCAGCAGCTACTGGAGCCGCTGTCACAATTGTGGCTGCGGGAGCAACTACAGGAGTAGCTGTAGGTGTTGCTATTTGAGCTGTAGTGAGTCGACTCAAGGCACTTTGGATTGTGGCTTCAAGAGAAGTGTCAGGCTCATTTTTGAAGGCAAAAATGAGGTCACGGAGTTCGCTTTTTTCATCACGAGACAGCTGACTCCCACGGACCGCTGCCAAAGCAGCCACCACACCAGCTTCGCTGTGTAAGTCGAAAACGACCTCAGTCGCAGAAGAACGCACTCCCTGAACCATATAACTTTCATATTAACACTGACTGCTGAAACTATTGATTAGTTTTCCTCAGAAGTGACGAGGGTCGGCATATAGTACTTAGTTTTGTGCACCAAACTTTTCTACTTCGTCAGCAAAGATTTTACCAAACTTTGGATACAGCTGTAGAAGCTGCGGCATCAAGTCTTCGGCTTCTGCATGCTCATCAAGCCACTTTTCAAAAGCCTCCCCGGCGGCTTCGTCGATACTCTCTACGTACCGTTCAATCGCCGTTATAAAGACTGCAAAGGCTTGTTCTTCTTCTGGATTTATTTTATCAGTAGGCATAATTAAAATCAGTTACGACTTTTTGACGTTTCGGCCAATACTTCTGCTTGTATTAAATCTGCAATAGTAAGATTTGAGTCTATTTCATATGGAATGGTTCCACGTCTGCGGGCGTTAGTTATAAACTCATTAACTCTATTGGCACTTGGAAGTGTAATGTTGCGAACTCCTAATTCTCTCAAAACTTCTACATTCTCCTGCAACATTATTTTATTGAGTTCACCAACTGTCATTTTAAGGAGCGCGCGGTTGTCTGGAGTCTGTTGTGTAAACCAGCTATCTATCATGGATAGTGCTTTTGGTGCAATACCAAGTGATTCTAGTTTTTCATTGTATACTTTGCTATAGGCAACGATACCACCAGGATAATTTTCGATAATGGTTGTATCATCTCTAGAAACCTCTGTTACTCCGCCTGATTCTTCGATGATTTCGTCTACAACTGCAATGGCCTCATTACTACTTTCAGCAGCAGTTGTATCACGTACATAATTCGCCACCGCCGCTGCCAAAAAAGGAGCCAGACTTTGTAAAGGAATCACATCGCCGGCCTTAACCTCGTCTTTATCCGTAAGCCTTAGAGCTTCAAGGGCCCCTGAAGTGACCAGATACGATGTCAGGGCACGTTCGCAAATAGCTAGACGAGTCGATTCAGGGACAACCTGCAAATCATTATTGAAAGATTTTAGTGTCAACTTCGTTAAATCATCCCCCTCTAGGGCTACTTCGGTGTGCGGGACATTAAGATACGAAACGTTCTCTGCGACCGCTCGTTCAAGAGATTCCTTAGGGTCGTTGTAGTTGATTTTCTCACCCGGGAAAGTGGTGTTTTTTTCTCCACTGACTATACCAGCCCGGATGAGTCGTTCTCGGTCAGAAAGAAATGCAGTCTTTTCGTGTGCTTTAAGTTTTGTAAGAAGCACTTCAGGCAAACCTTGATCATCAACCTTAGCAAAAACTGTATCAATAGCACGATCTGGGTAGGTAGACTGATCACCTGCCAACACTTCAATTATTGAATCACTTGTTGTGTTTGTTTCGTTTGGTGAAATTGTTTCTTTTGATGCAGTTTCCAGTACAGTCTCAATTGGTGTAGTCGGAATGGGAGTAGCAATCACCGGAGCAACATCCGCTTCATTGATCACTCCAAGAGTGATTGGTAACTGCATAATATTAGGTGTATCAATCTCAGAAATTTTTGGGCCGACGTCTTCTGCTAGTGAATTTTTTTGCAAATTCTGCTCTTGCATAACCCCAGCTTCTTCTAACACCAGACCATCTCTAGTTACTGCTGATATACCAGCAGCTTCCTTATCTACCACTACACCGGTATAAGGACGTACCGGAATACGAATTGCTTCACCGGTTCCATCCACTACAGCAACCGACTCTCTTGACACTTCACCACCTGCCCACTTTGCATCTCTACCTATATTATGCAAGCCACTGCCAATATCTATTGATGTTGCTTGTTCGGTAGTGCCATACTCAGAGAGTTTATTTGGAGACAATACTGATATAGTCGCTAAGACCAGAGCAGCTGCCAAGGCGCGATTGTGTATTAATCGATCTTTTATTTCAGGCCATCGGGGAGAAAAGTTGCTGTTGGCAACGCTTTCAACTCCAATTACCTTTGAGCCCGCGGTGTCAGATGCCACTGCTTCAGCTTGGGTTAGAACTTCTTTAAAGGCGTTTTCCAATAGGCTTATTGCTGTCTCGAGAGATTTTTTCTTTTCGACGTAACGAGCTGGGTAGAATTTTACATCAGCCAACGCATCGTACTCAGTCTTAAGTCGTTCGACCTGACTAACCCTAGCAAGGAGATCTTCCATTGTGTCTTCTTCCGTCTTTAGGTTAGTTAGTTGTGCTTTAATTTCAATAAGTCGGGCTTCAGTTGTAGCAGAAATATTTTCTGGTCCTACTTCAGAAAGGAGTACCTCCGTACTCAAAAGGGGCACAGTTTTTCCCTCGACGATACTTGGTTGTTGGTTTGCAATTACTTCAGCATTTACTACTTCAATTAAATCACTAATTTTTGCGTAGTGTTTATTTAGTAAAGCGGCCATATGTGCATTATCAGGATGAGCCTTAAGCTGCTGAAGGGCTCTATCCCAATGCACAAAAACGACTCGTATGGTACCGAGGGCTTGTAAACCTTTTGTTAAATTGTGTTCTTTAAAAAATGACTCGTTCAAAAACGCCGCTTTAGTCTTACTCATTAAATCGGCGTCATACGCTTCAAAATCACTCGGCGAAAAAGATTCTGACCTGTCTAAATGATTACTTTCAGACACTTCGGTCATCGGTTTTATCAGAGATTCTAAACTTTTACCAACCATAATACTTACAGTATATCACTGAGAGACGGTAGGGCTGGAACTTCTTTGACATAGCGTGCGGATATCTCGGCCTCGACTTCGTGGCGGGGGCGACCATAGTGCCTGGCGCTGAATTCCTTGAGGAGCTCAACCCGAGCAGGGTCTGATGCTGGTGGTGGCATGGCCGCAAGACTAAAGGGCTTTGTCGGGACGCCGTTCGCGAGCATACGAACAAAAGCGTTCCAGTTAGGGACATTCATGAGGTCATTAGATTCAAATGATGGCGCAAACTGTTTTTCGAGGAAAGTAGCGTCTTCAGAGCCGACGCGGAAAGCAGCAATAGATCCCACATTTCCAAATACGGCATCGCGGATATCTTCATCTAGCTGGGCAATAAACTGGTGAGCCATAGTGAGCGAGAGTTTGTACTTGCGTGCTTCGGAGAGAATAGAGGCGATTGATGGCGTCGACACATTTTGGAACTCGTCGATATGAAGGAAGAATGGGGCAAAATCCATCGACGGGTTATCCACCCGCGACAGTGCCGCCATAAGAATTTTCCCGACCACAATCATACCGATGAGGTTCGCATTGATTTCACCAAGGCGACCTTTCGAGAGATTGACGAGAAGAATCTTCCGCTCGTCCATAATCTGCCGGAAGTTAAAGGCACTCTTCTGCTGACCAATAATCGGTCGCATATAATCGTTGGCGGTAAAGACGTCAAACTTCGATACGATGTACGGCACAATATTCTCGAGCGAAGCCTCGCCGCCTGCCTTCGTCGCAATCTCCCGCCAGAACTGAACCACCACCGGATTCTTGGCTTTCTCGAGCTTCATACGGCGGTATTTGGCGTCTGACATCACCCGACTAATATCCATGAGCGTATTACCACTCTCGGGGTCTTCCATCACAAGCAAGGTCGCATTACGGAAGTACTGCTCGAACATCGGCCCCATACTTTCAGGATTGGCACCATAAAGCTTTTGGAAGATAGAGAACAATTCATTGACTACAAATGTCTTCTGTTCTGGTTTACGCTCATCATACTCGAGCATGTTGAGTCCGATTGGATTGTCGAGGTTTGAGGGATCAAAGTAGATGACATCCTGCTCACGATGGGCCGGGATAGAGCCAAGCACGGTTTGAATATCAGTCCCATGCGGGTCGATCATACAAACACCATGTCCAGCTTCGATATCTTGCTGAATGAGATTCTGAAGGAAAACAGACTTACCCGTACCAGTCTGTCCGATGACATAGAAGTGACGCATGCGGTCTTTGTCCGTCATATAGATTTTCTTTTCGATATTGCGATGACGGTTGATACCCAGAAGCGTACCTTCGGTTGGCATATCGGTTGGAGCGGCAACGGTAGCTGCGTGGGACTGCTTAAATTGTGGCGAGGAAACAATCCCATTGCCCGGGAAATGGATAATGGTCGAGAGCTCGGTCTCAGAGAGTGGCATGGCCGTCTTACTGTTAAACTCCCGGAACGAGAAGGCTTTTTCGGCGAGACGTAGACTCGAGCCAGTGCGATGCTGGAAGGTAAACTGATTCCCCGTCAGGTGTGCATACTGACCAAAAGTCGCTTCAATTTCCTGCAAAATATCCTTTGCCCGATGTTGATCCCGTGCGGAGACCGCAATACGAATATTAGTTTCAAAAATGTCACCTTTTTGCTTTTCCGCAAAAAGTTCAAGGGCTTCTTGATCTGGTTCAGGTGGGGTATCGTCTTTTGACTTAGCACTCGAGAATAATAGCTCACCCACACCCGCCATCATTTCACCGGTCAGTGTACTGCGACGAATGGCTTCTCCTGGCTTCATCCCTTTTTTGACTCGCTTTACTATTTCTTCGTAAGTACTGCGGTACGATTGCTTTGGATGCCGGAAGAGAAATTGCACTGCCGCACCCCCACCATCACGTTCGATTTTGGAAAATGCATTAAGCAGAACTGCGAGTGGATCAGAAGAAAACGCCTCGTGCGTACGGAGCGGATAGATAGGATGTTTCTTGAGCCCTAGCTCGGAGATGATACTCTCTCCCCCATCTACGAAGATGTTGTAGTCGTGCAGCTGCTCAGACAAAACAGCATGAGGAAACAGTGATAACGTTTGCTTCTCAAACAAGGTCACAAAGGGTGTTGGCACTGCCGCATAAAATACGATGTCGTCACTATTGTCGGCGACCGCAATCTCGAGCGCCACATGTTGTGAGCTGTCCTTACTTGATATAGTACGCAGTCCCCGAAAGAGCTGTTCCATCATCCCGATAAGGTCAGCCAATTGGTATTCGCGGTCCTGGCTATTCTTGAGCTCTGGCAAGGTTACCTCAAAGAGCGTCATATGGAGTATCTGCCAGGGTGGTACGCCCTCTTTAAGGTCTTGGGTGGTCATACCACCTTTGATTTGTTCAATGAGGGAACGGTGTACTTCATCAATCACATAGGGATTGTCGACTTTTTCGAGGACAGAGAGCGCATTGCGAATCCCCTTTTCGGCAGCGAGTACTAGGATATCTTCGACTGGGGTACGAGTACTCGTCATATGCTCCTGAAGACTCGCGAGTTCGTGTCCATCCATTACTCGCCCACCTTCGAGAATCACCTTAGGCGTAAACATGCCGTATTCGCGAAGCTCGGTCTTCGCTACTGCTTCAAAGTCATTGTGGTCGGCTTCGGGCTGGCGCGATAGCAATTCTCGTTCACGCAGTGCAATGCGCTCACGCAGAAAAGCTATCTCTTCTTCAGGACTGGTAAATCTCTCATGAGGAACACCCTCGCGCATATCACTCACTATGATACACCATCACGTGATAGGAAGATGGCACTTCACTCCCCAGCTAAAACAAAAAAGCCGTAACGGCTTTTTTGCGAGACTTGTTGATTACTGGCTCTTCAGGAGTCGGTAGATGCCCGTTGCCACTCCCCCGATAGTCACGAGGAAGAGGATAAAGAGGAGGATTGGGCCAATCACTGGTACAAAGAGCATCATCTGTACAGCGAGCGCCCCGAGTGTAATGAGTAGTGTGTTCACCTCATGAGTATTTTGGAACGTGCGACCGATCAAAGTACCAACAATCACATTCATAAGCGGGAGTGCGAGTACTATCGTCATAAGGAAAATCGCGAGGAGGGAGAGCCCGAGGAAAAGTCCTAGAACACTTACCATAAGAATAAAAATCGCTACCGGTACAGCCGCAAGGAGTCCAAAGCCAATAAAACCTTCGCGCGCAATATTGTCGGTGGCCTGACGCGCGTAAAGTGAGAGCGGGCGCTTCGCGACGAGATAGAGTGAGAGAGACGCAAAGAGTGAGACTAAGAAAGCCATAGCTGCACCACGGTATGGACTACTTGTTGATTCGTTGGCCACCACATCATTTTTGGTAATGGTACCTGTCACTTGTGCCCCAGGTGCGCGCACGATATCGGCCTGACTAGTATAAAGCACATCTCCTGACACAACCGCCCGATCACCGAGGGTGAGCCCAGCCACTTTCATATCAAGTTCTCCAATTGATCCATCCACCCGTACACGCTCCGCCACACCAAGTACATCACCCTTGATTGTACCTTCAATTACCACTTCACCGGCCACTAAAAGCACATCACCATCTATGGTTGCAGTTGAAAGAATAGATACACGACCACCAACCACAAATACCGAACCAGCGACATGATCGGCAATTGTGACGTCCCCTCCGATAATACGAACGTCTTCAGTAACGGTCGCATTAACACCTACTGTTCCTCCAAGTACTAATACATCATGCTCAACTGGCGCATTAATCGAGACGGTCCCAGCGGCAGCCACTACGTCCCCAGCGACGGTACCAGAAAGAGAGACTGTACTGCCAAGCGTATAAAAGTTCCCCTCGACACGCTGGTCGTCGGCGATGGAGATGGCTTCACCGGTACGGACCACCGTTTCGGCCTGAGCCGACGGTACAAATACACCAAATAAAGCAATGATAATAAAGGCTGGGACAAATTTCATAGTAACCAAAAATATAACACAAAAATCACTCTTTGACCAGCTCTATCCAGCTGTCCCCGAGACGTAGGTCACTGGCGCCTGCATAATTGATACAAGGAGAAGTGCCAGTACAAAAAAGAATAAACCGCCAAAAAACAAGGCGAGGCGCGGTCGCGATAATTCGAGCTGGCCAGTGTGCCAGTTACGAATATAGAGAAAGAAAAAAACAAACTGCCAAAAACTCATACCTAGGATAGCTTCTTATATAGTGTACCAGTGAGTGCCAAAATCGCGACACCAAGCGCGAGGATAAGCATTGGGTGCCGTTCGAGAATATCAGCCGTAAGCAGGATTTGCTCAATACCGAGAAATGTCATAATCACACCAAGGGTTGCCAGGAGTGAAAAAAGTGTTGGGTAGCGTTTCGCGAAGGTCGAGCGGGTTGGACTAACGAGCGTATCAATCTTTTTGGTTGCTTCGACCACGGTCGAGTCTATCGAATCAAGGGTTGAGGTGATGGTGGTTTCAAAAGATTTTTTTATTTTTTCCATACTGAGGTAATTATTTTTCTTCGGTGGTGGTCGCATCCCTACCAAACAGTTCTTGTCCACGATGCCATATTTCATCTTCACCTTGCAAGTGGAGCCAATACCACCACTCCGCACCCCAGAGGTACTGCGTGTCATACCGCGTACGCTTCGCGTACTCGAGGATGTCATTAAACTTCTCGAGGTTCATCCGAGTATATTGCACCGCTAGTGGTACCTCAGTTACGGGCGCAACCAGCCATGGCTCGGCTGAGAGTTCAATGAGGAAAGTCGGCTTTTTGCCATAACGTAGTTCCATAAGACTCTCTTTGAATCGATAAAACCATGGTGGCAAGAGCGTGCGGAACTGCCCGAGTTCGGGATTCCAAAAATGTACGTAGACACTGGTTCCAAACGCGTCACCATGACGGTATGCACCGGCCCAGGTGCCGAGGTTCCCACTATCGGTCACGAGTACTGGCCGGGTTGGATCAAGTTCTTTCGCCAAAGCAATCTCGCTCGCCAAGAACTCTTCATCAAGTGGTCCACAATGTTCAAAAGCAAAGAGTGCCAAGAATGGTTCATTCTCAATCTGCCAATAGATAATGGCTGGACTATTCTTGTAGCGATCAATCACCGCTGTCATATAAGTCAGCTGTTCGGCTTGCTGAGCCTCTGCATCAAGGGCATCAACCCAGTCTGGCACATGGCACTCTGGCCAGCGTGGTAATCGCCTCCCTACCGCAAAGACAATCGTAGCTCCTGCCTCTTCAGCTTTTTTGACCTGGTAGTCGAGCTCTTTGAAGTTCCATACATCATTTTGTGGTTCGACCATTGGCCAGTGAGCAGCCAAGCGAAGTCGCCGTACACCGAGGTCGTCGATGATGGCGTCATAGGTTTCTTGCCAATCGAGTCCAAGTTCCCGTGCATACGGCGTATTAAAAGACATACCATAGGCAATTTGTTCCGGGACCGGTTTGTAAGCCAGCACCATAATAACGAGACAAGCGACACCAATGATGCCAAGAAGCCAGAAGAAGATTTTTTTGAGTAAAGGTCGTTTCATCATAAGAACAAAATAAAGTAACCCACCATGATGAGTGTGACGTAGAGGACACGGCGCATGACCTCATGCGGACGAGGCTCATGAACGGCTGCACTATCAGGCAGCCAAGCCGCAAAGAAAATAGTGATAAGGAGAATAAACACAAACTTCACCCCATCAAGCGCCTGCACCACGGCCACGTCCCCCATATCGGTGGCTTTGAGAATCAAAAAGGCTGAGACACCGGCCAGTATCTTCGTGAAGACTACGAGTATACTCGTACGCCTCGTCGTGACCTTGGCCTGTTCTTTGAGTTTGCGGAGGTTCATCGGCACCAAGAGCCACGAGAGCGCAAAAAGTACAAAGGCGAGCCGTGACCAAAAGAATCCATCATCAAAACTAGTCTCGAGGAAAAGTCCTTTCATGGTCACATAATGGAGGGCAAAAAAGAGTCCGCTATGAAACACATGGAGTGTCGCGTCCCAATCAGGTAGACCTTGAGCGACCATCATGGTGCCTAGTGCCAAGACCAGCACTCCCCACAATAGGTTGAGCGAAAAGCCTGAGTCGAGGAACAACCAACTAAACCCAAACGACATAAGCGCGGATATCGCGCCAATCACCGGCATAACATTCACC
>JACCDG010609563.1_pt1 | contig 19046 bp, 15 predicted proteins | sample 7442471 | NCBI WGS metagenome assembly JACCDG01 (sample SAMN15323444, study PRJNA562643) | freshwater metagenome | isolation source: river surface water | place: USA:Blue River Watershed | collected 2017-08-17 | reverse complement strand
GCGGCCTGGGCATAGCTCAGGGTGTCTGTGCCTGCGCCGCCGTCCACCGTCACCGCACCCTGGCCCATGACCAGCGTGTCGTTGCCTGCACCTGCGTTGAGCGTGAGTACCGCATTGTTGGCTGTGTCCACCGTCAGGCTGTCAGCACCTGTACCGCCTTGCAGCACTTCGATACCAGTGAAACTGACCGTGCCGGAATCGGCACCGCTGCTGCTGCCTGCGCCGTTGGCCATGCTCAGCGTCACCGCCTGGGTGGCCTGGGCGTAGCTCAGGGTGTCTGTGCCTGCGCCACCGTCCACCGTCACCGCGCCCTGGCCTATGACCAGCGTGTCGTTGCCTGCACCTGCGTTGAGCGTGAGCACCGCACTGTTGGTGGTACCCACCGTCAGGTTGTCTGCACCGGAGCCGCCCTGCACCTGCTCGATGCCGGTGAAGTTGACCGCGCCGGAATCGGCACCACTGCTGCTGCCCGAGCCGTTGGCCATGCTCAGCGTCACCGCCTGAGCGGCCTGGACATAGCTCAGGGTGTCTGTGCCTGCGCCGCCGTCCACCGTCACCGCACCCTGGCCCATGACCAGCGTGTCGTTGCCTGCACCTGCGTTGAGCTTGAGCAGCGCACTGTTGGTGGTACCCACCGTCAGGCTGTCTGCACCGGAGCCGCCCTGCACCTGCTCGATGCCGGTGAAGTTCACCGTGCCGGAATCGGCGCCACTGCTGCTGCCTGCGCCGTTGGCCATGCTCAGCGTCACCGCCTCAGCGGCCTGGGCATAGCTCAGGGTATCTATGCCTGTGCCACCGTGGAAATTGATGGTGAAGCCAGAGTTGGACAAATTGACCTGCAGAGCGTCATTTCCGGCTCCTGCAACCAAGGTGTCGTTTCCACCGCTGGTCGTGAAGGTGTCTGCACCGGTTCCGGCCGTGATCTGGTTGGCCCCAGCATCACCCTTGATCTGGTAGTTGAACCCATAAGCAGACAGGAACATCTTGTAATTGCTGTTGTTGTCGAGCTGCACCGTATCTGCCAAGTCGGTTAATTCAGCGTATCTGAAGGTCAGAGGCGCATTGCCCTGATTGATGGGTGCGCCCTTGGCGTCGAAATGATTGACCGCAAACTGGAGATCCACAGGGGTGAAATCGGTACCTGCAGAACGAGGCTCCCAAGCCACATCGATTTTCAGATCGGTCAGACTGCTGGCAGGCACGGAGATGCTGACAGAGCCCTTGACCTGCTGACCTGCAATGGTCAGACCGGGAGGCAATGGGGTGCCTGCCGGCAGACTGTCCGCATTGAAGGTCAAGACCACCCGCGAAGCATTCAAAACGCCAGGCATCACCAGGGTCTGATGCACCTTACCCTGTGGTTCAAGGTCAACAGGCTGGCTGCCAGAAACCCTGACCTGCAAAGGGTCCGAAGGCAACATTTCGCGCAAGGTGGCATTGGCCAGATCCTTGAGGACTTCCGTCCCCAGCGGGTTTTGTGGAGACACTGTTTCATCAGTTTTGGCTCTATCGACCACCTGGACGTTGGGGACCACGCTTTGCTGCGCCCCAAACAGTGCACGGGGGGTGTTGGTGATTGTCTCTGTACCCCCCCCATTGTTGTTATTGGTGTTGTTGTCCTGCTGCTCTGATGTGGACCTTCGTGAGGCCGCCGCCATGATGGGCGAGGCCAGATTGTTGGGCAGAACATCGCTGACTTTTTTGAAACCAGTACCGGGTCCCTGCCCTGGCTGACCGGATTCGACGCCGCGCGAGGCACTGCTGGCGCTGAGGTTTTGCAGCAGTTTTTCAATCAGTTCGGATTTTTCGCTGAGCTGATTGGCAGCGTCCTTCAAGTCTTGTCCGAGACCGAAGTCCTTGCCGGCCAGACGGTCGGGCTCGCCCGGCTGGATGTTGTCAGACTGCAGCCTGAAACTGCCCCCTTCCACAGGCTTGAGTGCCCCCACTCTTTTGAGCTGTTCAGCAGCCGTGAGTGATTGGCCATCGGCAAAGACAATTCGGCTTTCTGGCTGAAGGGCTGCCTGCAATGCCGCCTGCTGGAGGACGATTTTTTCTCCGGATTCGGTGGTGATAATGAGATCGAGATCGACAGACTGGACATTGCGAACCTGTGTCGTCGCAACGGGCACCCTGAATTCGGAAGAACCCTCCTTGGGCGCAGCGGTGACCAGCGTGATGGCGGCTGGAGTGGTGGTGCTCATGTCAATCTCTCTCGAATCAATCTACTCAAAACCTGCTGGATCAGGCAGCAGGAGTCTGGACTTGCTGAACCGCTTGTGACAGCAGCTGCACGATTTGCTCATTGCGGAACTGGTTTTCGCGCAACATGGCATCTACCCGGGCCAGCGACTCTGTGCGCGACTCGGCTTCACGACACACCTGTGAGGCCGATGTCTCAATGACTTCCATGATGTCCTTGCGATGCTGCAGACCTTGCTCATGGAGCTGGGTTCTCGCTTGTGCCTCTTGACGCAGCGTGAGCAGCAATTGGTCCATTTGTCTTTGTGACGCCTGGAGATGCTGGACCATTTGTTGCAAACCACCGTTTTGAATCTGGGCCCAGTGCGCCCATTCTTCCTGGCGGGTCTTTTGCTCCAGCTGGCTCTGCGTTCTCCAATGCTCGTGCTGGCGCTCAACCAGCTGTTGTTGGTGCTGCGTGTGCTGCTGCCACAGTTGTTGCTGCTCGATAAGCTGGCCGTTCAGTCTCTGACTTTGCTCGCTCCAGACCGTTTGAACCATCTCTGCTTGCTGGCGGGATTGATCCACCGCGCGATCGATGACATTGACCAGCTGGTGCAGCTGCTCATTTGCCGATGCTTGTGCATTTTGGATCTGGGAAATGGAACGGATCAGTTGATCGTGCTGTTGCGATTGCCTGTGCATCTGCTCGACCATGGAGCTGGACGCGTGATTGGAGGTCTCGACGCGTGACACGAGCGTGGCCATGCCACCCAACAATTCGCGCACACGACGCTCGGAGTGATCAAGTGCAACCGCCAGTCCGCGCAAGATGGGAGAATTTTCGGCCAGCTGGGCCAATGCCTTGGCCAAAGAATCATGGTCTTGAGTGCTCTCCTCCTGCGGCGTGATTTCAAGCAGGAGTGCAGTGTCCGACTGGACGAAAGACACCAGATCGGTCGACGCGCCTTTGACACCCACCATCAGCACGCCCATGATGAGTGAGCCCAGAACGCCAAACAAAGAAGCACTGAAAGCAACGCCCATGGCCTGCATGGGGGCAGTCAATCGCGCCACCAGCTCACTGATCGTTGCCAAAGGATCGGTCATGCCTGCACCCAGGTTGAACGAACCGATGAGTTTTCCGATCTCAGCCAAAGCGCCCAGCAGGCCAATGAAGGTGCCCAGCAAGCCCATGCCCACCATCAGACCGCCCATGAATTGGGCCATCATCAGCCGACGCGACTGACGTGCGGCAAACCGCTCCATTTCCGATTCGGCTGCTGCATGCTGAACAGGTGAAATGGGCTTGCCACGCAAACCCTGGATGAGCTGTATCAGTGGTACAACGTCGTGTTTCTTGGACAGATCGCTGAGCAAGGCCTCGATTTCATGGTCTTGAATACCGCTTTCAATCATCTTGCGGTATTGGCGAAACAGGTTTCCCTCACGGTTGATTCGCCAGACGTGCGCGAGCATCTGGTAGCAACCGAGCGCAATCAAAACAAAGATGATGTAGTTGATCTGGGGATGAGGATTGCCACGGACAGTACCGGCAATGGCATCCAGAAAAATGACAACGCCCAGGGCGACCAGTACGACGGGCAGGCCGATGTACCAGTAATAGAGTTGAAGTCGTTTCATGGTGGTCTTTCGCTTCGTGCGGTGGTGAAAATCAGGTGGGCTCGGTCATGGCCTGCCAGCGGAACTTGAGCAAGGGGGAGAGCAAATAGCTCATGATGCTGCGCTGGCCGAGAACCACGTCTGCGCGCGCAGTCATGCCGGGAAGGATGGCCTGTCTGGCCATGGCCCCCTCTGGCTTGTCGGTCTGGATCAGCACCCGGTAGTAACGTTGTCCTGTTTCATCAGGGAGCGTATCGGCGCTGACTTCGGTGAGTTTTCCGCTCAGTGCACCGTAGACGGCGTAGTCGTAAGCGCCGATCATCACGCGGGTTGGCAAGCCCGGTCGCAATGAAGCCCGGTCATTGGGACGGACACGCGCCTCGACCGCGATCGGGCCTTCGGTGGGTGTGATTTCTAGCACCGTTTCACCGGGCTTGACCACGCCGCCGATGGTGTTGACATTGAGGCGGTTGATGTAGCCGTGGCTGGGGGCGCGGACTTCGGTGCGAGACAGCCGGTCACTGTCACCATCGACGGCCACACTGATCTTGGCCACCTCTGCACTGATCTGGGCCAGTTCGGTGCGTGCATCCGACCGGAAGCGGGTCGTTGTCTCATCAAGCTTGGCGTTGAGTTCGGCGACAGCGGCCTGCAGGCGAGGCAGCGAGGACTGTATGTCCTTGAGCGTTGTTTGCAGTCTCTGTGTGCGGCTCTGCGCATCCAGAAATTCCATTTGAGATGCTGCGCCTTTTCGATACAAACCTTCCATCAGGGAGGATTGTTTGCGGGCAAGGTCAAGTTCTTCTTGCACGCTTTGAATGCGGTCCTGCGCTTCACGCCATTCGGCCTGCCTTTGCGCATGCTGCTGTCCGAGTATCAGACGCTCCGATTGCAGGCGGTTGATGCGCTCCCGAAAAGCATTCAGGGCATCCTGCTGCACCTGCGCGGGTATGTCGGTGCCAAACGAAGGTGAAGCCTGGCCAGAAGCCTCGGCCATCAGGCGCGCTTGCTGGGCTTTGAGCACATGCAATCTGGTCTGTCCCTGTTGAACAGAACTGTTGGCCTGCACGTCTGACAGACGCATCAGCACGTCGCCTGCACGAACGGTTTGCCCTTCGCGCACAAGGATCTGGTTGACGATGCCACCTTCGAGGTGCTGAACAATCTGCGCGCGTGCCGAGGCAATGATGCGGCCCTCGGCTCGCACGACTTGGTCCACAGGCGTCCATGCAGCCCAGATCAGGGCCACCAGCATCAATGCCGACAGCTGAAGCAAGAGACGCTTGTCAGCATCCTGGGCCAGCATGGCCAGCCATGCGCGACCACAAGAACGCCAATCGCTGGTGGTCAAGCCTTGGGGCTGATCAGAAAAATCCGTCATGGCAGCCATCTCACCAGCACCTTGCTGTTGTCTGCAGTGGTCTGTGTGCTCTCGTGAATTCGCATGTCGATCGCCTGACTGCTCACACCGTTTTCCAGCAGCGCGTTGCGTGCCGCGTTGGCACGGTAGTAAGCCAGTCGCACCGCTTCAGAGAGGCCTTTGGGCGAGATCACGCTGATCTCCCAGCGACCGGAAGCAAGCGGGCTGATCTTTTGCAGTTTTCCGATCAGCTCCGTGACCTCTGCTGCGGACAATGTGACGACGTCGGAGCTGAAAGACACCACCACGGCTGGCGCGCCCATGGCCTGGATTTTGTTGGGGACCTTGGGGTCTTTGGGCTTGTTTTGATTGGCTTGAACGGTGTCTGCTATCGGACCACTTTGCTGCTGGCTCTGCAGTTGCTGCAGTTTTTGCTGGGCCTGTTCAAGCTGCTTGCGATATTGCTCGATCAATTGCTGCATCTGCGCGCGGTCTGCATCGGCACTGGCTGTTTTGGGCACAGATGTGCTGGCCTCCTGCGTGTATTGCTGTCGCGCCTCTTCCTGCGCTTTTTTCTTGGTCATTTGCGATATCTGCAAGGTGATGCCAATGACCACAATGCTCATGACAGCAATCACGAAAAGCAGATTGATCGCCAGATTGGTGACGGCATCCACATAGCCCGGCCAAAAAAGGTCGGAAGCGTCGTCGGTGTCGGTTTTTGCTGCCATTGGGAATCTTGTTGATTTAAAGGAGACTCAGCTCAGGGATTGACCAGCGCGGAAACCTGCAGGCTGTCTTCGGTCAGGCGACCGGTGCGCTGCAAGAGTTGTGCATGGGCCTTGAATGTCTGACCAATCGCCTGGGTCAGGCGCTGGCGCGCACCGTAGAGGCGCTCGCTGGCATCGAGTGCTTCAAGCAAGGAGCCGAGCCGGCCTGTTTTCAGCTGCTCCGCAACGGCCTCGACCACACGGGCGGCTGCATCCTGCTCAAGACGAGCCGCCTCTACGCGGAGCAGCGATGACTCCAGCAGTGAATAGTCAGCCTCGACGGCTTGTGCGAGAAGGGTTTTTTCATCACGCAGGCGAGCCTCGCGCTGCCGCAATTCGGCATCTGCTGCCTGGGCCAGATGCCATTCTTTGCCACCCAATGAGGCAGCCCAGGTCATCACCAGCAGTGCCCTGTTGTCTCGACGACTGCCGGGATTGCCCTGCACGTTCTGGCTGCTGTCGTGTTCAAGGCTGATGCCAACCACAGGATGGTATTTGGAAAATTCGGCATCGACACGACGTCGCTGCGCGTCAACATCGTGCTGCAGCGCGCGGATGTCTGCGTTGGCTGCATATGCGGCCTCCAGCAGTTCTTGTCTGCCCATCTGAATGGGCAGCCATTGCTTGCGGCCAGGCAGTTCAATGGCCTGGGGCTTTTGCCCTGTCAGACGTTCCAGCTCGAACAGTGCATTGCGGTATGCCGCCTGCTGTTCGACACGGATTTGTCTGGCATTGTAGGCCCTGGTCCGGGCGCGTTCCAGGTCGGCCTGACTTGATGCACCTGCAGCAGCTCGATTTTCGAGGTAGGTGAGGATGCTCTGCAGCTGCCTGAGCTGTGCATCCGAAAAATCCAGCGTCATCCGGACTGTCAACAAATCAACAGTGGCACGCACCACGGACAGGATGGTGTTTTCCTGGGCGCTGCGATAACGCATTGCAGCCCCATCCTGGGCTTGCTCAGTCGCCGCATATTCATGCTGCACATACCGGTTGTAGAGAGGCTGCGTCAACCGCACGGTGTTCGCCGCATAAGCATGGCGCTCATAGCCAGCGCTGACACTGGGAACAGACTGCTCGCGTCCAGCAGCATGACGCAAAGACAAATTTGGCAGCAGGTCAGCCCGAGCAGCCTTGCGCTGCGATTGAAAACTTTGCAGAACAGCCTGTGCTTGTTGAAGCTGGGGGCTGCTGCTCAGTGCCTGCTTGACGAGCATGCTCAAACTTGCGGCAGCGCCAGGTTGCTCCAGCGGTGTCAATGAAGCATCGCCCACCTCCAGTGAAGGCATGGCCAAAGCTGGCGTCCGCACCACTTCAGAAAACTCAGGCATGGATGCCGGTACAACGCTTGGTCGTGATTGAGCCAACGCACTGTGGACGACCAGGACCGTCAGTGCCTGCAAGACAACGGCCGTGCGGGCCATCGCCCCGATGTCCCTGAAGGACGCGTTCTTGAATACCGATGTCTTGCTACACATGATCTGCGCTGTTGATGTCACAAGCGCATGTTAGGCAAGGCAAGCCCTCATATGTTTTAAATCATGTTATAGGAATTGATTCTTTTGCATTATTTATTGTTAAATCATGACGAGATGACCTGAGGCAACAAACTCCACACTGGACTGTCGTACCGAGCGGCCGACTCCTCCGAATGAGAAACCCTCAGGCGCGCTCGATGAAATCGGTCACCCAGTCCAGCTGCTGCCGCACGTTCAATGCCGGGGCATGACCACAGCCGGGCACTTCGATGGCCGTGAGCCATCCCTTTGCGCCCGGTCCACGCGTCTGCATGCGCACCGCCGTCTCGGCCAGCACCAGATCGGACTCGGCGCCGCGCAGCAGCAGCACGGGGCAGTCAATGGCGTCGTAATGCTGCCAGATCAGGTAGTCGTCGGGGTGTGCGACGAACTGGCGGACCATGGCCGGGTCGTAATGCGGAGTGACGCGACCGTCGGCCAGACGGCGCACCGATGTTTCGGCCAGGCGGCGCCACTGGGCGTCGCTGAGCCAGCCGTAAGGCTTGTAGACCTGGCGGAAAAAAGCCTCCAGCTCGCTGACGGTGTCAAACGCCGGCGGCTGCCCCGCATAGGCACGGATGCGCTCGATGGCCGCCTGCGCCAGCTCTGGCGCATTGTCGTTGAGTACCAGACTGCGGATGCGCCCCTTGAGCGTGGGCTCGGCCAGACCACCGGCACACAGCGTGCCAATTGCCCCGCCCATGGAAGTGCCAACCCAGTGGACCTCATGCAGCCCCAGGCCGTCGATCAGCTCGCGGGCCAGCCGGGCATAAAAGCGCAGGCAGTACTGCTCGTCGGGCTGGCGGCTCCATTGCGACAGACCCCGACCCACGGTGTCGGGGCAGATCACGCGCCAGCCACGTGCGCTCAGGTGAGCGGCCAGCTCGTCCATGTCTCGCCCGGTGCGCGCCAGGCCGTGCCAGGCGATCACCGTGCCTCTGTCCGCATGGTGTTGGGCCGGCACCCAGTCGGTGTAATGGATTTCGAGATCGGCACAGCGGATGTAGTTCGAGGTGAAGCTCATCACGCGCCTCCTGCAGAGCGCAGGGCCCGCAGCGCAGCCTGGGCGCGCAGTCGCCCCACCACCCCGGTCGGGAAGTAATAGACCGAAAGCACGAACAACAGCCCCAGCCACAGCATCCAGCGGTCGGGCGAGAGCAGCGCCGACAGCCAGGGCCAGTCGACTGCGGCCTCGCTGCCCATGCGCAGCAGGTCCTGCAGATAGCTTTGCGCCAGCAGGAACAGCACCGAGCCGATGGCCGCCCCGTACATCGTGCCCATGCCGCCGATCACCACGATCAGCAGAACGTCCATCATGATCTCGAAGCTCAGCGATGTGTCCGGGCCGTTGTAGCGCAGCCAAAGCGCCAGCATGGCCCCGGCCACGCAGGCAAACAGGGCCGAGAGCACGCTCGAGAGCGTTCGGTACACCACAACACGGTAGCCAATGGCTTCGGCGCGGAACTCGTTTTCGCGGATGGCCTGCAGTACGCGGCCAAAGGGCGAATTGACGATGCGCAGCAGCGCGAGCAAGAGGCCCAGCGCCGTCACGAACAGCAGGTAATAGGTCAGCAAGCGGCCGTCGAGCGAGACGCCCAGAAACGGCTCCTCGGCAAATTCCGTGCTGGGCAGCAGCAATGCGGGCAGCTTGAAACTCAAACCGTCTTCGCCACCTGTGAGCTCGGACAGCTGCGAAGCCAGGGTCTGGAAAGCGGCCGCCACCGCCAGCGTGATCATGGCGAAAAAGATCGCCCGCACGCGCAGCGAAAACAGGCCGATTGCCAGCGACAGCAACAGGCTCAGGCCCAGCGAAAGCGTAAAGCCCAGAGCGATGGCACCCCAGGTCGGCCCCCAGGTGTTGACCGCAATGGCGATGCCGTAAGCCCCGATGCCAAAGAACATGGTGTGGGCAAAGCTGACGATGCCGGTGTAGCCCAGCAACAGGTCAAAGCTGGCCACCAGCACGATGAAGACCAGCACCTTGGCCGCAACGCCCAGCGCCTTGACGCCCGGAAAGAGGAAGGGCGCGAAGGCCAGGCCCAGCAGCACGGCCAGCAGCATCAGCGCCAGCCATCGGCTGCCCGGTCGGTCGTTGGAAATGAGTCGGTTGAGCATCTCGGTCTCCTCAACGGCCCGTCACGGGGTAGACCCCCTGCGGACGCCACAGCAGCACCGCCGCCATCAGCGCGATGTTGGAAAACAGCGCGAGCTTGGGCGCCAGAAAGCCGGTGTAGTTGGCCATCAGCCCCACCAGCAGCGCACCGATCAGCGCGCCGCCGGTCGAGCCCAGACCACCGATGATGATGACGATGAAGATCAGCACATTGACCTGCGCGCCGATCTGCGGGGTCACGTTCTGCTGGTACAGCCCCCACATCACGCCGCCCAGACCGGCCAGCGCACTGCCCGCCACAAAGACACCCACAAACAGGCGGCGGATGCGGTAGCCCAGCGACTCCACCATCTCACGGTCCTGCACGCCGGCGCGGATCAGCAGGCCGATCTTGGTGCGGCCCAGCACCCACATCTGCACCGCAAAAATCGCCAGGCCCACCACCACCGCCAGCAGGCGGTATTTTTCAATCGCGGCATCGCCCCAGAACACCGAGCCGCGCATCGCCTCGGGCAGGGGCAAGGCGATCTGCAACGGGCCCCAGACCACCTTGATCAGTTCCTCGCCGATGATCATGCCGCCCATGGTGATGAGGATCTGCTTGAGGTGCTGGCCATACACCGGCCGCACGATGAAGCGCTCGAACGCCAGCCCGATGGCCGCCGCCATTGCCATGGCCAGGCCCATGGCGGCCAGCACCGCCACCAGGTTGCGACCCCAGTCGGCCGCACCGGTCCAGTCACCCATGCCGCCCAGCACCGTGGTCGCCATGAAAGCACCGATCGCGATGAACAGGCCATGCCCGAAATTGAGCACGTCCATCAGGCCGAACACCAGCGTCAGGCCCGAAGCCATGATGAAAATGATCAGCCCCATGGCCAGGCCTGCCACGGTGAGCGTCAGCCAGGTCGAATGCGAACCCACCAGCGGCCAGGCCAGCAGGGCCAGCACCGGCACCAGCAACAAGGGCCGCACATCCATGTCCTTGAACAGCTTCATAGCGCCAACCCCAGCAGCGACTGCTGCAATGCCTCGTCTTCGGCCAGCGCCTGCATGCTGCCGGCGTGGACCACACGACCGTCGTCCATCACGGCCACGGTGTCGCCCAGCTGGCGCGCAAAGTGGATGTTCTGCTCGACCAGCAGGATCGTCACGCCACTGGACTTGAGCTGGCGAAAGGCGTCGATCATGTTCTGGATGATGGCCGGCGCCAGCCCCTTGCTGGGCTCGTCCACGATCAGCAGGTCACGCGGCTCCACGATGGCGCGCGAGACCGCCAGCATCTGCTTTTGGCCACCCGAGAGCTTGCCGGCCGGGTGGTTCCAGAACTTCTCGACTGCGGGAAACAGGCCAAAGATCCATTGCAGCCGCGCTTCGTCCATCTGGCTGGCGTTGCGCGCACTGCGCGCGGCCAGCAGCATGTTTTCCTTGACCGTGAGGTCGGCAAAGATGCCCATGTTCTCGGGCACGTAGGCGATGTTCTTTTGCGCGATGGCCGGTGTGTTGAGCTCGGTAATGTCCTCGCCGTTGAACACGATGCGGCCCTGCGAGGCCTGCCACAGGCCCATGATGGTGCGCAGCGTGGTCGTCTTGCCCGCGCCGTTGCGGCCCAGCAGCAGGGTCAGCTGGGCGCGCGGCACCACCAGGTCTACGCCATGCAGGATGTGGTACGCACCGATGTGCGTGTGCACGCCTTCAAGGGTCAGCAAAGGGGTATTCATGCGTGCTCCTTGGGCTTGCCCAGGTAGGCTTCTTGAACAACGGACGAAGCGATCACTTCGGCAGGTTCGCCATCGGCCACCAGCGTGCCGTTGTGCAGCACGATGATGCGGTCGGCCAGTTCGCGCACCACGTCCATCTTGTGCTCCACCAGCAGGATGGTCTTGGTCTTGTCCTTCTTGAGCTCGCGGATCAGGTCGAGGATGACCGGTGCCTCGTCGTGACTCATGCCGGCGGTGGGTTCGTCGAACATGTAGACCGAAGGTTCGAGCGCCATGAGCAACGCCACTTCGAGTTTGCGCTGATCGCCGTGCGGCAGACTGGCCACCGGTGCCTGCGCCTGCGCCAGCATCGAAACGGAAGTCAGGATGTCTTGCGCCCGCCGGGTGAGCGCGGCATGGTCGCTCCAGATGCTCCACAGGTTCAGGCCGCGCCGGTGCCCGCCGGTCTGCGTGGCCTGCACCGCCAGGCGCACGTTTTCGAGCACGCTCAGGTTGGGGAACAGGTTGGTGAGCTGGAACGCCCGCCCCAGCCCGGCGCAGGTGCGCGCTGACGCCGGCAGCGCCGAGAGGTCGCGGCCGTCCAGCGTCACGCGGCCTTCAGTGGCTGGCAGCTGGCCTGAAATCAGGTTGAAGTAGGTGGTCTTGCCGGCCCCGTTGGGGCCGACGATGGCGGTCAGCGTGCCGGGCTCAAAGCGGCAGCTGACCGCGTTGACCGCCACATGACCGCCAAACCGCACGGTCAGGTTGTGGGTTTCAAGCATGGGCGGGGATCAGCGCTGGTTGCGCACCGGTACTTTCATCTCAGAAGGCTTGATCTCGCGCACGAGTTCGGGCACGCCCCAGGCAAAGGCCGGGTCCACCTTGATCTTGAAGTGGTACATGCTCTGCATGGCCTGGTGGTCTTCGGCACGGAAAGTCATCTTGCCCTTGGGCGTGTCAAAGCTCATGCCTTCCATGGTGGCGATCAACTTGTTGGTGTTGGTGTCGCCGTTGGTCTTTTTCAGCGCGGTCACCAGCGCCATGGCCGCCGAGAAGCCCCCGGCAGTGAAGAAGTCCGGCGGGCTCTTGAACTGGGTGTAGTGCATGGCCACCATGGCGTCGTTGATCGGGTTCTTGGGCATGCCGAAGTAATAGTAGGCCGCGCCTTCCATGCCGGGGAACTGCTTGTAGGCCACCATGGCCGGGAGGATGTTGCCGCCCGTGGCGATCTCGATGCCGTAGCGCTTGAGGTCCATGTCGGCGATCTTGAACGGGTTGCCACCGGCCCAGATGATGAAGATGATCTTGCGCCCGGGCTGGCCCTTGAGCTTGTCGATCATGCGCTGGGCGCCGGCGGTGAAGTCGGTGGTGGCCGGTGGCAGGTATTCCTCGTGCACCAGCTTGGCCTTGCTCAGCGCTTCCTTGAAGGCCTTGACGCCGTCGCGGCCAAAAGCCGAGTCCTGGGCCATGGTGACGATGCTCACGCCTTCCTTGTCCACCGCTACCGCGTTGGCGATCGCGTCCTGGCTGCTGTTGCGGCCAGTGCGGAAGATGTACTTGTTCCACTTCTCGCCGGTGATCGAATCGGCCACAGCCGGCTCGACCAGCAGGATCTTCTTGTATTCCTCGGCCACCGGCAACATGGCCAGCGCCACGGGCGAGGCCGTCGGGCCCACCGCAATGTCGACCTTGTCGTCGCCGTAGGCGGCGGCCAGCAGGTTCTTGCCCAGGTCGGGCTTGCCCTGGTCGTCTTTTTCGATCACCACGATCTTGCGACCAGCCACCTGCATGGTGCCGTCGGTCGCGTAGTTCAGGCCCATCATCAGGCCCACCTGGGTCTGCTTGCCATAGGCCTCCAGCGGGCCGGTCTTGCTGTAGATGTGGGCGATCTTGATGTCTTTGCCCTGGGCGAAAGCCAGAGGAGCAGCCAGACAGGCCACGGCGGCCAAGCTCAAAACATTGCGACGGAACATGAGGGTCTCCTGGGTATGGGTATTCCCATTTTGCACAAGCCATGCCAGCACCGGATAGCTTGTGCAAACCCTTGTCAGGACAAGAAAAAAGCGCTTGACCGCGGCCCAGGACCCATGTCAACCTGTCTTTTTTAAAGACAACAAATGACTATAAATAAGACAATTGCCTGAAATTCAGACATCGGCAGCGGAAAGGCTGGCATAGAGCTTGGCCCGCGAGATGCCCAGCAAACGCGCACTCGCCAGCTTGTTGCCCCCGGTCGAGCGCATCGCCTCGGCAATCGCCAGGCGCTCCAGTTCGGCCACCTGGGCCTTGAGCGGGCGGATGCCGCCAGCACTGGGGCGCGCGGCAGAGGACAGGACCGCCATCGGATCGGGCTGCGCCTGAGGCGCAACCGGCAGACCGGCATCGCGCAGGACCTGCCCCACCAGGGCAGCGTCGATGCGGCCGGTTTCACAGCGGATCAGGGTCTGCTCCAGGACGTTGCGCAGCTCGCGCACATTGCCCGGCCAGGGCTGGGCCATGAGCAAACGCAGGGCTGCGTCCTCGAACTCCGGCTGCACCAGGCCGTCGCGCAGCGCCAGCTCCTCGGCCAGCACCTCGAGCAAGGCCGGGATGTCTGCGGCGCGCTCGCGCAGCGCAGGTACCCGCAAGGGCAAGGCGCTAAGGCGGTAGTACAGGTCTTCGCGAAAGGCACCGCTGCGCACCAGCGCCGGCAGGTCGCGCGAGGTGGCGGCCACGATGCGCACATCCACCGCGATCAGCCGGTTCGAGCCCAGCGGCTCGATCTCGCCTTCCTGCAGGGCGCGCAACAGCTTAGCCTGCAGGTTCAGGGGCATGTCGCCGATTTCGTCGAGGAACAGGGTGCCGCCATCGGCCAGCCGGAATTTGCCGTCGCGGCCCTTGCGGTCGGCGCCGGTGTAGGCCCCGGGCGCCACACCAAAGAATTCGGCCTCCATCAGCGTGTCGGGCACGGCCGCGATGTTGACGCTGACAAAGGGGCCGGCAGCGCGCGCCGAGGCCGCGTGGATGGCGTGGGCCAGCAGCTCCTTGCCTGTGCCGGTCTCACCCAGCAACAGGGCCGGACTCAGCGACTGCGCCGCGCGCCTGGCCTGGCGCTTGACCTCGGCGGCCGGGGCGCTGGTGCCGATGAAACTGGCCAGGCTGTGCTTGGCGCGCCACAGGCCGCCGCTGCGGCGCTGCTGCACCGCCAGGGCCTGTCGGGCGTCGTCGAGTTCTCGCTGCAAAAGCGCAAACTTGGCCAGCAGCGGTTGCAGGTTGGCCTGGGGCTGCTCGAACAGCACCACCCCGAGCGCACCGATCACCCGCCCCATCTCGTCGCACAAGGGAAAGCGACTCACGACGAAGGTGCCGGCCTTGTTGACCAGCAGGTCGATCAGGATGGGTTTGCCGGTTTCGAGCACCTGCAGCATCTGGGTGTTTTCGATCACCGCCGATACCGGCTGACCTACAAAATCTGCTTCGCGCGCAAAGCCCAGCGCCGGCAGAAAGCGGCGGTACTGGTCGTTGATCCAGACCACACGGCCCGAGCGGTCGACCAGCAGCATGCCTTCGCTGGCATGGGCAAACACATCGAAAAGTGAACGGGCTGCGAGCGCCAGGATGCTCTGGGCATCGGTGGGCAGACCGGGCGGCAGGGGAGAAGTGGCCGGATCATTCATGGTCGCTCGCCATCTTAGGGCAAGCGGCGCAGGCGCCGGAAGTGGCCCAGCTCAATGCGGCGCGGTGTGGCTGGTGCGGGGTCGGCTGACGTCGTAGCCGAACCATTTGTCAGAAATGCGCCGCAGGGAGCCATCGCCCAGCAGCTGACGCACAGCCCTGGACAACTGCTCGAGCTGCTCGCGGTCGCCCTTGCGCACTCCCAGGCCCACCTGCATGGGCGCGGCAAAAGGCGCGGCCACCCTCAAGGGAAAACGGTGCTTTTCGATGTGGTAATCGGCGATCAGGTTTTCTTCAAGCACCAGATCGAGTTTTTTCGCCGCCAGATCCTTGAGCGCGTCGACGATGTGTTCGTAAGTCTTGACGCTGCGGCCCATGACCCCACGCGCTTGTTCCTCCACCCCGGTTCGGGCAAGCACCCCCAGGCGTTTGCCGAAGAGGTCATCCAGGCTCAGGAAATCGCGGTCATCGCCGTCATGCTGGACGCTGCTGAGCTGGATGGACGCGTACGAGGGCCGCACGAAATCGAGCTGTCTGCGGTTTTCCGGGGTCATCAGCATCTGGTTGCCCAGCCAGGCGATGTCTCCCGCCTGCAGACGGCGGGTCAGGGCCGCCAGACCATCCACGAGCGGCTCCATGCGCCACTGCATCAGTTCGCACAACCTAGCCATAACGTCCACATCAAAGCCCCGCAGTTGCCCGCTGGCGTCCACATGGCTGAAGGGTTCGTAGCTGCGCAGAAAACCGACTTTGACAGTGCGCTTTTCTTCCGACGCCAGGACCGGGGGCGAGGCCAGACAGCACAGCAGCAGGGTCAGACTGCTTCGCCGCGACCACTGCGACGCACAAAAAAGACGTGGCTCAGTCATGGAATGAACCCTCAAAACAATGCCTGAGCTCGTGGCCCAGGTAGTTGTAGCCAGTGACCAGGGGCGTGATGACCGTGCACTCCTTTCGCCGGACGTTCCAGAAAGCACAAGCCATGGGTTTGGATGTGGGTGTGACAGGGATGCCGGTGATGCGCGCGCAGTACTCGTGCCCGTCTTCACGGGGCAGGAACTTGATCCGGGGCTCCTCAATGACGCGCTGCTGAACCGGTAAGGGCACAAAACGCGCCTGGTCCACCGCTGGCGGCACCATCACGGCCGTGACGCAACCCTGCAGCGCCAGCAGCAGCACGCACGAAACGCGCATCAACCAGGGGGAACAGGACAAGCGGCAGGGCAGCATCTCATTTGCCCTGCAGGCAATGCAAAAAGAGATGCCCCAGCTGGGAATGCGTGGTCGACGCCGTGGTGACGACGGTGCATTTTTCTTCCCCGAGCTGCCAGTAAACGCAGCCCTCCTGCCGGCTGATGTGGCCATCCTGGGGCATGACCAAAGCGCAAAATTGCTCGGCATCGGGACGCACCAGCCAGCTCACCACAGGGGATTTCTGCACCAGCTGCGACGGCTGGGGAACATTGAAGAATCGAAAGTCCAGCAAGGCATCCGAGGCCTGCACAACAGCGGGCAACACTGCAAGGCTGCAGGCCAGCAAGGCGACACCCGCAGCACAGTGGCCCAGCTGCCGCTTTGGGGCTGCGCTGGCAAATCGCCTGGGCACGCGAACGATGGTGGCCAAAGGCATTGGAATGAGCTTCAGAAAATCAGATCCATTCCAGCCTCACTCTACACGCTTCACACTCCCCGGCTTGAAGCCCAGATCCGCCACCTTGCCCTTCTTGGCGCGGCTGAGCTTGGCGTTGTTGAGACTGCGGATTTCCAGCGTTTCCTCACGCGCCTTGCCGCCGCGACCGATGCCCTCGATCTTCACGCTGCGGGTGTAGGCAGCGGCGCCGGCGAGCTGGTCCTTGGCTTCCAGATCGATCAGCATCAGACCCCGACCGCCCTTTTCCATCAGCTTGAGTTCGCCGATGTCAAAGGTCAGGATGCGCCCACCGGTGCTGGCACAGCACACGCTGGTGGCCGCCGCCAGGGGCTGGGCACCTGGCGGGACGGTGGCGCTCGAACCGCTCACATGCGAAGGCGCACAGACGGTTTCGCCCTCGCCCAGGCTGATGAAGCTCTTGCCGCCCTTGTTGCGCGAGACCAGACCTTCCACTGTGGCCAGAAAGCCGTAGCCGCCCGAGCCCGAGAGCAGCAGCGTGGCGCTGGTGGGGCCTGCAAAGTAATGGGCCGGTTGGGTACCGGTTTCCAGATCGATCAACGTGGTGATCGGCTGCCCGTCGCCACGCGCCCCCGGCAACGCCGCCACCGGCACGCTGTAGACGCGCCCGTTCGTCCCAAAGACGATGAGCTGATCCACCGTGCGGCATTCGAAGGTCCCATACAGCCCGTCGCCCGCCTTGAAGGCGAAGCTGGCCGCTTCGTGGCCGTGGCCCTGGCGCGCACGCACCCAGCCCTTCTGGCTGATGACCACCGTCACCGGTTCGTCGACGATCTTGACCTCGGCCACCGCTTTTTTCTCTTCCTGGATCAGGGTGCGACGCGCATCGGCAAAGGTCTTGGCGTCCTGCTCGATTTCCTTGACCATGAGGCGACGCAAGGCACTCGGGCTGTTCAGGATTTCTTCGAGCTTGGCCTGCTCACCACGCAGCTCGGAGAGTTCCTGCTCGATCTTGATCGCTTCCAGACGCGCCAGCTGGCGCAGGCGAATTTCAAGGATGTCTTCGGCCTGGCGGTCACTGAGCTTGAAGCGCTCGATCAGCGCGGCTTTGGGCTCGTCGCTGGTGCGGATGATGTGGATCACCTCGTCGATGTTGAGCAGCACCAGCTGCCGACCTTCGAGGATGTGGATGCGGTCGAGCACCTTGCCCAGGCGGTGCTGGCTGCGGCGCGTGATCGTGGTCTGGCGGAAGCTGATCCACTCGGTCAGGATCTGGCGCAGCGATTTTTGCACCGGCTTGCCATCGATACCGACCATGGTCAGGTTGATCGGTGCCGAGGTTTCGAGGCTGGTGTGGGCCAGCAGCGTGGTGATCAGTTCCTGCTGTTCGATCTTGCTGGTCTTGGGCTCGAACACCAGACGCACCGGCGCGTCCTTGCTCGACTCGTCGCGCACCACGTCCAGCACAGCCAGCACGCTGGCCTTGAGCAGCTGCTGGTCCTGCGTGAGCGCCTTCTTGCCCGCTTTGACCTTGGGGTTGGTCAGCTCCTCGATTTCTTCGAGCACCTTTTGCGCGCTCACGCCCGGCGGCAGCTCGGTCACCACCAGCTGCCACTGGCCTCGCGCCAGATCTTCGATCTTCCAGCGCGCGCGCACCTTGAGGCTGCCGCGGCCCGTGCGGTAGGCGTCAGCAATGTCGGAAGCCGGGCTGATGATCTGCCCGCCGCCGCAATAGTCGGGGCCAGGAATGATCGTCAGCAGCTCTTCGTCGCTCAGCTTCTCGTTCTTGACCAGCGCCACGCAGGCATCGGCCACTTCGCGCAGGTTGTGGCTCGGGATCTCGGTGGCCAGACCCACGGCGATGCCGCTGGCGCCATTGAGCAATGTGAACGGCAACCGTGCGGGCAGCTGGCTGGGCTCTTCGGTTGAACCGTCGTAATTGGGCACAAAGTCCACCGTGCCCATGTCGATCTCGTCGAGCAGCAAGCCGGTGATCCTGGACAACCGCGCCTCGGTGTAGCGCATGGCGGCTGCACCATCACCATCGCGCGAGCCAAAGTTGCCCTGCCCATCGATCAGCGGGTAGCGCTGCGAAAAGTCCTGCGCCATGCGCACCAGCGCGTCGTAGGCCGCGGTGTCGCCATGCGGGTGGTAGCGGCCCAGCACATCGCCCACCACGCGGGCGCTCTTGACCGGCTTGGCCGCGGTGTTGCCGCTGTAACCCAGGCCCATGCGGTCCATCGAGTACAGAATGCGCCGCTGCACCGGTTTCTGACCGTCGCACACATCGGGCAGCGCACGGCCCTTGACAACGGACAGCGCATATTCGAGGTAGGCGCGCTGCGCGTAGTTCGCCAGGTTCAGCGCGTCGTCGGTTTCGCCGTTGTTGAATTCAATCGTGGTTTGGTCGTTCATGTGGTTTCTCGTGTTCCACCTACGCCCTCAAGGCGGCGAGTGGGGAAGGCTGTGGCGGCCGACGATTTCTGGTACCCCAGCATGAGGAGGCCGGCACAGCCTTCCCCACT
>JACCDG011117801.1_pt1 | contig 19052 bp, 26 predicted proteins | sample 7442471 | NCBI WGS metagenome assembly JACCDG01 (sample SAMN15323444, study PRJNA562643) | freshwater metagenome | isolation source: river surface water | place: USA:Blue River Watershed | collected 2017-08-17 | reverse complement strand
AGCTTGCAAATCGCCAATGGTTTACACAAGCTTCACCTGAACGCCTTATCCTTCAAAAGCCGGCGACCCCGGCTTTTGTTATTTGACACATGACCTTGCCCAACTCTCCACTGCTGGTTGAACTCAAAAACCTCAGCTTCGGCTATGGGGATCGCGTCATCTTGAACGACATCTCGTTTGGCATTCCCCGGGGCAAAGTCACGGCACTCATGGGCGTGTCAGGCGGTGGCAAGACCACTGTTCTGCGACTGATTGGCGGCCAATACACCGCTCAGCAGGGCCAACTTACCTTTGATGGCCAAGATGTGGGCCAAATGAACATCGAACAACTCTATGCTGCGCGTAGACGCATGGGCATGTTGTTTCAGTTTGGTGCTTTGTTCACGGACATGAACGTTTTTGACAACGTGGCTTTCCCTTTAAGAGAACACACCAAAATGTCCGAACTCATGATTCGTGACATCGTCTTGATGAAGCTTGATGCGGTTGGTTTGCGCGGCGCTAGAAATTTAAAGCCTTCCGAAATTTCGGGGGGCATGGGCAGGCGTGTTGCCTTGGCCCGTGCCATTGCACTGGATCCCGATCTGATGATGTACGACGAGCCCTTCGCTGGGCTTGATCCCATCTCTTTGGGTACCGCAGCGCGCCTCATCAGAAGGTTGAACGACAGTCTGGGCATCACCAGTGTGGTGGTCTCGCACGATGTGGACGAAACGTTTCAAATTGCCGACCACGTGGTGGTGTTGGCCAATGGCAAAGTGGCTGCGCAGGGTACGCCAGAGGCGCTCCGGCAAACCACAGACCCACTCATTCACCAGTTTGTCAACGGCCTCAGCGATGGACCTGTTCATTTCCATTACCCAGGCACAAGCGTGGCTGAAGATTTTGGGAGAGCCCGAGCATGATTTTTTGGCATCCCGCTGAGCTTGGTTTCGCTGTGCGTCAAAAATTGGCAGACTGGGGCTTTGGTGCGCGTTTGTTAGGCCAATTGGCCCTGCTCTCTGGCCCTTGCTTGAAGCGCTTTGGCCTGGTTCGTGATCAGGTGCACTTTTTGGGCAATTACTCACTGGCCATCATCACTGTTTCTGGTTTGTTTGTGGGTTTTGTGTTGGGCTTGCAGGGCTACTACACCTTGCAACGCTATGGCGCTGCCGATGCCTTGGGCTTGTTGGTGGCCTTGAGCTTGGTGAGAGAACTTGGCCCTGTGGTTGCTGCCTTGTTGTTTGCTGGAAGAGCCGGAGCGTCCATCACAGCAGAAATTGGTTTGATGCGAGCTGGCGAGCAGCTGACCGCTTTGGAAATGATGGCCGTCGATCCCAAGTTGCGCATTTTGGCACCGCGTTTGTGGGGAGGCATCATTGCCTTGCCTTTGCTCACAGCAGTCTTCAGTGCAGTGGGTATTTTGGGGGGATACATCGTGGGTGTTCTGCTCATTGGTGTTGATGCGGGATCGTTCTGGAGTCAAATGCAAAGCGGTGTTGACGTTTTCAAAGACGTGGGCAACGGCATGATCAAAAGTGTTGTTTTTGGCGTGGCCGTGACTTTCATTGCCTTGCTGCAAGGTTATGTCGCTCAGCCAACTCCCGAAGGCGTGGCCTCAGCCACCACTCGGAGTGTGGTGATTTCTTCGTTGTCTGTTTTAGGACTGGACTTCATCCTCACCGTGATGATGTTCAGCATTTAAGGAGGACGTGATGCAACGTTCAAAAAATGATGTGTGGGTGGGCTTGTTTGTGCTGATTGGCTTGGCGGCAGTGCTCTTTTTGGCACTCAAGTCGGCCAACTTGTTGCAATACAGTTGGTCTAAAGACTACACCGTGACGGCCAAGTTTGACAACATTGGGGGCCTCAAAAAAGGAGCTGCCGTGAAAAGCGCAGGGGTGGTTGTTGGCCGAGTGGAAAACATTCAGTTTGACGGTGACAGCTTTCAGGCTAAAGTCAGCTTGGCTTTGCAAAATCAATATGCATTTCCCCAAGACAGCTCTTTGAAAATTTTGACCAGTGGTTTGCTGGGCGAGCAGTACGTTGGCATTGAGGCTGGCGCAGACGAAAAAAATCTGTCTGCAGGCGACAAGATTGGATCGACACAGTCTGCCGTGGTCTTGGAAAATCTAATCAGTCAGTTTTTGTACAACAAAGCAGCCGACACGGCTGCGCCCTCGGGAGAAAGTAAAAAGTGATGCTGGGTTGGCGTTTTCGCCTTGGTTTGGCCGTTGCAACTTTGATGCTGCTGCAAGGCTGCGCCTCTTTGAAAGGCCCCGACCCCTCCGATCCACTTGAACCTTTGAACCGCCAGGTTACTGCTTTCAATGATGTGGCTGACGATTTGGTTCTGCGTCCCGTGGCTGTGATCTATGGCCAGTATTTGCCCACTGTGGTGCGCAAGGGCATTGGCAACTTTTTCAGCAATCAAGGCGATGTCTTGTCGTTTTTCAACAGCTTGGCACAACTGAAACTTGAAGCAGCCGCTAAAAACGCCATGCGTGTGGGAATCAACAGCACCTTGGGCTTGGGCGGCATCATCGACTGGGCTTCGCAACTCAAGATAGACAAGCACAAGGAAGATTTTGGACAGACCCTGGCTTTTTGGGGGGTTTCCTCTGGCCCTTACGTGGTTTTGCCTTTTTTTGGGCCCTCTACAGTCCGAGACAGCTTTGGTTTGTATGTCGACATCAAAACAGACGTCAATCAGCAATTGGCCGATACCAGCTCTCGCAACATCCTCACAGTTCTGCGCCTCACCGACAAGCGAGAACGCTTCCTGTCCTTGTCCGATGCTGTACGGCAGGCCTCTCTCGACCCCTACACTTTCACGCGGGATGCCTACTTGCAAAAACGCTTGAATGACATTTATGACGGCAATCCGCCCATGTTGGATGACTTTGACGATCCTGAGCAACCGGCCCCCATGGTGGCACCCAACCGGCCAGGTGCTGGCGCTGGTCCTGAGCCATTGCCTAAGGCGCCCCCACCCCTAAAGCCTTGATTTTTCAAGATATCTGCTTGGTGGTTTAATCAACTTTTTTGAAGCTGGCGCGTTAAAGAGTCAAACGCTCTTTATGATCACATCTTATGAATCGCAAACTCTTCACTTTTTTATGGCCTGTTGTCTGGGCCCTGGGCTTTTCTTTGAGCGCGGGCGCTGTTTGGGCAAACGATGAAGCACCCGATGCGTTTGTCAAACGCATCTCCAATGAAACCTTGGATGCGGTGCGATCCGACAAGAGCATCAAGAGCGGTGACATCAACAAGATCATGCAATTGGTCGACACCAAATTGATGCAGCACGTCAACTTTCGCCGAATGACGGCTTTGGCCACAGGGCCGGGTTGGCGCAAAGCCACGCCTGAACAGCAAGAACGATTGCAAGCAGAGTTCAAATTGCTGCTCATCCGAACTTATTCTGGCGCCCTCAGTCAAATCAGCGACCAGACCATCGAGTTAAAACCCTTGCGCGGTGCCACCGACGACAAAAATCTGGTGGTTCAAACCGAGGTTAGAGGCAAAGGCGAGCCCATCCAGCTTGATTACCGCCTAGAAAAAACCCCTGGTGAGGGCGCAGGTTGGAAAATTTTTGACCTCAATGTTTTAGGCATTTGGTTGGTCGAAAACTACCGCTCGCAATTTGCCAAAGAAATCAATGCTGGTGGTGTCGATGGGTTGATCAAGAGTCTTTCAGACCGCAACAAGTCGAATGCCAAAAAAGCTTGATTGAGCGCTCACTGAATGTCCACGGCCCTCTTAACGCTGCCACCTGATTTGCGGCACAGCAATGCGGCAGATTGCTTGGCAAAGCTGCAAGCGCAAATTAGAAGCAGTCCAGATTCAGAGGTCGAAATCCAGGCGGGACAGCTGTCTGACTTCGACTCCTCGGCTCTTGCCGTTCTCTTGGGATGTCGTCGTGAAGCTGAAAGTTTGTCGAAAACCTTGAAATTCAAGCATTTCCCGGCCAAATTACGCGAATTGGCCCTGCTTTATGGGGTGTCCGAGCTCTTGGTCGAAAGCGCATGACCGTAAAATAGGGGGCTCATGCCCGCCATCTCTTTTCAATCCGTCTCCAAAACTTATCCTGCCAAACAACCTGGCAGCCAGCCTTTCACAGCACTCAACAAAGTGAGCTTTGAGATTGCAGAGGGGGAGTTCTTTGGTCTGCTTGGCCCCAATGGCGCAGGCAAGACTACGCTCATCAGCATTTTGGCGGGACTCACCAAGGCCACTGAAGGCCGTGTCATGGTGCATGGCCATGATGTTCAATTGGATTACGCCAAAGCACGGCGCATGTTGGGCGTGGTGCCCCAAGAGTTGGTTTTCGATCCCTTTTTCACGGTTCGCGAGGCTTTGCGTTTTCAGTCCGGCTACTTTGGCGTGCAGAAAAATGATGCTTGGATAGATGAGTTGTTGAGCAACTTAGGACTTCTCGACAAAGCCAATTCAAACATGCGGCAGCTTTCTGGTGGCATGAAAAGACGCGTCTTGGTGGCACAAGCCTTGGTTCACAAGCCGCGTGTCATTGTGCTCGATGAGCCCACCGCCGGCGTCGATGTCGAGCTTCGACAAACGCTGTGGCAATTCATTGCCAAGTTAAACCGAGAAGGCCATACCGTTTTGCTCACCACCCATTATTTGGAAGAGGCCGAAGCCCTGTGTGGCCGCTTGGCCATGCTCAAACAAGGGCGGGTGTTGGCTTTGGCCAGTACTTCTGAGTTGTTGAAATCGGCCTCTAGCAATGTGCTGCGTTTTAAGTTGGATGGCCAATTGCCGCCCGATTTGGCTACCAAAGCGCGCATCACAGGCCGCATTGTTCAGTTTCCCGCACACAATGCGGTGGAGATCGAAAGCTACTTGGCGGCAGTTCGCCAAGCTGGCTTGGTGGCCGAGGATGTTGAAATTCGCAAAGCCGATTTAGAAGATGTGTTTTTGGATGTGATGGCCGAGGGGAAATCATGAGCGGCTGGCGCATGTTGCTTTACAAGGAAGTGTTGCGCTTTTGGAAAGTGTCATTCCAAACCATTGCTGCGCCGGTTTTAACCTCGGTGCTGTACATGTTGATTTTTGGCCATGTGCTAGAAGACCACGTGAAGGTGTACGACAGCGTGCCCTACACGGCATTTTTGTTGCCAGGCCTCATCATGATGAGCGTCTTGCAAAATGCCTTCGCCAACAGCTCATCGAGCTTGGTGCAAAGCAAGATCATGGGCAATGTGGTGTTCTTGTTGCTCACGCCCTTGTCTCACTGGCACTGGTTTGTGGCCTATGTGGGGTCGTCCATGTTGCGCGGATTGGCCGTTGGCTTGGGTGTCTTTGCTGTCACGGTGTGGTTTGCACCCTTGCAATACCATTCGCCGGTTTGGATTGTGGTCTTTGCCGTCTTGTGTGCGGGCCTGTTGGGTGCCTTGGGTTTGGTGGCAGGTCTTTGGTCCGAAAAATTTGACCAAATGGCGGCTTTCCAAAGCTTTGTCATCATGCCCATGACCTTCTTGTCGGGTGTTTTTTATTCCATTCATTCCTTGCCCCCGTTTTGGCAAGGTTTGAGCCACCTGAACCCCTTCTTTTACATGATTGATGGTTTCAGATATGGCTTTTTTGGCCAAAGCGATGTGTCGCCTTGGACCAGTTTGGCAGTCGTTTCTGTCGCCATGTTGGCCGTCAGTGCGTTGGCCATTCATTGGCTGAAATCAGGCTACAAAATCAGAGGCTGATTCAAATTTTTCGTGAGCTGAACCAAATGACTGCAGAACAAATTCAAGCCATGATTGCCGCTGGGCTTTCGTGCCAACATCTCACCGTGGACGGTGACGGCCGCCATTGGCAAGCGGTGGTGGTGTCCAACCAATTTGAGGGGCTGCGTCTTATTGCGCGCCACCAAAAGGTGTATGCCACCTTGGGCAACAAAATGCAAAACGATGAGGTTCATGCCTTGTCGATGAAAACATTCACGCCTGCCGAATGGGCCAAAGCGCAAGCTTGAACTCCAGGCTGTTTCAAACGCGTTCTTCCAGATACTCAAACTAAAAAAATGGACAAACTCATCATTCGTGGCGGCCATTCTTTGAAAGGCGAGATTGACATCTCTGGCGCCAAAAATGCCGCCTTGCCAGAATTGTGCGCCGCCTTGTTGACCGACCAAGAGGTGGTGCTGCGCAATGTGCCGAAGTTGCAAGATGTCAGCACCATGTTGAAACTCATACGCAACATGGGTGTAACTTGCCAGCATGCAGAAGATGGCAGCGTGACATTGAATGCCAGCGCGCTGAACAAGCCAGAAGCACCCTACGAGATGGTGAAAACCATGCGAGCTTCTGTGCTGGCCCTTGGCCCATTGTTGGCCCGATTTGGCCAAGCTCGCGTGTCATTGCCCGGCGGTTGTGCCATTGGTTCACGCCCTGTCGATCAGCACATCAAAGGCCTGCAAGCCATGGGCGCGCAAATTGTGGTGGAGCATGGCTACATGGTGGCCAGCTTGAACAAGGGCCGCACCCGCTTGAAAGGCGCCCGCATTGCCACCGACATGGTGACTGTCACTGGCACAGAAAATTTCCTGATGGCGGCTGCTTTGGCGGAAGGTGAAACTGTTTTGGAAAATGCGGCACAAGAGCCAGAAATTCCTGATTTGGCCGAGATGCTTATTCAAATGGGCGCCAAGATTGAAGGCCACGGCACCAGCCGAATTCACATTCAAGGGGTTGAAAAACTCAAGGGCTGTGACCATGCGGTGGTGGCCGATCGCATTGAAGCGGGCACATTTTTGTGCGCCGTTGCGGCCACCGGCGGCGATGTCGTTTTGAAGCATGCTCGGGGCGATCACCTTGATGCTGTCATCGAAAAACTCAGGGCTGCTGGCGCGCAAATTGAAGTGGGTTCCAACTTTGTTCGGGTCAAAGCGCAAGGCCGCCTGAAAGCGCAAAGTTTTCGCACCACCGAGTACCCCGGTTTTCCAACCGACATGCAAGCGCAGTTCATGGCTTTGAATTGCATTGCGGAGGGCACCAGCAAAGTCACTGAAACCATTTTTGAAAATCGCTTCATGCACGTCAATGAGTTGGTTCGTTTGGGTGCCAACATTCAAATTGACGGCAAAGTATCCGTGGTGCAGGGCGTGGCGCGCTTGTCAGGTGCCACTGTCATGGCCACCGATTTGCGGGCTTCTGCCAGCTTGGTCATTGCCGGCTTGGTGGCCGAGGGCGAGACCATTGTCGATCGCATCTATCACCTCGATCGTGGCTACGATCGGATGGAAGCCAAACTGCGCAAAGTGGGCGCTCAAATTGAACGTTCAAAGTAACCACAGGAACTGACATGATCACCTTGGCCTTGTCCAAAGGACGCATTTTTGACGAAACCCTGCCACTTTTAAAAGCGGCAGGCATTGAGGTTTTGGAAGATCCCGAAACTTCTCGCAAATTGATTTTGCCCACCAACCAAGCGGGCGTGCGGGTGGTCTTGGTTCGGGCCACCGATGTGCCCACGTATGTGGAATATGGTGGCGCCGATTTGGGCGTGACCGGCAAAGACACCCTCATTGAGCATGGTGGACAAGGTTTGTACCAACCGCTCGATTTGAAAATTGCCAAGTGCCGCATGAGTGTGGCGGTGCGTGCCGACTACGACTATGCCTCCGCCGTTAAATCGGGTTCCCGCTTGAAAGTGGCTACCAAATACACGCAGATTGCGCGTGAATTTTTTGCGCAAAAAGGTGTTCACGTTGACCTGATCAAGCTCTATGGCAGCATGGAGCTGGCGCCTCTCACGGGCCTGGCCGATGCCATCGTTGACTTGGTGTCCACTGGCAGCACGCTCAAAGCCAACCACCTCATTGAAGTGGAGCGCATCATGGACATCAGCTCTCGCTTGGTGGTGAATCAAGCGTCGCTCAAACTGAAGCAAGAACCCATCCGCGCCATCATTCAAGCATTTGCAGGTGCCGTGTCAGCGCGTCAAACTGCCCAAGCTTCACGCTAACCACCAAAGAGAAAACCAATGACTGCGCCAGTAGCCAAAGCCCTGCGTTTAAGCACCACCGATGCCGATTTTGAAGCCATGTTTCAAAAGCGCTTGCATTGGTCTGCAGACGCCGATGCAGCCATTGAATCCCGCGTGGCCGAAATCTTGGCCGATGTGCAACAGCGCGGCGATGCCGCTGTGCTTGAGTACACCCAACGTTTTGACGGCTTGAACGCCAAAGACATGCAAGCTTTGATGCTGACGCAGGCCGAACTCAAGGCGGCATTTGAGGGTTTGCCAGTTGCACAAAAAGACGCTTTGCAGGCCGCTGCCAAACGTGTTCGCGCCTACCACGAAGCGCAGAAAAAAGCTTCGGGTGAAAGCTGGTCCTACCATGATGAAGACGGCACCTTGCTAGGGCAAAAAGTCACGCCCCTCGATCGGGTGGGCATTTATGTGCCCGGCGGTAAAGCCGCATATCCCTCTTCTGTTTTGATGAATGCCATTCCGGCGCATGTGGCTGGCGTTGAAGAAATCATCATGGTGGTCCCTACGCCGCAGGGCGTGAAGAATCAGTTGGTCTTGGCTGCCGCTTATGTAGCGGGTGTGTCCCGTGCTTTCACCATCGGTGGCGCACAAGCCGTTGCTGCGCTTGCATTTGGCACGGCTACCGTGCCCAAGGTTGACAAGATCACAGGCCCTGGCAACGCCTATGTGGCCAGCGCCAAGAAGCGCGTGTTTGGTACCGTGGGCATTGACATGATTGCCGGCCCCAGCGAAATTTTGGTGTTGGCCGATGGCAGCACACCGCCTGAGTGGGTGGCCATGGACTTGTTCTCGCAAGCCGAGCACGACGAGTTGGCGCAAAGTATTTTGCTGTGCCCTGATGCGGCCTACATTGACAAAGTGCAAGCCGCCATCGATCAGTTGCTACCCACCTTGCCGCGCGCAGAAATCATTGCCAAATCGATGAACGACCGCGGTGCGCTCATTCAAACGCGCAGCATGGAAGAAGCTTGCAACATCAGCAACCGCATTGCGCCCGAACACTTGGAAGTGTCTAGCCGCAATCCGCATGCCTGGGAGCCTTTGCTCAAACATGCGGGCGCCATTTTCTTGGGCGCGTTCACCAGTGAATCACTGGGCGATTACTGCGCGGGCCCCAATCACGTTTTGCCCACCAGTGGCACCGCCAGGTTTTCATCGCCTTTGGGTGTCTACGATTTTCAAAAGCGCTCCAGCCTCATTGAGGTGAGTGAAAAAGGCGCGCAAAGTTTGGGCCTGATCGCGGCAGAGTTGGCGTATGGCGAAGGCTTGCAAGCCCACGCCCGCGCGGCCGAGTTGCGCTTGAACCCTGTGCCACCGCAAAGAGAAACACCATGAGCGCCCCTCAAAATGCCGCCCCTTGGCTGAAACACATTCGTCAAGATGTGCAATCGATGCACGCCTATGCCATTCAAGATTCGACAGGCATGGTCAAGCTCGATGCCATGGAAAATCCTTTCAGCTTACCGCCAGAATTGCAAAAGCAATTGGGTGAGCGGCTGGGTGCCTTGGCCCTTAACCGTTATCCTGGTGACCGCGTCAATGTCTTGCGCGCTGAACTGGCCAAATATGCGCAAATGCCCGAAGGATTTGACATCATGCTGGGCAATGGTTCTGACGAACTCATTACGCTGCTTTCGGTTGCCTGTGATGTGCCTGGCGCCAGCTTTTTGGCGCCGCTGCCTGGCTTTGTGATGTACGCCATGAGCGCGCAACTGCAAGGTGTGAGGTTTCATGGGGTGCCCCTCACGGCCAACTTTGAGTTGGACGAAGCGACCATGCTCAGCGCCATTGCAACGCACCAACCTGCCGTGGTGTATTTGGCTTACCCCAACAACCCAACAGGTACTTTGTGGAATGCCGACGTCATTGAGCGCATTGTGGTGGCCCAAGGCCAGCAGGGCGGCTTGGTGGTGATGGACGAGGCGTATCAGCCCTTTGCCAGCCAAACCTACATGGACCGATTGGCCCGTCATGGCCACGTGCTGCTGATGCGCACGCTGTCCAAATTTGGTTTGGCCGGTGTCCGCCTCGGTTACATGGTGGGGCCCAAGGCCTTGATCGGCCAAATTGACAAAGTCCGTCCGCCTTACAACATCAGTGTCTTGAACTGTGAATGCGCGCTTTTTGCTTTGGAGCATGCCGAAGTTTTTGCCACTCAAGCCGTTCAAATTCGCGAAGAACGCGAAAAACTAAGCCAATCACTGGCACTTTTGCCAGGTGTCCAGGTTTTCCCAAGTCAGGCCAATATGTTGCTGGTTCGTATGCCAGACGCCACAAAGTGCTTCGAAGGTATGAAAACGAAAGGCATTTTGGTGAAGAACGTTTCTAAAATGCATCCATTGCTGAGCAATTGTTTGCGCCTCACCGTCGGAACCCCCGAAGAAAATGTGCGCATGTTGGCAGCACTCAAGGAATCTTTATGAGCTCACCCCGCGTTGCAGAAGTTACGCGCCAAACTGCAGAAACCCAAATTCGCGTCAAGCTGAATTTGGACGGCACTGGCCAATCCAGCCTGTCCACCGGCATTGGTTTCTTTGACCACATGCTCGATCAAATTGCTCGTCATGGCCTCATCGATTTGGAAATCGAAGCCAAGGGCGATTTGCACATCGATGGCCACCACACGGTGGAAGATGTGGGTATCACTTTGGGTCAAGCTGTGGCCAAAGCGGTTGGCGACAAAAAAGGCCTGCGTCGCTATGGCCACGCCTATGTGCCGCTCGACGAGGCCTTGTCTCGCGTGGTGATCGACTTTTCAGGCCGTCCTGGCTTGGTCAACCATGTGCCATTCACCAGTGGCATGGTGGGCGGCTTTGACACCCAGCTTATGCACGAATTCTTCCAAGGCTTTGTCAATCACGCCTTGGTCACGCTGCACATCGACAACTTGCGGGGCGACAACGCGCACCACCAAGCCGAAACAGTTTTCAAAGCCTTTGCGCGTGCCTTGCGTGCCGCAATTGAAATCGATCCCCGTTCTGTGGGCGTGATTCCCTCCACAAAGGGTTCGCTCTGAGCATGTCTCCCAATTCAGTGGCGGTGGTCGACTACGGCATGGGCAATTTGAGGTCTGTGGCGCAAGCGGTCATTCATGCGGCACAAGATACCGGTGTCGAGGTCAAAATCACATCCAACCCGCAAGATGTGCGCAATGCCACACGGGTGGTGCTGCCGGGTCAAGGTGCCATGCCCGATTGCATGCGTGAATTGCGCGACTCCGGCTTGATGGAGGCCGTATTGGATGCGGCAGCCAAAAAGCCATTGTTTGGCGTGTGCGTGGGCATGCAAATGTTGTTAGACCACAGTGAAGAAGGCAATACGCCTGGCCTGGGTTTGATTCATGGCAATGTGATCAAGTTCAGCCTTTCAGGCCAAACCCAAGCCGATGGCAGTCGCTTCAAAGTCCCGCAAATGGGCTGGAATCAAGTGAATTTCATGTCGCATCGGGCCGCTGTTCATCCCGTTTGGGGGGAGATTCCCAGCGGCAGCTATTTCTACTTCGTGCACAGTTTTTACGCAAAACCCCATAATACGGCCGATGTGGCTGGGGAAACAGACTACGGCGGTGGCTTTGCCAGTGCCATTGCGCGCGATAATTTGTTTGCAACGCAGTTTCACCCAGAAAAAAGTGCCAGCCAAGGTTTGGCCCTTTACCGAAACTTTTTGCACTGGCATCCCTGAATTTTCACTGTATTTCCAATTTCACTTTTCTTCACTCTAGCGCTACCCATTAGCCATGATTCTGATACCTGCAATTGATCTCAAAGACGGCCATTGTGTTCGCCTCAAACAAGGCGACATGGACCAAGCCACTACGTTTGGTGAGGACCCCGCGGCCATGGCCCAAAGCTGGCTCGACAAAGGCGCAAGGCGCTTGCACTTGGTCGATCTTAATGGCGCCTTTGCCGGCAAACCGCAAAACTTCGCGGCCATCAAGTCCATCCTCAAAGCGGTGGGAGATGAAATTCCTGTTCAGTTGGGTGGCGGCATTCGAGATCTCGACACCATCGAAAAATACATCGATGGTGGTTTGCGCTACGTCATCATTGGCACCGCCGCCGTCAAAAACCCTGGTTTCCTGCGCGACGCCTGCAGTGCATTTGGCGGCCACATCATTGTGGGCTTGGATGCCAAAGACGGCAAAGTGGCCACCGATGGCTGGAGCAAACTCACGGGTCACGAAGTGGTCGACCTGGCCAAAAAGTTTGAAGACTGGGGCGTTGAGTCCATCATTTACACCGACATTGGTCGCGACGGCATGTTGAGTGGCATCAACATCGATGCCACCGTCAAGCTGGCGCAAGCCCTCACCATTCCGGTCATTGCATCTGGCGGTTTGTCCAACATGGCCGACATCGAGCAATTGTGTGCGGTGGAAGACGAGGGCGTTGAAGGCGTCATTTGCGGCCGCGCCATTTACTCTGGCGACCTTGATTTCCAAGCAGCCCAGGCACGGGCCGATGAACTCAACGACTGACAGCCACCAAGGCCACCCAGGTTGGCGTTGGTCTTTGCCCAATGGTGACAGTGTGTTTGTCGCCCAACAGGGCGCCCAAGTTTTGTCCTGGCAAGCCAAGGGCCGTGAACGTTTGTTTTTGAGCCCAGCCTCTATGTGCGATGGCGCCAGTGCCATTCGCGGTGGCATCCCTGTGTGCTTTCCCCAATTCAACCAACGCGGCCCCTTGCCCAAGCATGGCTTTGCGCGCAATTTGGCTTGGCGATGCGTGCCTGAGTTAAGCCAGGGTTCAGAAAAAGTGTTTGAGCTTGCGGCCAACTCAAGCACGCTGGCCATGTGGCCTTGTCAGTTCAGAGCCTTGCTGAGTGTGCTGCTCACTGAGAGTGGCTTGAAGGTTCAATTGCAAGTTGACAATCTGGGCCTCCAAACTTTGAGTTTCACGGGTGCTTTGCACACCTACTTGGCGGTCAATCACCTTGAAACCGTAAGCTTGCATGGCCAAGCTCAACAAGCCGAATGGGATGCCGTGCGCGACACCCACCAAATCTGCTCTGGTGTGTTGAAGTTTGATGCCGAATTCGATCGTGTCTACGATGTAGAAACTCAAGCACAGCCCACCTGGACTTTGCAAGAGGGCCCAGATGCAACAGATGCACTGCACATCTCGCAAAGCGCTTCATGGGGCCAAAGCGTGGTGTGGAATCCCGGTGCCGAAAAATGCGCCCAACTCAAAGACATGCCCCAAGATGCCTACCAGCACATGTTGTGCGTGGAAGCCGCCAGCGTCACGACAGCCATTGAAGTTCAAGCAGCCCAATCTTGGACAGGCTGGCAACACCTCACCCTCTCATGACCATGCTAGCCAAAAGAATCATTCCTTGCCTTGATGTCACCGGTGGCCGCGTGGTCAAAGGTGTTAACTTTGTAGAACTCCGAGATGCGGGCGACCCTGTTGAAATTGCTGCGCGCTACAACGAACAAGGCGCAGACGAACTCACCTTCTTGGACATCACGGCCACCAGCGACGGCCGCGATCTCATTCTTCACATCATTGAAGCGGTGGCCTCTCAAGTGTTCATCCCTTTAACGGTGGGGGGCGGTGTTCGAACTGTTGAGGACGTCCGGCGTTTGCTCAACGCAGGCGCCGACAAAACCAGCTTCAACTCCGCCGCCATTGCCAACCCGCAGGTCATTCGCGATGCGTCGCAAAAGTATGGCGCGCAGTGCATTGTGGTGGCCATCGATGCCAAACGCCGTCAGGGTGAGGACGTCAAATTGCGAGGTGAGGGCTGGGATGTCTACAGCCATGGCGGCCGTCAAAACACAGGTTTGGACGCAGTGAAGTGGGCAGCCCAAATGGCCGAATATGGCGCTGGCGAGATTTTGCTCACCAGCATGGACCGCGACGGCACCAAGTCGGGCTTCGATTTGGCCCTGACCAAAGCAGTCAGCGACAGCGTTCAGGTGCCCGTCATTGCTTCTGGCGGCGTGGGCAATTTGGACCATCTGGCCGACGGCGTGCAGCAAGGCGGTGCCGATGCCGTGTTGGCCGCAAGCATTTTTCACTACGGCGAATACACAGTTCAGGAAGCCAAGCTGCGCATGCGCGAGCGGGGAATTCCTGTGCGTTTGTAATCAAAGCGCCGTCAACACCGGCTCACAGCCTAGACAAGTGGTAGATTCAGCGCATGAATTGGCTAGATCAAATTAAATGGGACGCGCAGGGCTTAGTGCCCGTCATTGCCCAAGAAGCCAGCACTGGAGATGTGCTGATGTTTGCTTGGATGAATCGCGAGGCCCTTGAAAAAACCGCGGAGCTCCAGCGCGCGGTGTACTTCAGTCGTTCCCGCAACAAGTTGTGGTTCAAAGGCGAAGAGTCGGGCCATGTGCAAACCGTGCACGACATCCGCCTCGATTGCGACAACGATGTGGTGCTGCTCAAAGTCACCCAACGGGGTCACGAGCCTGGCATTGCCTGCCACACGGGTCGTCACAGTTGTTTCTTTCAAAAGTATCAAAATGGCGAATGGGCCGCCATTGAGCCGGTCCTGAAAGACCCTGAATCCATTTACAAGTGAGCACTCGTTGCCAAAATCATGAGTTCAACCGATGCTTTGGCCCGCCTAGCGGCCGTGATTGAAAGTCGCAAACCGGCCAACGGTGGCGACCCCGAAAAAAGTTATGTGGCGCGTTTGCTGCACAAAGGGCCAGACGCCTTTTTGAAGAAAATCGGCGAAGAAGCCACCGAAACCGTGATGGCCGCCAAGGACGTGGACCACGGCGGTGACGCCTCCAAACTGGTCTATGAAGTGGCCGACCTGTGGTTTCACAGCATGATCGCCCTGGCGCACTATGGCCTGACGCCTGCTGACGTGGTCAACGAACTGGCCCGCCGTGAAGGCCTGAGCGGTCTGGAAGAGAAAGCCCTGCGCAAAGCGCAAGCGCGTGAAGCCGCAGGCGAGTGAGGACAGCATGACAGACGACAACTGCATCTTTTGCAAAATCATCGCCGGCAAAATCCCGTCGCGCAAAGTCCATGAGGACGAGCATATCTACGCCTTCCATGACATCGCGCCCTGGGCACCGATCCATTTTCTGATCATTCCCAAGTTGCATATCCCGTCGATGATGCAGCTGACCGCTGAACATGCTGGCCTGATGGGGCATATGATGACCTTGGCCCCCAAGTTGGCCTTGCAAGAAGGCTGCAACCCCTACCCCGATGGTGGCTTCAGGATTGTGGTCAACAATGGGACAGAAGGCGGGCAGGAAGTGCATCACCTGCACATGCACGTCATGGGCGGTCCACGCCCTTGGCTCAGGGGTTAAGCGCGCTTGAAAACAAGCGTCCCAGCCGCAATTCCTTGTTGGCACAGGGCAGATCCGATTCGGGGGGTGACAGCCCTTAGAATCCAGCAACTACGTTAGGAGATATCCATGGGTTCCTTTTCCATTTGGCACTGGCTGATCGTGCTGTTGATTGTGGTCATGGTGTTTGGCACCAAGAAGCTCAAAAACATGGGCTCTGACCTGGGTGGCGCTGTCAAGGGTTTCAAAGACGGCATGAAAGATGGCGGCACCAAGCCCGAAGAGCCTGCGCCTGCAGCAGGTCAGGTGGCTTCTTCGGCGCAGGCTGAAAAAACCACCATCGATGTCGAAGCCAAGACCAAGTCTTGAGTGTTTGAACGAACGAACGCTGCACTGTGCTTGACTTAGGCATTTCCAAAATGGCGCTGATCGGCGTCGTGGCCTTGATCGTGATCGGCCCCGAAAAGCTGCCCAAGGTGGCCCGCACCATGGGCACCTTGCTGGGCAAGGCACAGCGCTATGTGGCCGACGTCAAGGCCGAGGTCAACCGGTCCATGGATCTGGAAGAGCTCAAGAAAATGAAAGAGACGATGGAGACGGCTGCTCGCGATGTCGAGCAGACGGTTCAAACCACCGCCTCGGATTTTGAAAAAGACTGGGCCGAGACCACCGCAGGCTTGACCCATGACTTGCCTGAACTCGAAACGCCTGTGCCCGAGTACAAACGCCCGGACAAGAACTGGCGGCTCAAGCGCGGTGCGGTGCCCCAGTGGTACAAGGCGCGCTCGGGTGTACGCACCAAGGCCCTGTCCGGTGCGGCGCGGGTGGCGCGTTACCGTCCCAAGTCCCTCCATTCCCTGTGATGGCCCTGCACCTGGGGTGCGCGCTTTCCAACCCACTTCGCCATGTCTGACTCCCCTCACAAGCCCGAAGACGAACTCGCCGGTTCCGAACAGCCCTTTGTCGCGCACCTGATTGAGTTGCGCGACCGCTTGATCTGGGCGGTGGCGGCGGTGGCGATTGCCGCTGCCGCTTTGGCGATTTACCCGGGGCCGGGCGAGCTGTACGACATCCTCGCTGCGCCTTTGGTGGTTCATCTGCCCAAAGGTGCCACCCTGATCGCCACGTCGGTGATCTCGCCGTTCATGGTGCCGCTCAAGATCTTGTTGATGGCAGCCTTCCTGATCGCCTTGCCCATGGTGCTTTACCAGGTGTGGGCATTTGTTGCGCCTGGCCTGTATGCGCATGAGAAAAAACTGATCATGCCCTTGGTCGTGTCCAGCACTGTGCTGTTTTTCATTGGCGTGGCTTTTTGTTATTTCTTTGTGTTTGGTCAGGTGTTCAGTTTCATTCAGAGCTTTGCACCCAAGAGCATCACGGCTGCGCCTGACATTGAAGCGTATTTGAGCTTTGTGTTGACCATGTTCCTGGCCTTCGGACTGGCCTTTGAGGTGCCGGTGGCGGTGGTGGTGCTGGCCCGCATGGGCGTGGTCAGCGTGCAAAAGCTCAAGGATTTTCGGGGCTACTTTGTGGTGCTGGCTTTTGTGATCGCCGCAGTCGTCACGCTGCCCGATGTGGTGTCGCAGCTGGCGCTGGCCATACCCATGTGTCTGCTTTATGAGCTGGGCATCTGGGCTGCACAAGTGTTCATCAAGCACACCCAGCCACCTGCAGACCCTGACGCCGCGGCTTGACGGCCCCACCCTCAAAACAAAAGAGGCCAACAGGCCTCTTTTGCATGGTGCGGTGCACATGGCAACCGCCTGAATGCTCTTATTTGCGCGGTTTGCCAGCGGGCGGGCGTTCAGCTGGGGTCAGGCGGAGATTGACTTCGCCTTGGCGACGCCACACATTCACCTCGGCCGGGACGCCGGGTTTCAAGCCTGCCACTTGGGTCAACAACTCGGACACGTTGCGCACGGGTTGTCCGGCCACCTTGACGATCACATCGCCGGGGCGGATACCGGCAGCAGCTGCAGGTCCGTTTTGCAGCACGCCTGTGATGACCACGCCTGAAGGCAAGTTCTGTTCGGATTTGGGCAGCTGAAAACTCTCGGCCAACTCGGGCGACATGTCCTGGGGTTCGACGCCGATCCAGCCCCGGATGACCTTGCCGTTATTCAGCAAATCCTGCATGACCTGCTGGGCGGTAGAGATCGGGATGGCAAAACCAATGCCCATGCTGCCACCCGAGCGGGAGTAAATGGCGGTGTTGATGCCCATCAGGTGGCCGTTAACGTCAACCAATGCGCCACCCGAATTGCCGGGGTTGATGGCGGCATCGGTCTGGATGAAGTTTTCAAAGGTGTTGATGCCCAACTGGCTGCGGCCCAGCGCACTCACGATGCCTGAAGTCACGGTTTGACCCACACCAAAAGGGTTGCCAATGGCCAGCACCACATCGCCCACTTGCAGGTCTTGGGTTTGACCCAAAACAATCACCGGCAGTTTGTCCAGCGAAATTTTGAGCAAGGCCAGATCGGTGTCGGGGTCGGTGCCAATGACTTTGGCAATCGCTTTGCGGCCATCGGCCAGCACAACTTCGATGTCGTCGGCGTCTTCGATGACATGGTTGTTGGTCAGGATGTGCCCTTCAGGGCTGACGATGACCCCGCTGCCCAGGCCTGCCGTGTTTTGTTCTTCTTGTTCACCATAGAAAAACTTGAACCAGGGGTCCTGGCTTTGGGCGTTGGAGCTTTTGGCTTTGCTGGTGTTGATGCTGACCACAGCAGGAGACGCTTGGCGCGCCGGCGCGCTCAGGCTGCCTGCTGGGCGGCTCAGTGGCGAGCCGGCTGGCGCCTGCAGCAAAGTCATGCCGTCGGGCGAGCGCTGGGCGCTGCGCAGCCATTCGGGTTGGAGTGTGGCCACCACAAACCAGGCGGCCAATAAGACCGTTACCCATTGGGAAAATAAAAGCCAATAACGTTTCATGTTTCAGATTGTCCCTGATTCGCCTTGGGTCTACAGGTGCCTTGCGCCACAATACTTGGCCAGCACAGCACACTTTTCTTTATGACTCACGCCAAAATTCTGGGCCAGGCCTTTGACGCCTTGCTCCAGCCCGAGAAGTTCCGCGATTACGGCCCCAATGGCCTGCAGGTTGAAGGCGACCGCGAGGTGCGCTTGCTGGTCAGCGGTGTGACCGCCAGCCGTGCCCTGATCGAAGCGGCCATTCAAGCCGATGCCGATGCCATTTTTGTGCACCATGGCTTGTTCTGGCGGGGTCAGGACGGGCGCGTGACCGGGTGGATGCGCGAGCGCCTGCGCCTGTTGCTGGCCCATGGCATTCACCTGTTTGCCTACCACCTGCCGCTCGATGCCCACCCGGAGCTGGGCAACAACGCCCAATTGGCGCGTGTGCTGGGCTTGCAGACGCAGGGGCGTTTTGGTGAGCAGGATTTGGGTTTTTGGGGTTCTGCTGCCGGTGCGCGAGGCTGGGCACGGCCCCAGGCCTTGGCTGACCATGTGGCGACGGCGCTGAATCGTGTGGTGACCTGCGTGGGCGACAGCGACCGGCCAGTGCGACGCGTGGCCTGGTGCAGTGGGGGGGCGCAAAGTTATTTTGAAGCGGCCATTGCGCAGGGTGTGGATGCGTTCATCACCGGTGAAATTTCGGAGCCGCAAGCCCACTTGGCTCGGGAAACCGGCGTGGCCTTTCTGGCCTGTGGTCACCATGCCACCGAGCGCTATGGTGCGCCCGCTGTGGCCGCACGGGTGGCGCAAGACCTGGGCGTGCAACACCGCTTCATCGAGATCGATAACCCGGCCTGAGGTGCAGCAGCATGAGCCCCCAATCCGT
>JACCDG010742335.1_pt1 | contig 19052 bp, 14 predicted proteins | sample 7442471 | NCBI WGS metagenome assembly JACCDG01 (sample SAMN15323444, study PRJNA562643) | freshwater metagenome | isolation source: river surface water | place: USA:Blue River Watershed | collected 2017-08-17 | reverse complement strand
GGTCGCTGGTTCAAATCCAGTCGGGGGCTCCATCCTGTGCAATCGACACTGCAAAGTGTGGGTAGGTGGTCTAGTTGTCTAAATGGCTCTAGTTAGATTTGAAAAATCAAGTTGCTCTTTTTGGATTGTTATATATTTGCTACAGGCGATCAAAAGACAGGTTTGATTTCAAAAAAGAACCGATGTGAGTCAGTCAAGTTTGTTGAGTAGACCAGTAGCTCCAACGGTAGAGCAGCGGACTCCAAATCCGCGTGTTGGGGGTTCGAATCCCTCCTGGTCTGCCATTTTACAAGGAAGTTTATGTCAAAGATTATAAAATTTTTGAACGAAGTTGTTTATGAGTTAGCGTCCGTAAAATGGCCAACTCGTCGAGACTTGCTCGTCTACGGTTTTATCGTATGCTGTATGGTTTTTATTTCTGCGATAATTGTTAGCATTATGGATATTGGTTTTAATTTTTTAGTTCAAAGTATTATTAAGCTTTGAGCGTTGGATTGGTCATGAAGCGTTGGTATATAGTTCAGGTTCTTGCTGGTTATGAAGAAGCCTTTAAAAAAGATGTCTTGTCGATGTCTCAGAAGGCTGGCTTTGGAGATTTTGTGGATGATGTATTCATTCCAACAAGAAAGAAAAACGAAGAAGACAAGCAAGGGGAAAAGATTTATCCCGGCTATGTCGCTGTCCACGCAGACATGACAGGCGGAGAATTTGCTAGCTTTCTTAGCAAAGTGCCAAGATTTTATAAATTTATTGGTGGAACTCCTCCGGTTCCATTAAAAAACGAAGAAGTGGTAAAGCTGCTCGAGGGGGCATCAAAAGTGTTGAAGGCTTCTGAGTCAACATTGAGCGTAGGCAGCGAAGTAAAAGTTGTCGGTGGACCATTTAATGGTGTTATCGGCATTGTTGAAAGCGTTGATTCCGAAGAGCAAAAGGTTAAGGTTTCCGTAAGTATATTTGGACGGATGACCTCTATCTCAGTGTCTATGGATCATATAGAAGTTTAGTAAATACATTAGGATGGCCTTATGTCAAAAAAGATAAAAGCCGTCGTAAAGATGAAGCTACCAGGTGGTGCAGCTACCGCAGCTCCTCCAGTGGGTTCTTCTTTGGGGCAACATCAAGTTAACTTGATGGATTTTTGTAAAAAATTTAACGAAAAAACAGCAGACCGAAAAGGTTCTACTGTTGCCGTTGAAGTGATAGTATACGTTGATAAAACCTTCGTATTCTCCACAAAATTAACCTCAGTCACAGACGAGATCAAGAAGCGTCTGAATCTTGCAAAGGGTTCAACAGCTCCAGGCAAAACATCGGCAGGACAGATTAAAAGATCTGTTATTGAGGATATTGCTAAGGTAAAAATGCCTGATCTTACAGCTGTAGATCTTGAGGGAGCTAAAAAAATTGTCGAAGGTAGTGCCAGAAGTATGGGACTAACCGTTGTTGATTAGCGAATATTAAGCATCCTAAGGGTTATGCATGTCAATCAAAGGTAAAAAATATCTCAAAGCGAAAAGCGAAGTAGATACAATGCAACATTTCAACGCTCCAGCAGCGATTGAAAATGTATTGAAATACAAGTTCGCAAAATTTGACGAATCTGTTTCAGCAGATTTCGTTTTGGGTATCGATGCTGCAAAAGGAGATCAAGTTGTTCGAGGATCAGTATTGCTTCCTCATGGAACAGGTAAAAGATCTGTTGTTGTAGCATTTGTAAAAGGTGATTATGAAGAGGCAGCTAAAAAAGCTGGCGCGGATTATGTTGGTTTGGAAGATCTTGTAGAAAAAATTGCTGCAGGATGGACCGATTTTGACCACGCAATTGCAACGCCAGACGTAATGGGCGCTCTTACTAAAGTCGCAAAGATTCTTGGGCCCAGAGGCCTCCTTCCTAACAAGAAGACAGGAACTGTTACATTCGATGTAGCGCCAATCATTACAAGTTTAAAAAAAGGACTTGTGTCGTTTAGAAACGATAAAGGTGGCGGTCTTCACATCGGTTTTGGAAAATCATCTTTTGGTGCTGAAAAGTTGAAGGAAAATTTTGCAGCGCTATTAAAAGCTGTTGCATCAAGCAGGCCTTCCGCAGCAAGAGGTAAGTTTATCAGAAAGATAGTTGTTTCTTCTACGCAAGGGCTTGGATTCAAAGTTTCCTTAGATGAAGTTATAGGATAGGAGACAAGATGAATATTAATCCAGCCAAGAAAAAGGTTGTTTCTACTGTCGTTGATAAATGCTCCGGCAAAGAAATGATTTTCTTTGTAGATTTTAAAGGCGTTACTGTTTCTGCAGAAAGAAAATTAAGAGTCGATTTGAGAAGTCGCGGAGCAACAATGAAAGTTGCAAAAGCAAGACTTGTAAAACTTGCTCTTAAAGAATTAGGAATAATGGATAAAGTTGAATCCCTAGAAGGTTTTGTCAAGGGTCAGCTTGCATTAGTAGTTTCTGCACAAGAGTCTCAAACTGTTGCAAAAGTACTCGTTGACTTCCAAAGACACTCCGGAAGAGACGTGTTTGTAACGGGCGGTCTTTTTAATAACAATTTTTATGATGTTGCAAAAGTCGTTGGATTGGCAAAAATCCCATCCAAACAGGCTGTAATTCAAAGATTAGCATGCGCTATTAACTATCCGTTAACAGCATTAGCACGCTCAATTAGCGAAGTTGCAAATAAGTTACAACAATAACAATATTAAAAAATAATTTTACTAGAGAGCGATAAACCATGAACATTTCAACAATCATTGAATCCATAAAAGGAATGAATGCAATCGAGTTAATGGAACTTGTTAAAGCGATTGAAGAAACATTTGGCGTTTCAGCTACAGCTTCTTTTGCTGCTGCTGGACCTGCAGCAGATGCTGGTGATGCAGGTGCTGCTAAAGTCGAAAAAACAGAATTTAAAATAATTATCAAAGAAGTTGGCTCTAGCACTATCAACGTTATTAAAGCGCTAAGAGCTGTGTTGCCAGGCCTTGGTCTTAAAGAAGCAAAAGATCTTGCAGCTAACGGCGCAGTTGTAAAAGAAAACGCAAATAAAGAAGAAGCTGACAAAATCAAAAAAGCATTGGCTGAGGCTGGTGCGTCCGTAGACGTATTATAAGATCTTAGTTGATTATTATAATTAGTTTTTAAGGTTAGTAATAAAGAACCCTCAAGACACTTGCAAGAGTGTCTTGAGGCGGAAAATACAATACATATTTCAGGTTTTATGCAACTGCTTATTCAGGCTTGGTGAGGATATTTGATGTCTTTTTTTCATATCAAAAGAGAAAATCTTAGAAAAGGCTTCGGCAAAATTAAAGAAATAGTGTCCTTGCCAGACCTAATCGAAGTACAATCTAAGTCTTTTAATGATTTCGTTCAGTTAGATTATCTTCCAAATGAACGAGAAAATATTGGTCTTGAGTCTGTTTTTAAAAACATTTTCCCTATCGAACAGGGTGATCGCTTTTCATTGAAATATTGCGGTTACGAACTTGGAGATTGGGCTTGTATCTGTGGTGCATTATCTGGCATCGAAAAAAGATACACCTGGAAAAATAAAACTGGAAAAAAAACAGGTGTTTCCAGGCTTTCTAAAGCTGATATCGAATCAGGAACTTCTTACACAAGATGTTCATCTTGTCATTCAAGAGTATCTTTAAAAACATCTTACACAGTAGAAGAATGTGTGGCTAGTGGAAAAACATTTGCAGTTCCACTGAAAATCAAACTACAGCTTATTTCTTGGGACGGCGAAGGCGAAAATAAACAGATCAAAGACATGAAAGAACAATCTGTTTTTGTTTGCTTGCTTCCTATAATGGTTGGGCCTTACGAAGATGTAAATGGCGAAATCAAGGTTGGAGACAAAGGAACATTTGTCATCAACGGCGTACATCGTGTGGTAGTTAGTCAAATTCACAGAGCTCCTGGAGTCTTGTTCTCTTCAATGAAGAAAAGCAAAACGATTGGCGCCGTGAGCAGCTACAACGCAAGACTTATTCCTTCTCGTGGCGCTTGGCTGGACTTTGAATTTGATAACAACGGTTTACTTTACGTAAGAATAGACAAGAAGAAAAAAATATTATCTACAACATTCTTGCAAGCTATTGGTTTATCAAGAGACGAAATTATCAACAAATTTTATGACGTCTTAAAAGTTTCATATCAAGGCGGTGAGTACAAACTTGCTATTAATGATTCTTTAAGTGGTCTACGATTTGGAACAGGAATTTTAGCAAACGCTATTGATGCACTAAAATCCTCAAAGCTTGAAATAAGAAAAGGCTCCCGAGTAACAAAAGAGCTCATCGCAAAAATTAAGAAAGCTGGAATTAATTCTATAAACATTACCAGAGAAAACCTAATTGGTGCCTGTGTTGTAAATAGAATTGAACATCCTAAAAGCGGAGAAGTTCTCTTAGATCCTGCTTCTGTAATTGATCAAAGCAGTTTAATAGACATCGAAAAAAGCGCCTCTGCTACTATAATAAATTTTGAAATTTTAGCCGAAACACTTGCAGGATCAGCCTCAGCGTTGATCTCTACGTTGGCTGTAGATCATATCTACGATCAAACTGCAGCGATTAAAGAAGTGTATTCAAAAATCAGACCAGGTGATGCTCCAGGGCAAAAAATAATGGAAGATTATATTCGTTCCATGTTCTTTAGCTCCAGATACTACAACTTGACACCTGTCGGTAGATTGAGAATTAATCGCAAACTAGGATTAGGCTTTGATTTATCAACCACTGTTTTGACAATGGAAGACTTGATCTCAACAGTAAAATACCTGATTAACCTTCAAGAAAAAGGTGAAGGGGAAGCTGATGACATTGATGATTTGTCAAATCGTTGCGTACGCTTGGTGGACGAATTACTTCAGATGCAAGTTTATCTTGGATTCTCAAGAATTGAAAAAATTGCAAGAGAAAAGCTTAGATTGATAGAAGGAAACGTATCTTGCACTCCTTACGATTTTATTAACGTAAAACCAATGGCCGCGGTACTTGGTGCATTCTTTGGAACAGGTCAATTATCTCAGTTTATGGATCAAACAAATCCATTATCTGAAATGGCTCACAAAAGAAGATTGTCAGCTCTCGGACCCGGAGGTATCACCAGAGAAAGAGCTACGCTTGACGTTCGAGACGTTCACCCTTCTCACTACGGTAAAATTTGTCCTATCGAAACACCAGATGGTCACAACATTGGATTGATTTCTTACTTGTCTATCTACTCCAAAGTAAACTCACTTGGTTTCTTGGAAACAACTTATAGACCAGTAAAAAACGGTGTCGTATCTGACGATATCGTTGTGCTAGACGCCTTCCAAGAAAGAGGAAAAGTTATAGCTCAAGCTGCAATCAAGATTGATAAAAATGGTAAAATTGATCAAGACAAAGTCTTGGCAAGAAAAGATGGTGACTACGTTTTGATTTCGCCAAGCGAAGTTGATTTCGTTGACGTTTCAACAAGACAATTAGTGTCTGTTGCAACAGCCATGATTCCATTCCTTGAGCACGATGACGCAAACCGAGCGCTTATGGGTTCAAACATGCAACGACAAGCAGTTCCTTTGATTGCCGCAAAAGCTCCAATTGTTGGTACAGGCGTTGAAAGAGATGTTGCTGGATCAGAAGGAATTTCGATATTAGCAAAAAACTCTGGAATTGTTCATTACGTTTCTGCTGACAAGGTAGTTGTTTCGCTTCGAAGCAACGGTCAAGCGCTAGAAGAATGGGCATTGTCAAATATTGAAGTGTACGATCTTCAAAAATTTGGAAAGTCTTCTCATAATACTTGCGTAAACTTCCGCCCAGTTGTAAAAGTTGGCGACGTTGTCGAAAGAGGAGATTTAATCGCTGATGGACCAGCTGTGGATCGCGGAGAATTAGCACTTGGAAACAACTTGTGCGTAGCATTTATGCCTTGGGGTGGTTACAACTTTGAGGATGCTATCGTTGTAAGTAAAAAGCTTGTTTCTGACGATTTATTTAGCTCGATTCATATCGAAGAGTTTGTAGTTGAAGCAAGAGATACAAAGCTTGGTGCTGAAGAAATCACAAGAGATATTCCAAATATCAGTGAAAGAGAATTAGAAATCTTGGATGAAGACGGTATCGTAAAAATCGGTACAAGAGTTTCACCTGGAGACATTTTGGTTGCAAAAGCAACATTGAAAGGTGACGTTCAAGTATCTCCTGAAGAAAAATTATTAAGAGCTATCTTTGGTGATAAATCACGAGATGTAAGAGATACTTCTGCTCGCATGCAACCTGGAATCTCAGGAACTGTTATCGACGTTAAAGTTTTCTCTAGAAGCGGTGTCAGAAAAGATAAGCGCTACAAAGATTATGTAACAAAAGAAACAGCAAAAATCGAATCAGTTTATGCCATCAAGTTTGATACATTTGTTTTTGGACTTTTAAAAGAGTTTGAAGCCAAAGTTGCAAGTCTTAATGTTAAGTTTAATGTCGATAAAAACGCTTCATTTGAAGATGTTATGACAAAAGCTTCTGCAAACGAAAACTTGAAAAAGCTTACAGCTGAGTTTACCGGAATTTATAACGACAGAAACAAGATCTTCCAAGCGCAAAAGAAAGAACAAATTGCAAGATTGCGACGTGGAGATGATCTTCCATCTGGTGTGTTGAAGTCTGTTAGAGTGTACGTTGCTGTTCGTCGCCCAATATCTGTGGGTGACAAAATGGCTGGACGTCATGGTAACAAAGGTGTGGTATCTAAAGTGGTAGACATTCAAGATATGCCTTACTTGGCAGATGGAACACCTGTAGATATAGTTCTAAACCCACTTGGCGTACCAAGTCGTATGAACCTTGGCCAGCTGCTTGAAACAATGATGGGTATGGCTTGTATGAAGATCGGGGATAAAGCTAAAGAGCAGCTTCGATCATTTACAAAGCAAAAAGCTAAAGAGTTCTTATTCCAACACATGGGCAAAGAGCTTGTTTCCAACCTTATTGAAAAATACGGGGAAGACTCAGTTTATGATCTCTTGAGCATGATTGCTAAAGAAGGCTTAAAAATGGCTACACCTGTATTTGATGGTGCTGATTATGAAAAAGAAGTTATTCCAACCTTAACCGAAAACGGACTAAACGAAACAGGTAAATATGACTTGTATGATGGAAGAACTGGTGAGAAGTTCCATCAACCTGTTACCGTGGGTTACATCTACATGATGAAACTAAATCACATGGCAGATGATAAACTGCACGCTAGATCTGTTGGACCATACTCTCTGATTACTCAACAGCCACTTGGAGGTAAAGCCAAGGGTGGAGGTCAAAGACTTGGTGAGATGGAAGTTTGGGCTCTATTTGGTTATGGCGCAGCTTATACTTTACGTGAAATGTTAACAATTAAATCGGATGATATTACAGGTCGTACAAAGGCGTTTGATTCTATCGTTCATGGCGAAGAAATTGGTGAACCTGGATTGCCAGAGTCATTCAGTGTTTTAGTCAAAGAATTACAGAGTTTGTGTCTTAGTGTAGACCTTTTCCAAGCTTGCGAGGAGCGCTTCAGTGAGTAATGTTGGTGTATTTGATCGTTTTAAAGAATATTTAAGCGTTCTTAATTTTGATGCCATGAAAATTGGCATCGCCTCTCCAGACAAAATAAAGGCTTTATCTTACGGTGAAGTCAAGAAAATGGAGACAATCAACTATCGTACGCTAAAACCAGAGCGAGATGGTCTATTCTGTGCAAGAATTTTTGGTCCTCAAAAAGACTGGGAGTGTAATTGCGGTAAATATAGAAGAATGAAGCATCGCGGAATTACCTGTGAAAAGTGTGGCGTAGAGGTGATACAATCTCGCGTTAGACGTGAAAGAATGGGGCATATTAAACTTGCTGCACCAGTTTGTCACATTTGGTTTTTAAAAGGCGTGCCAAGCTATCTGTCTATTATCACAGAAATTGCGGTTAAAGATTTAGAAAGCGTTGTATATTTTGATGCTTACATTGTATTGCAAAGCGGAAATTCTCCGTTTCAAGCAAGAACTGTAATCAGTACTCAGGAATACGAGGATTACATTGCTGAAAATGCAGAAGATTTAGGGTTTGAAGTTGGTTCTGGAGCACAAGGCCTTATGGATATGCTCTCCAAAATCGACTACGAATTTGAAGCAAGACAAATTACAGAGGAAATTCAAAAAACAACTTCTGTGGTTGCAAAGCACAAGTTGGCAAAAAAATACCGTATCATTCAAGGAATGCTTAAAGCTGGTATCAGACCAGAGTGGATGGTTATTACAGTATTACCTGTAATCCCACCAGACATTCGACCACTTGTTCCTTTAGAAGGTGGAAGATTTGCATCTTCAGACTTGAACGAGCTTTACAGAAGAGTTTTAAACAGAAATATTCGCTTGAAAAGACTTGTTGAGCTCGACGCTCCAGAAGTGATTATCAAAAACGAAAAACGTATGTTACAAGAGTCTGTTGACGCGCTTATCGACAATGGTCGTCGAAGCGTTGTCAGGGGCACAAATAAACGTCCGCTCAAATCTCTAAGTGATATCTTAAGGGGTAAGCAAGGTCGCTTCCGTCAAAACTTACTTGGTAAGCGAGTAGACTATTCTGGCCGATCAGTTATCGTTGTTGAACCTGCATTAAAATTAAATCAGTGCGGTTTGCCAAAATTGATGGCATTAGAGTTGTTTAAGCCATACGTTTATTTTGAGCTTCAAGCTAGAAATTTGGCAATGAGTTTGCGTGCTGCAAAAAGAATGGTTGCAATGCACACTCCTGAAGTTTGGGAGGCGCTCGAGTCTGTTGTAAAAAATAGACCTGTGATGCTAAACCGTGCGCCAACATTGCACAGACTTGGTTTCCAGGGCTTCTTTCCTGTCTTAGTTGAAGGTAAGGCTATCCAGTTGCACCCGTTGGTATGTAAAGCGTATAACGCTGACTTTGACGGTGACCAAATGGCAGTACACGTACCACTAAGCAAAAGAGCCCAAAAAGAAGTTATTGCTTTGATGTTTGCAAACAAAAACATTATCTCTCCTGCTCACGGAAAACCACTTATGACTCCGTCTCAGGAAATGATTCTAGGACTTTACTTCTTAACAAAGAAAAAAAATAATGTGCCAGGAGAAGGCAGGCTGTTCAGTGGCGTTGCTGATTTAATATCAGCATTCCATCACGGAGTAGTTCACTTGCAAGCACCAATAAAGCTGTTGATCAACGGAAAAATAATTGACACAACTGTTGGTAGAACTCTTTTGTTTGATGCATTGCCAAAAGGCTCTGATATCGAATGGGTGAACAAAGTTATGGGTAACAAGGATTTAAATAATCTTGTATTCTTGGTACACAAAAGATTTGGTGGAGAGCTTACTGCAAACTCACTAGATCAAATTAAGAACCTTGGTTTTGAAGTTTCTACAAAAGCAGGTATTTCGCTAGGTATGAGTGACGTAATCATCCCAGATTCAAAATGGGAAATTGTGAAAAAAGCTCAAAGCGAAGTATCAAAAATTGAAGAGCTTTACAGAGCTGGCGCAATCACAAACGGTGAACGTTACAACAAAGTCATTCAGGTTTGGGATAAAACAGCCGACTTTGTTGCTGGTGAAATGTTATCTACGCTTGACAAGCAAGACAAGATGGCAAGTAAAAATGAAGGTAAAGAAGAAGCTCACTACAATCCGCTATTTATCATGCTTGACTCCGGATCTAAAGGTGGTAAACACCAAATCCGTCAGCTTGGTGGTATGAGAGGGTTGATGTCAGATCCTTCTGAAAACATTATTGAGCGCCCAGTGTTGTCCAACTTTAAAGAAGGTTTGGATGTTTTTGAGTACTTTATTTCTACTCACGGGGCTCGTAAAGGTCTTGCAGATACGGCTCTAAAAACTGCGGATGCTGGTTATCTGACAAGAAGATTAGTTGATGTTGCTCAAGACGTAGTTGTCATAAAAGATGATTGCCAAACTCTTAATTACATCGAAGTTGATACATTTGAAGTAAATGGCAAAATAATGGAAACATTGTTTGAACGAGCTTTCGGACGTGTTCTGGCAACAGATCTTAATGATCCAGTTTCAGGAAGATTACTTCTTAAAGAAGGTACAATTCTGACAGAGGAAGCTCTTGAAAGCATAAAGGATTCTGCCGTAGAAAGCATGAAGGTTAGATCTCCTATCACTTGTTCATTGAAGCGAGGAATTTGTGTTAAATGTTTCGGGCTAGACCTATCTAGAGGCGAAATGGTAGAAACAGGTGTGGCAGTTGGTGTAATTGCGGCTCAATCTATCGGTGAGCCTGGTACGCAGCTAACGCTACGAACCTTCCACATTGGTGGTGCGGCTTCTGGTCTTTCTGAAGAAAACTTTAAACTCTCTTCTGTAAAGGGTCAGGTTAAGTTTGTAGACCTAAGAATCGTTAAACATAAAGAATCTGGCGTAAACTTTGTTGTAAGCCGAAAAGGTATGCTTAAAATCATGTCTGGAGAAGGTCTTGAGCTAGCGAGCATGCATATTGATTATGGCTCTACAATGTTTATAGAAGACGGTCAAATGGTCGAAGCTGGGACAAAACTTTACGAATGGTCTAACGATAGACTAATAATTTCTGAAGTTTCTGGTACAATTGAGTATGTGGACCTGATTGCTGGTACAACAATTTCTGAGGTTTACAACGATCAGACAGGACTTTTCGATCGTGTGGTAATTGCAAACAAGGATGCGTCAAAGCATAATCCTTGCATCGCAATCCTAGACCCAGCTGGTAACGAAATATCAAGATATTATATGCCAATTGGTGGTCATATCTTGGTTCATAACGAAACCAAAATAAATGTTGGACAAGTGCTTGCAACAACTCCAAGAGAAAAGCAAAAAGCTAAAGATATTACCGGTGGTCTTCCTAGGGTGGTTGAGCTATTTGAAGCTCGTAATCCAAAAGATCCTGCAATATTGTCAGACGTTGCTGGAGTTGTTGAATTTGGTGGTGTTTCAAAAACCTTGAAAAAGGTAAACGTTGTCTCCGATGAAGGGGAAGTGTTTGAATACATCGTTCCAAAAAACAAAAACTTGTCTGTTGAGCATGGCGACAGAATTGAAGCCGGCTCAGTACTAACATTTGGTGAGCCATCAGTTCACGATATATTGAGAATTAAAGGTGTAGACGCATTGCAAGCCCATCTTGTCAGAGGGGTTCAATCTGTTTATATTTCTCAAGGTGTAAAGATTCATGATAAGCATATCGAAATTATCGTGAAACAAATGCTAAGAAAAGTTAGAATTGTGGAACCTGGCGATACCTCATTTGTGATTGGCGAGCTTGTTGATCGTGTTTACTTAAAATCAGTAAACAATGCAATTGCGGAAACAGGAAAGCGTATTGCAACATCAAAACCTGTTTTGATGGGTATTACAAAAGCCTCGTTAGGAACAGATAGCTTTATTGCTGCGGCATCCTTCCAAGAAACAACAAAAGTTCTTGCTGAAGCTGCAGTGACAGGACAAGTAGACTACCTAAAATGTTTGAAATCAAACGTTGCGCTTGGTCGATTAATCGCGGCTGGTACAGGAACGTATGAGTTCAGAAAAAAATATATCGGTGGTGACGAATCCGATCTTGAAAAAGAAGCTAAGAGAGAAGAAGACTTAGAAGCTGGATTAGATTCTATATCTTTAGGTTAGGAAAAAATTAATAAAGGCGCGTAGCTCAGTTGGCAGAGCACTGCTTTGACGTAGCAGGGGTCAGCGGTTCGAATCCGCTCGCGCCTACCATTAAAAAAAGGAATGACAACTATGAATCAAGTTAATATGAGTGAAAAAGCAAAAATTGCTCAAATTTCTGCAACCGACACAGGCTCGATTGAGCTTCAAATTGTGATGCTTACAGAAAGAATGAAAGAGTTAACAGAACACGTAAACAAACACCACAAAGATTACGGGGCAAGAAGAAGCCTAATTATTTTAGCTGGTAAAAGAAGACGTTTCCTAAACTATCTAAAAAGAACCAAAAAAGATGCTTTTGAGAAAATCTCTGCACTTATAAGCAATAAATAAACATTATTGGATAAAATTTATGTCAAAAATTTTTAAAATGCCTGGAAGCAATGTTTCCGCAAACATTGGAACATTCGCAAGGCAAGCAAACGGCTCTGTATTGCTAACCGTTGGAGACAACGTTGTTTTAGCAACAGCTGTTGCTTCTGATTTGGGAGGAGCTAGCAATTTTAGCTTTTTTCCGCTTTCGGTTGAATGCAGAGAAAGATTAGCATCCGTTGGTAAAATCCCTGGCGGATATCTCAAGCGAGAAGGAAAGCTTAGCGACTCAGAAGTTCTCTTGTCCAGAGTGGTAGATAGATCTATTCGCCCACTTTTCCCGGATTACTTTTTTGACGAAGTCCAGGTAATGATCACAAGCTTGTCATACGACGGTTCGTATCCTAGCGAAGTGCAGTATGTACTTGCAGCTTCTATTGCGCTGACAATTTCCAATATTCCATTCAAAAGCCCTGTTGCTGCAGCATTGTTGGTAAGAGAAAAATCTGGAACCTGGAAATTAAATCCTGATGCCGAAACTGTAAAAAATGGCACAGATCAAGTGCTTGTAACTGGTACAGATACAGGCGTATTTATGATTGAAGCAAACTGTGATTTTGCAACCGAAGAAGACTTAATTGCACTTTTAAATTCTGATTTGTTGAAAAATGAATTTGAAAAGCAAATTTCTTGGCAAAGAGAGCTTGCAAGAGAAGTTGGAATTGAAAAACGTACTAATTATGAACTATCCAAGCTAAATGTTGATAAGCAAAAACAGTGGAAACAAGTTTGCAGAGAAGTTTTGCCAACAGATTACAAAGATGCGTTGTTTGGTACTCAAAAATCGAACATCTCAAAAAACATCTCTGCTCTTAAAAAAGATTTATTTGCAAAACTCGTAGAAAGAGCAAAGTCTGAAGAACTTACAGAAACAGCTTTGCATGTTGTCATTGATGACTTGATCTCAGAACTTGTTCCAGAAATTTTGATAGAAAAACAAAAGCGCTTGGATGGAAGATCTTTTAATGAAGTTAGAGATATTTCATGCATAGCAGACTTGTTGCCAAAATCTCATGGCTCTGCAGTGTTTACAAGAGGTCAAACTCAGGCAATTGCATCGCTGACGCTTGGTGCTGGCGCTGACGCTCAAAAAATTGACACACTTCTTTATGGGGTTAATGACAAAAGTTTTATGTTGCACTACAACTTCCCTCCATTTGCAACTGGTGAAGTCAAGCCACTGCGCGGTGTTGGAAGACGCGAAATTGGTCACGGATATTTAGCTGAGAAGTCTTTCAAAAACGTACTTCCAGAATTTACTAAATTTCCTTACACAATTAGATCCTTAGTAGATGTGCTTGAGTCTAACGGTTCGTCATCTATGGCAACAGTTTGCTCAACAATGCTTGCATTGATGGATGCTGGTGTACCAACAAGAAAAATAATCTCCGGAATCGCAATGGGAATGATCGAAAACAAGCAAGGTGAAATTGCTGTTTTGTCTGACATTTCTGGCACTGAAGATGCATTTGGCTGCATGGATTTCAAAGTAGTTGGTGACGAGGCAGGCGTAGTAGCAATACAGATCGACGTAAAAGCTGAAAACGGTATCAAGCCAGAAATCTTGGCAAAAGCTCTTGAACAAGCAAAGCAAGGAAGACTTCACATCCTTAGTAAGATGAAAGAATGTTTAGACAAGCCTAGAGCAACTCTAAAAGATTCTGCTCCAAGATGCTTTACCTTCAAGATTCCAAATTCAAAAATTGGTATGGTAATCGGTCCATCTGGAAAAAATATCAAGCAAATCACAGCTGATACAAATACTCAAATTGATATTTCCGATGAAGGTCAAATCGCAATTTTTGCATCTGATGCAGTATCTGCAAAGCGTGCAGAAGGATGGATTAGAGCGTTGGTTGGAGACATCAAAAACGGATCCGCATATCACGGCAAAGTAAGCAAGATTGCAGATTTTGGAATATTTGTTTCAATCGTTCCTGGAAAAGATGGTTTAATCCACGTTTCAAGCATGGATCGTAAAAAAAGAGACAAATTAGACTCTCTTTACAAAGTCGGTGATGAAATCGACGTTGTTGTGGTCTCTGTTGATCCTGAAGGAAAAATCAAACTAACAGCTCCAGCCTTGGAAGCTAGTGATACGTTTGAAGATTTAGGATAAAGATATCAAAAAGAAGGAAGTTCTGGTTTTTTACAACCGCTTCCTTCTTTCTTTTTTTATTGAATTTCTTCTTCTAAAATAAATTTATAGCCAGTAAAAAAATTTAGATCAGCTTAAAAAATATTACACCAATGATTTACTTACTTTTTTTATTCTTCACAGTTTTTTTTAAAACAACATCTGTCTTGGCTTTACCAAAAGAAGCTTGCCCATTTTACAAAAAGATGTGCAAAGAGGCATCAGATGTAGAAAATCGATTGAATGTTTTAAAAAAAGAAAATGAGACGTTGTACTTTTCTTCTAAAATTTTAATACAAGATAATCTGAAAAAACTCGGTATAGATTTAGGCTCATTAAATTCAGACCAAAAAATGGGTTTGGATAGAACTTTGCTTTGGACACTGGAGCCAGACAAAAAAAAGAGCCTTTCAATCATTATTTCACAGTTTTTGCAATGCGCAGGTTTTGATTTAGATATTTCAAACAAACTTCTACAGGCGATCCGTGAAAAAGACGTAAAAAGCCCTAAAGAATGCGCTAGAGAAAAAGATGAATCAGCAGAACCAACTAAACCGGCTGCTTCAGAAAAAGAAATTTTTTTTAACAGGTTGAGCAATTTAAGCTCTGAAGAAAAAAAGCAGACAAAGAGTAACAAATCAAAAATTAAAGAATTCTTTGAAGAACATGGCATACCATTTGATAAGACTTATGCTGTACAAATAAATTCAATTCTGTACAGACTGCTAATCCCCTCAGATCATAATATGAAAATAATTTCAAAATCGCTGGAAAGCTGCGGGCTTACTTTTGAAGCAACAGAAGAACTAGTTAATCATTTAAAGCACTCGCAAGAAGAATATTTTCAACAAATCAACCAAGATAGGAAGCGTCGAGATAGCAATCGAGAATTTTTGGAAAATTTTAAAACTGATCATAAAAAGCGCAAAAGAGAACGGTTCGACAAAATTCAATCGCAAGCAAGAGAGCAAGCGGCTGCTGAGTTAGCTGAAAAATTTAGAACTATTCAGGAAAACTGGCTTGCTAAAATACAGGACAGTAATTCAGAAGTTATAAAAACAGACAACCCTTTCGAAACAAGCAACAGCGAAAGCGATTCTACAGAAGAAGAATTGCCTAAAAAAAAGCCAAAGAGGTCGCATTACAATTTTTTGCTTTTGGGTACTGTTGCAACAGCTTTGTCTATTTTCTTGTATTTTATAAAAAAATCTTCACACCGGAAGAGACGCTGTGAAGACCAGTGCAAAAACAATCAGCCATCATCAAAGCAAAAACGAGAAAATTGGTTTAAAAATGCCGCAAAATAATTTTTGATTAGGCTCATTTTCACACTATTTTTTAGAAATCTTCCAAGCTTGCCAAAATAAAATTTCGTGATATTTTTAGGGTGTAGACAGGGTTATGTTATCAACAAGGTCTTACATGGTTTACAAAGCTTTTAATGTTTTTTCGTGGTATGCGAAAAAATTCAGAATAAATATCAAAAAAGATTATCGATTTTTCACTCAAAAAATCTTTATGCAAGAAGAAAGAGATAAGGCGCTCGTGCTAGTTTTTGAGTTTTAAATATTTTTTCTTCGGGGGGTTTCCTATGAACAAGATGCTAATTTTTTTAATCGTTATAGTTACCTGTAAAAGCGCATTTTCAGCAATACCTGATGAGTCGGTGCCAAGGATCAAGGCTGATGTAGAGAACAAAGAGCATCAGGAGAACACAAAAAAAAGCAAAATACGTGTGACACTTACAAGATCAAATGAAGTTCTGACAAATTCTGATGATGGGTCCATCCCATTATTAAACGCAAGAAAAGAAAAGGCTTTCAACAACGATTTTTTTGCTGAATTACACTTTGAGGAAGATGACACCGATGAGAGTAGCACCCCTTCAGACGATGAGGACGAAGAATATCATTATTATCGCATGCCGAGAATAGATCTTGAGCAATTGAAAAAAGAACTAGAAATCGAACTAGAGCGATCAGAGCGGGCACTAAAACGGTTAGAGCATGAGGAAGAAAAGGCAAAGAAGAACGTGCTAGAAGCCAGGCAGAGACTGGAATTGGTAAAAGCAGAATTGGCACGATGAATTATTTGATGACGTAACGTAAATTTAGACATAAAAAGTTATTTTAAGTTTTTTACTAGCGAGGTTTACTATGAACTATATTTTTTGTTTGTTTTTGTTTCTAATTTTATCAAATCCAATCTTGTCCCCAACAAAAAAATTGTCCTCACTGGAATTTACACAAAAAATTAATTCCATCTTGGAAGGCTTAGATGTTGAAGCATCAAAGAAAAATAACTCGAATAAAGAGAAGCTCCTCAAAATGTTCGAGGAACAAGGACATTCTATTTTACCCGCGCTTGAAGGTCTAATTAACCAGGCACTCTATTTCTTATTAGTTGTACAAAAAGCAATACAACCTGATAACGAGTTAGGCATTAAGTTCGCCGAGGACGCATCAAGATATGCTTGTCGTGCATTGATAGGCCTGAATCTAAAAAAAGATACCGCTGAAATATTTGTTAAAGAACTAACTGGAGAAAAAGTCGAGTCTCGGCAAGAAAGAAAACAAAGGGATCTGCGACTCTTCCAAGAAGTCAAGCAGCTTAGAGAAGCACTGAAAAGCTATAAAAAACCTAAAACAACTCAGGAAGAAACTTCAGCCAAAGACGAAGAAGAGATTAAAGCAATACGGGAGAACTGTGATAAAGAATTAAAGAGACTTCAGGAAGTGGAGGAGAACTGTGATAAAGAAGTAAAGAGACTTCAGGAAGTGCAAAGGCATAACGAAGAAGAGATTAAAGAAATACGGGAGAACAGAGATAAAGAATTAAAGAGACTTGAGGAAGTGCGCAGGCATAACGAAGAAGAGATTAAAGAAATACGGGAGAACAGAGATAAAGAATTAAAGAGAATTCAGGAGGCCGCTAAAAAACAAGCATTTAAAAAAAACATTCTAAGGTTTGTTGGGTTTAGCACTGGGTTTAGCCTTGTCTTTATTTGCTTTAAAATATATATGCAGTTGCCTAGCAAATTTAGAGACCTTAAGGCAATCGCCAGCATATCTGAAAATGTAAATTTACAAAGTTAATAATTCAACCAAAAAATTATTTCGTAAATTTTATCAGCAGGGTTTTACTATGAACAGACACCTTTTCTTATTTTTACTAACGATTTTGTCTTACAAAATGTTGCCGACAAGTAATGCTACAGTAGTAGCTTGCAACACCATCGAACAAAAAGACGAATTGGACTATTTCATGAGGGTTCGTCAAGCAAGCAAAAAAGGTGATGATGACGACATTCAGACCATTACGTCAAGCACATCATCTTCGCGTGAAAGAGCCAGGTTATATCAACAAGAAGCAGAAGAATTGCGAGAGCTGTTAAAAGCAGCGCAAGAGACAGCAAATAAAGCAGAAAAAGAAAAAGCCGAGGCTGACAAAAAAATCAGGCAAGCTGAAGAAAAAGCTAAGCAAGCCGAGGTCGAAAAAAAGCAGGCTCAAGAGCAAGCTAAAAAGACTGAAGAAGAAAAGCGAAAGGAAAAAGCCGAGGCTGACAAAAAAATCAAGCAAGCTCAAGAACGCGCTGAAAAAGAAGAAGCTCAAAGGAAAAAAGAGCAAGCGGAATCACATGCAAAGCTAAAAAAAGCTGAAGAAGAAGCAAATAAAGAAAAAGAACGGGCTAAAAAAGTAGAGCAGGAAAAATCCGAAGCGGAAAAAAAAGCGAAACAAGCTGAAGAGGCAAGACGCAAAGAAAAAGCCGAAGACGACAAAAAAATCAGGCAAGCTGAAGAACTCACTGAAAAAGAAAAAGCTCAAAGGAAAAACGAGCAAGAAGAATACGATAAAAAGCTAAAGGCTGCTGACAAAAAAGTCAAACAGGCTAAAGAAAAAGCTGAATCTTCAATCGAGGTTGGAAAAGGAATCGGTATCGGGATTGGCGCTACAGTTGGTATTATTGGTGCAGTAGTAATAACACGCGACCCCAAAATGTTAAAAGATGGCTTACAGCCTGTATTAGATTTAGCAACAAAAGCAAAAGATTGCTTTGGGCTATAAAGCCAACACAAAAATAAAAGTAGAGAATCAACTTGCTATTGTTGATTCTCTACTTTTATTTAACCGCCTATGTATTTTTTAGTAAATATACACATACTCTTTTCTTTCAGATAAGTATTGAAATCTTTCTAATTTTATTCTAAAACCAATTCTGAATGAGATTTCTTGCTTTAAAAAATGAAGTTAAAATATTTATTTATTGGGCTATTTTTTTTGTTTTTAGAAAGCAATTTTTTTATAACAAGCTTTTTACAAGAAAAAAAATCAATTATCCCACCAAGACAAAATAAAGTCTTATCATAGCCAGCTTTTAAATGATCCTGACAACCCATGGCTTAATTTTGTTTTTGGATGTGAGTTTTATAAAAAAAAATCATACGAAAAATCGGAAAAGTTTTTTGATCGCGCCGCTTGTAATTTCAAAGATTCTTACAAAGAAGAAAAAGCTCTTTCATACGCAAACTTAGCAAACTGCAAATTCAGGCAAGCTGAGCCACTAGCAGATGCAAAACCAAGAAAAAAGGATGACAAGGAAAAAGCAATTGAGCTACTGGAAACCGCGATAAAAAATTACGACCTAGCAATGCAGTATCTTCCATCAAATGAAAACATCATCGTCAACAACAAGGTTGCACAAGACTTGCTCGATCAGCTAAAAAACGAACAAGAATCTGATCAAAAACAAAATAATCAAAATAACAAAGACAATAAAAACGACAAAAACAACGATCAGAGCGATCAAAACAGCAATTCTTCAGATAATAACAACAATCAGG
>JACCDG012084400.1_pt1 | contig 19062 bp, 23 predicted proteins | sample 7442471 | NCBI WGS metagenome assembly JACCDG01 (sample SAMN15323444, study PRJNA562643) | freshwater metagenome | isolation source: river surface water | place: USA:Blue River Watershed | collected 2017-08-17 | reverse complement strand
GAGAGGCTACACACCTACTGAAAAATCTCAAATCATGCTCCGCTTCAGTCTTCCCAATCAATACGACTTCGGTTATACACGATTTACAGATATTTCCAATGAGATTTTCCTTTACCCCTCCTCCACACATCTTTTCAACTCGAATTATGGCAATATACTTCTCGCATTTAACAGCAATTTCGTCTTTGGTTCCAATGGACAAGTCTTTGGTTCCAACATCATTCAGGGATTCAACGGCTCAAACTTCTCAAATGTCGCAGGATTTGGTGATTTCCTCAAACGATTCACAGAAGTCTACAACACTTACAATAGCAATGTTCTAGTGCTCCAGGACATTAACAACAGCATTCAATCCAATCTCAATCAGTTCATTACAACAGACCTTGCCTATATCTTACCCGCAGGAGCTCTCGCACGTCAGCGATACACCGACCCGATTATTTATTCCATTCGCTTCAAATCTGCGCTTCCTCCTCAGTATCTCACAGCAGAAGACAATTGGGGTCTCGGCTGGAACTTAGGCTATGATAAAGAAGATACGACCTATGATACAACACATGTAGCACAGAGTTTCTACAAGATTTTGGACGATTATATTAATCTGAAACTCAATCCCGAATTTGATATGAATCGGATGGACACAGGAGCAAAAGAAAACTTGTCCGCGACTCAAGAACCAACTGGCTCACTCAAGGCATTCTACGCGAAACTTCTCTTGGCCTCCTTTGGTTCTTACGCACAGACGATTATCAGCAATCCAATCAGCTTCCAACTTCCCATTCCTCGTATTGAAAAACTCACCTTCACGTGGACAGACCAGATAGGAAATACAATCAATAATAACGATTGTGAGTGGAATGTAGTCGTTCAAATCGTGGAAAGCCTCCAACCTGGAAGACCTAGTCAGCCACCTCTAGTGGAACCGCGATAATAGAATATTCCTATCTTTAGCAGAATGGAGCCTGTTCCTCCTCGCAATTATCCCAGAATAAAAAACACTCCTGTTCAACCAATCCCACTTCAGAATCAGGGGCCCACCCCTTTTTATCCACCTGTTTGCTTGAAATATCACTGGGACCCTACGGCGGTTCTCCGACACACATTACCTGAAGGACGTATTCCTCTTCCAACGGACCCTCGTCCTTGGGTGAGAGTCTGTATGGAATATACTACATCCGCCACCAATGAACCTGCCCCCGAAGTTCCCGCAGGGTCTGTTCTCCCTTCTGGAGGCCAATTCTACCCTCCAACGAAATACCAGGAATCCATTGACAATGAATCTCTGCTACGTCGTTTGGATAGACCTCTTGGAACTTGTGAAGACGACCAATACACACCTTGTGAACGTGGAGACCTATTTTCTGCTAGAGAACTCATCCCTGAACGCCGTCAACCTGACAGCCGATTTGTCTCTGAGCTCGCGTTCCCCAAGGCGCTTTTGAGAGCGGGTCCTTACCCTTGTCGTGAGGAGCAGGACAAGATTAACTTGGGACGCTCTCCTCTTCTCTTTAACAATGCGACAAAGCAAGAGCGCTACAAGCAGAATTTTCCTACGAAGAAAATGACGACTCCTTTGCCATCCTCAATATAATGGGTGCTTTCTTCTTCCAATCCTCAGGTAAATTGAGAACATAAATTCTTCCTTCCAAAGGCATCATGATACCAATGCTTGTTGTCTCCTTCACGTCTGCGAACCAAGACACCATAGCCAGGTGTAATAAATCTTGCGTATTCAAGGTATCTTTTTCTGTGGAACCGATTTTCCAGAAACAGGTATCTGTCTGTAAATCAATTGTTTCTTGAAACTGCTCTTCAAATGTATATTGAACACTCATGGCAACAGGATTGAAATTGGCTATCCAATAGGTCAACGCATCCTCTAACGCATAGAGATATTCATGAAGTTCTGAGCTATTCAGATGCTCTATAAGACTCGTTGCTCTATAGAGTGCGGCATTTCGTCCTTCTGCGACCAAAGATAATGCGCCAACTTTCCAAATATCGACCAAACATTCTGTCCAATGAGAGTCTGGATTTGTCACCTTTCTCCAACTCCGCAGAACATCCGCTCTCCATTCTGTGGGAACCACATAACGTGTGGGTGCGATACGGAATTCTCTCAATTTATAGGAATCAAATCGCAGAGGACGAAGTTGTCCACGAATCTTTGCGACAATACTCGTAGCACGAATCAAATCGCGAGGCTCCCAGGGAAGTCTTCGTTGAATCGCCCAGGCCTCTACCATTCCATAGTCAATCGGTGGAGGAACCTTTGCTGCTTCTTCCGTATCAAAGAAGTGAAAGATACACTCTGTAAGTTCTGAGGGCCATTGACTCCAGAACTCCTTATCTTCTGTAAAAATGCGCAAGGTAAACAGCAGGTTCTCAGATTCCAGATTGCGAAAGGGAATGTTGGACAGAAAACTAATTTGTCTCAGCGTCCAGATGCGAAGAAAGCGTTGAAAATCCGCAGCAAGTTCTCCTGATGCCCAGGAGGGGAGTTTCCACAAAAATCCAGGAGGGAAGAGAGGAATGCTGCGCAAATTGTCACGTGTGAACCAAGACAAAATTCCTACATCGCGAAGTTGTTGAATGTCATCTCCATCCAGACAACTTAACAAGTCACGTAACCTCTTTTTTCCTTCATCAATATCTACTGAACTCAAGCAGTATTTTGCCAATCCATGATAGGTCATAAAATCATAGGGTATTTCACGAATAAAGCGACAGAGGTCTCGCTCGTCACGAATATAACTCAAATAGAGTTGTTCACGTGCTCGTGTAATTCCCACATAGAACAAACGACGTTCACAAATGACTTGTTCTGCGAGTTTGCTAGATGGAAAGACATCATCATTACAATGTATCATATAGACACAATCCCATTCAAGCCCTTTGCTTGCGTGAAGAGTGGCTAAATCAATCACAGGTCCAGCTCCTTCTCCTGATTCTTCATCCACTCCTATATCACGCAAACGGCATCGCAAACGTTTCTGTATCATTTCCTCTTCAATCCGATACAAATCTACATTTGTGCGACTAAGGACCGCAATCGTTTGATGAGGATTCTCTGCGAGTTTGCTCACAATATCCTCTACTATCCAACGTGTTTCATCGCTGGCTCTATAGAAGAATCGCACATGAGGCTTTTCTCCACCTTTCTTCTCTGCTAACATACTTCCTTTCCAAGGAAGTGTTGGAATTCTCACCATGACGGCATTCGCAGCACGAATAATACTTTCGCGACTTCTGTAGTTGCGTCGCAGCTGGTCATCTACCAGTCCACGAATTTCTTTGTGAAGCTCTAAAATATATTTCACGTGACTTCCACGCCAGGTATAGATATTTTGACAATCATCTCCAACGATAATCAAATACGCACCAGGATGAAGAAGACGTTGGAGAAATCTCCATTGCGTTGAATTGATATCTTGAAACTCATCGACAACAACATATTTGAGTTTAGAGACCCATTTACGTCCTTTTTCCGTTGTGAGCCATTTCTCACCCATTCCTACAAGTTCATCTACGAAATACAAGGTGTGAAGAGAGGCAGGAGAAAATTGTTGAAGTAAATTTCGTGAAAGACCATGAAAGGTTCCAATCCAGAGTTTGGAAGGTCCAATCAGCGAATCTATACGCGATTTCATTTGTTGCGCAGCATTTCGTGAAAATGTCATAAGAATAATCTGTTCAGGTTTGACTCCATAATGTTCAATCAAATAGGCGATTCGTGCGGTCAACGTCGTTGTTTTTCCAGACCCCGCAGAAGCAATGATACGTTGATGACAATTCATCGGGCGTTGGATGGCTTGTTGCTGTTCATCATTGACTTCAATGGTTTTCTGTGAAAATTCAAGAAGTGTATCCATGCGGTCTAAGGCTGTCTATTCTATGTTTGATAGGCTTAGATGGTAGATACCTTCTTTGATATACCCCCTAAAACAAAATGGGAAGTTCTTCTTCCGCAAGTTGTTTTATATTCCTATAAACAATTCTGTATGGCACGACTCGCGGAAGATGAGTCTGCTTCTCAAATTGCGGAGCCTCTTGACCTTTCGGGTGGAATTCCTGTTTCTAAAGACCATCTGTGGTCTACACAATATGAATTAGTCTCTCACTTTGCTCCCGAGAAGTTCAAACCTTATTTAGAAGAATGGTGGAAACCTGATGTTATTTCTGAACTTTCATATTTAGAAGATTTAGATACATATCTACGAGAATTAACCTCAGAATTTGATAATGCGCTTCTTACGGATAATTTTGAAAAACAGACTGCGATTGCTGAACTTTTAGAAGAAGATTTTTCATTGTATTTTGATACATGGATTCCAGAGGAGTTTCAAGAGTATAGATTCTTCCCTCCCCAAGAAGAACCTTTTCCAAAGGAGGAAGTCCTTCAGAAGATTCTTACACTCCTCTATCCTTCGGAACCCAAGCCCTCTCTTCACAAAAAGACACGTCGTGTTCGTGGGAGACGAGCAGTTACCCCTCTTCGCAATTCCCTCTCCAAAATAAGAAAAACTCGCCGCAATAAACAGAAAGGAGATGAAATATTACAAATCTCGCCAGGTTCGTCAAGTGATGGGGCCCAACGGCATTAAAGAGACAATTATGGATGTAGAAATGAAAAATGGAAAGGGAACCAAGTCTGTCACTATCGTTGAAGATGGAAAGACACGCAAAAGCAAAAAATCCCTTACATCCCAAGAGGTAAAAAACATTGGACTCAACCGATTTATGCCAGGCTTCTTTAATGAATGTATTGGCGAATGTAAACAGGAGAAATCGCGCTCAAAAAGAAAGACACGAAAAGCCACCAAACAGAAGAGAGCGTAAATGTTGGAAATAGCTTTATTTTGCGCAATTTTCTTTCTTGTGCTTGTATTTTTCTACAAACAGAAGGCAGAAGGACTTAATATTTTACAGATTGAATCAGAAAAACTCAGTACATTTCGTGAACTTTTGAGTGAGAAATATCCAATAGTGATTCGTGGACTTGGAGAACCCAAGTTTCTGACTCCTGAGATTCTAAAATCAACACCACGGCTCCATGGATTTCAACTCGGTCCGAATCTCTATCTTGGAGATATTCTCAAATCCCCTTCTAGTCTTCCTACGAAACTTCATGTGCCTGAAGAGGCTCGTAAGCGACTTGCGACAGAAGTCGGTCTTCATGTTTGGGGAGAGCATACATGGCTCCCTCATTATTCAGGTGAAAATCCCTCTTGGTTTTTGAGCCTTGAAACACAGGTGAATGTAGGGTCTATTGGACTTACAAAAGCGTCTGCGTATTCTACTCTCTTGTATCCGACCAGTGGAACCTTTGTCTGCTCTTTATTGGTGGATACTGCGGAGAAGTTTCTTCCGAAAACCTGGCAAGGTCGTTTCCTCGATGAGCTCACGATTTCAGATACACCTCTTTTAAAAGAAATTCAGTTTATTGATATTATTCTTCGTCCTGGACACGTTCTTCATATTCCTCCTCATTGGCTTTATAGTTGTAAAGTAAAAGATGCTTCTACCTTACCCTTGTGCGGTATACTTGAATTTCATCATCCGATTAGTCGTCTTGCTTCTTCCCTAGCCTAGGTCTAAAAATTGAGTCCAGAGAAACCAACTATTTGGTATGGAAGAAACATCCTCCTTAGAAGACCTAGATACTCTCTCTTCAGCGAGCCTTTTTAAGGACCTTGAAGAGCAAAGTAAAACCCTCTTGACCTCTATTTCAGAGTGTAAGCAGCAAGTGCGACAGATTAGCAAACGAGTTCAGGAAACAAAACCTCCTATTCTGTCCCTCCCCCTCAAACCTCGTGCGGCCTCGAAGAAGTGGATGGAACAACATAATCTTCCTGAACAACCCACCCTTCAAGAGTTTCTTAATTGTTTCTTTGGACTCTATGCGGAACTCAATCGGTTGGACAGAACTACTATGAGTGTATTCATGCGCAAAGAGGAAGCAAAACTCTTTCATTTGCCCGAAGGTCAAGTAGATATATTTGAAGTGCTTGCTGCTCTCCCTGTTCTCTTTCATTAATAAGCAGCTTTGGAAAATTAACACCTTTTTTTGCGATGAATTTGTATGGAGCACTTTTCACCAGAACAACGAGAAGCCTTTGAGGCTATTCAAAATGGCGAAAGCATCTTTGTAACAGGACCAGGAGGAACTGGAAAATCCTTTCTGATTCAGCAAATTGTAGAAGAAATACCGAAGAGAACTGGGAAAGTTGTGGCAGTGACGGCGATGACCGGTTGCGCAGCACTTCTTCTCGGTCGTTTCGCAAAGACACTTCATGGATGGGCAGGCATTGGGTTGGGACGCGGAACCGCACAGAGCCTCGCACAAGGAATTCGTAAAAAGGCCCCGCTTGCGAAACGATGGCGCGATACAGGAATTCTGATTATTGACGAAGTCAGTATGCTCACACCGCTTCTTCTGGAAACACTGGATGAAATTGCGAAGATTCTCCGCCGGTCTCAGCGGCCCTTTGGAGGAATGCAAGTTGTCTTCGTCGGTGACTTTCTTCAGCTTCCTCCTATTTCCAATGATAAAGTTACTCGGTTTGCCTTTGAAAGTCCTGTCTGGACGAAGTTGGTCAAGCGAATGATTACGCTGTCTAAAATCTTCCGTCAACAAGACCCTGTCTTTCAAGGGATTTTGGATGAAGTGCGTATGGGTTTATTATCCAAACAGAGTCTTGCTACGCTAGAAAGTCGTATTAACCAAGATTATAAGAAAAATAAGATTCAGCCGACTATCTTATTTAATCGTCGTATGGATGTGGAAGAAATCAATTCGTCTCATCTTGATAAACTTGCTGGTCTGTCCAAGACATTTAGTGCTACAACAGGCCCATCCAAGCACTCACCCTCTGAGATTCTTGCGACATCGGAAAAAATGGACAAAGATGGAATGTATGTGCCTATCTTAACCCTCAAAGAAGGCGCACAAGTGATGTTAGTATCAAACTTGGATTTGGAGAGTGGACTCTGTAATGGTAGTCGTGGAGTTGTGGTTGGATTCCAAGAAACGACCAATTGGCCCATTGTAGAGTTTAAGACAGAAACTCGCGTCATTGAACCTCACACCTGGGAATCAGACCATGTTCCGCCCATTACGAGGTCTCAAATTCCTCTTCGCTTAGCGTATGCGTTGACCATTCACAAATCCCAAGGAGCAACTCTGGATTGCGCGCTTGTCGATGTAGGCCCTAGCGTCTTTGAATATGGTCAAGCCTATGTTGCTCTTTCTCGTGTGCGAAATTTGGAGGGTCTCTATGTGTTTGATATTTGTCCTCGTGCGATTCGGGCTCATCCTCTTGTCAAGAGTTTCTATGAAGGAACGTATGTGCCTCCCAAAGAAGTAGAAGTTCCAACGGAAATTCCTTCTGTAAATGTGCCCTTTCAAAAGGGCAAATATGGATTTGTAGAGGAGGAAGAAGAGAAGGAAAAATCAAAACAAACGCAAACACAAACAAAGTTAAACGCCTACTTTTCAGGTGTGGGTCGTAACTAAAAATTAACGAGTTGAAACGCAGTTCCTGAATTCAGTCAAATGGCATCTTCTTTCTCAGCAAAAAATACGACGCACACCCGGATGGAAACTATTCAGTCACATACAAATATCACAAGCCCTGTTCTCCCTGTGACGGAAACAAGTCATAAAGCCGCAAAATCGGCAAAAACATCCCCTCTTCACTCTCCCCAAAAGGCCAAGAAACTGGCCACCCAGGAGCCACCTCCTCTTAATCTGAATGCTTCAGAGGATGTAGCACCTACAATTCCTTCTCCTGAACCCCTTCTTCAAGATGCTGAGGAGCGTCTTGTTCTCTTTCCTATCAAGCACGCAGATGTCTGGGCCAAGTGTAAGCAACAGCAATCTGTTATTTGGCTTGCGGAAGAGATTGATGTAAGCAAGGATATGAAGGATTGGGAGAAACTCAATGACAATGAGCGTCATTTTATCAAGCATGTTCTTGGATTCTTTGCTGGTTCTGATGGTATTGTAATGGAAAATCTTGCGACTCGTTTCTCTCGTGAAGTCACCTGGCCTGAGGCTCGGTATTTCTACGCGAATCAGAATTACATGGAAGCCGTTCACTCTGAAACCTATTCGATTCTCATTGATACTTACATCACGGATAAGAAGGAGAAATATGATATTCTACACGCGATTGACACGATTCCGTGTGTGAAAAAGAAGGCTGAATGGGCTCTTGCGTGGATTGATAGCAAAGATGCTGATTTTGCGACGCGTCTCATCGGATTTGCTGCGGTAGAGGGTATCTTCTTTAGTGGCGCATTCTGTGCTATCTTCTGGCTTAAGCAGCGTGGAATTATGCCAGGCTTGACTCTTTCCAATGAGTTCATTGCGCGCGATGAGGGACTTCACACGGAATTTGCGTGCCTCCTTTATTCCAAGATTGTCAATCGCCTTCCCAAGCAGAAGGTTCACACGCTCATTCGCGAAGCGGTCAAGATTGAGAAGAAGTTTATCACGAAGTCGCTTCCTTGCGAGTTGATTGGTATGAATGCGAAGCTCATGGCGCAATACATTGAGTTTGTAGCGGACCGCCTCTGTGTCCAACTTGGATACCCCAAGATTTATCACTCCACCAATCCCTTTGATTTCATGGAGCGCATTAGTCTAGAAAATAAGGATAACTTCTTTGAGAAACGTGTAAGCACGTATGCCAAAGCTGCTGCGGGAAAGAAGGCTGAGGATATGAAGTTTGCGACCAATGAGGATTTCTAAGCAGGTTCAAATAAAACACGCTTGAGAGTATCATATATTAAGAAAAATTTTTCACGTTCTGCGTGTGAATACTGAAGAATAATGATATCTGTTCTTCCCTTTACATACAACCGAATTGTAAAAAGTCCAAAATCTATACCCATACTTGTAATATCAGAGATGCGAACACTATCAATCTTTCTGAATGCGTCATGTTGTTTCTCGCCGCTGTGAAGATGAATCCATTTTTCTGTGATAGAGAGTTCCATTCTAATGAGTTTCACGTGATTGCTTTAGCCGTTCATCAAAGGCTTTCAAATGGACTTTGGATTGTTCAATCCCTATACACTTGCGGTTGGTCTTTTTACACGCAAAATACAAAGAACCACTTCCAAAAAAGGGGTCCAAAATCGTATCCCCTTCTTTGGTGGTGAGCAGTAAGATACGCTCAAGCAGTTCTATGGGCATCTGATTGGAAAACGAAGCGACTTTGTCTTTGCTTACATTTTTCACAAGTTGGATATCACTCCACCAATCATACAGACGACTTCCTTGACTTCCTTTGGCTATGAGGGCTTGAATGCGTTTATCATTCGGATTTTTATAAGGTTGTTTCACCTTCTCAAAATCTGGCATACAATTGTAAAACGCAATCATACGTGATTGCCGAGGCAAATTACTGGAATAGCACCAAGAGACACAACGATTCGGTCGTCCCATAGCATCGTGGAGAACACCACAAAAGGCTTCAGCGTAATGAATCATCGCAGTAGGATATTTCTTTAGTAGACCAATCATTTTCACATACTCTTCTTCTGAAAGCTTATCTTTGTAATCAGGATATTTGTAATCTACATTGTAAGGAGGGTCGGTCAAAACAAAAGTAAAGGTGAGCGTTGGAAGAAGGTCTTGGAATTTGCCACAATAAATAGTGGCTACATCATCATTATAATGTATACTCATCTCTATATCTATACCAGGAAAAGTTTATGTAGGTTTCCATAAAGTGTCTTGGAATAAATAATCATTTGTAAGTCCATCCCAACAAGGGTTATCTGTTTTGTTATAATTTGAAAAATTTTCAATACACTCATACTGATGCTCATCCATGAACGACATGATAGAATTATATTTATCTTTATAAATTTCAATGAGGATATAATGGGGTCTGTAGACTTGAAGATTCATTCCTTGTAAAACATTGAGTTCTTCTCCTTCCACATCCAGGGACATGAAATCAATCTCCTTTGGATGTATTTCTTGAAGAAGTTGCTCAAGAGGTTTCGCATTTACATTAATGCGGGTCGACTTTCCTGTTCTCTTACCACCTATACTGGACATCATTCCTCCATCAAAATCACCTGTTACAAAGGAGTCTTTATAGTCTGATGAAACACACGCAACATTCTTACAAATACTTCCAGGACGATTCAGAATACATTTCGCAAATGCTTCTGGGGAAGGTTCAATAAGAAGCCCTGTCCATCCACGATAAAATTCCAAAAAAGCAGTATTGCTCTGTTCAAGTCCATCATTCGCACCTAATTCAATAAAAAACCCATCCTCTTTCTTCTCAAAAAATGTATCAAGCTTTTTATCAAAGCGTTCTCCTTCATTATCTATATGACCAAAGTATTTCATCCTATTAAATAGAATTTATCTTCTTTTTAGACTATTACTTGAGTCCAAGATTGATTGGCACGACATAATCATGTGTATCTGTCTGAGTAGATTCCTTTTTACGATGAATTGTAAAAGGTCCACGTGCGCCATTACAAACCTCTGCGAGCTTATCTGCCATCCAGACATAGATGCTTTGTTTCTTTTCATAGGAATACAATGCTACACCCAGTTTCGCAATCTTGCGTGGAATTTCTGTAAAGGGCATATTTACAGCATCTAGAAAGGTTTGTCCATTCTCGGAGTGAAGAAAGTCAGGATGCTTGTTCTGGACAAATTCAAGAAGTTCGTTTTGCTGTTGCCTAGACGCCAAGCACAGGAAAGCGATAGCGAGTTCTTCGTTGGTTGCCATAGTCTACAAATTTCTACAGCAGGATGTTATCAATTTTTCCGGAAAATAGCGAACCCATTTCGCTCTTGTTTGTTTACTTTAAAGAGTGTCCATTCTGTATTTTCAGAAAGTTCCTCAAATACTCGCTTATTCTTCAAACAATTGATATCATCCAAAATAACATATTTCAGATTATCCTTCGGAAGATTTATCCAATCAAGATATCCACTATATTCTCCTCCATCCAAAATGGCGACTTCAGGCAATTGCGGATAGGGAAAGCAAGGGGCTCGCTCCCAGAATGTTCTTTCATAATCGTAATACAATTCAAAGTGACGATTTTTCTTGTCCTCTTCAGGAATTTCATGGGGAAGCAGAAAAAGTCCTTCTCCAGATTTTCCATAGAACAACACAAGATTTTTCTTGTTTGGATGATTTTTTAGATTGGATTTCGCAATCTCATAAAAGACAGGGTCTGCTTCTAGAGAATAAAGAATCACATCTTGGTCTTCACGATTCCCAAATCCATCTAACACACAAGTTGTCGTTCCAAGTCCATTCCATGCTCCAATTTCAAACCAAATGCGAGGTTCTCGGTCATCAGACGCAAGTCTTGTTAAGAAATTTCCCAATTGTGTTTCTTCATTGATTTGACCAAGATGTTCAGAATATGTATCCTTATATTTATCAAGAGGGATTCTGTAGATTTCTTGTTGTACGTTTATTCCTGGACGATTATCTTCTTCAAAAGGTGTATAGGACATACTAGTTACAAGAGTTTGAAACCCTTTAGGACTAGGATGAAAAAATTGGCGGTGGGACTTCACTTGGGTCCAGTAGGACCACGGAATGCAGCGAGAAGTTATCAATGGAATCCCTTTCTTCTGTGACAAGGCCAACAAACTCTATATCTTTGACCCCCACGCAGCCCCAGGCACCCCCTCGTTCCAAGTTGGCACCAAAACAGCCGATGGCTATCAACTCAACGAAGGATGGGAGCAAAAGTTCCAAGAGCGTCTTAGCACCTGGCGCACAGAACTCAAGCCCCGCAGTCGCAAACCCGCCACCGCCAACAAGACAGCCACTGCCTCTAGCCGATGAAATTCTCACGTATAAACCAAATGAAAAGCGCATTGTTTCTGTGGATGCGTCTGTCGCTGCGTATTTTGCAGACCTCTTTCGAAATATGAAAACATCACTTTCTCACTAGCCGGTTGTTGGAGGATTACAGACACGACCTTGTCTTCCAATAATATACTGCATTCTTTCCCAATCACTCTTAAATTGATACTTCACATTTTTTGAAGAATTGCTGGTCGCATTGTTAAACGCAGTGACATATTCATAGACATTGTTCGCAGCTGTCTGAACCTGTGGTGTATCAAAGACAAAGATAGTGCTCACCGCAATTTTACAATCACAATTGCTCTCAGATGCCATCTATTACAGATTAATTTTTTTCCACTGCGTTCCAAAACGTGCTTAGTTGTGGATAAGTTCGCATATGAAGACTCTGTCCATCGATAAATTGTAGACGTTCTGTGTTGCTTTTGTAATTATAATACCAAATATCTTTTTTTCCTGCTGCTCGTAGAGTGCTTACGTTACTATTGATAATTTGGATACGACTAAATGTATTCCATGCTTCTCCATATCCTTGATTTTGACCTATACTCAACACGAAAAAACCACTTGCGTCATAGCACTTATACAATTCCATTCTCTGCTTCTAGTAGAGCAGATGAAAGATGGAGAAATACTCACATTTGCGGCTCATCGTTCAAAACCTGAATTTCAAGTGGAGGTCGTTGCTTCGGAAGCTGCCAAAGCAAGAGGATTGATGTTCCGTGATAGACTTCCACCTCATCGTGGTATGTTCTTTTATTATGAGGATGAACCCCAACGAAGAAGTATGTGGATGCCGAACATGCGATTTCCTTTAGATATCGTCTGGTTAGATTCATCGCTCAAGATTGTCTCTATACGACACAATATTGAGCCTTGTGCTGATATTCGTAGATGTCCAAGAATTTCCTCTGTTTATAAATGTCAACATGCAATTGAATTTCCAGCAGGAGAGGTTGCTTCTCTTGGATTGCGTGTTGGTGATGTGCTTAGTGTAAAGTGAATAAATACAAAAGCTGATTGAGTTCAGCCAACATTTCATCACGAATATTCATTAAATCTGTATCTTGAGGTTTGAGTTTCTTGGTTAACTCTTTTGTTAAATAAGCAATACAACCCTTAATAAACTTTAAGATACCGGTTTCACTTAGATTTGTTACACGAATCGTATTGTTCCGGGCTGTCATACGAGGGCGACCATATTTACCCATGGAGACTTCCACATATTTATCTATACTTTCATCTAAGGCTGTGATGACTCCATCCGTAGCCTTATGACGCGGATAGGACTTTGTCTGCCAGTGATATAACTTAATTTGTTCACGCATTTGGAAAAAAAATTGGACGTCGTTGGCACTCATGATTTGTTACTCCTATTTATGTGTAGCATTTGTCGCCCTGTTCTGAGGAATCTTGCGCTTCCTCATGAGGCTGATATTTGTCCCCTCAAAAATACTCTTTGGTGTGAGTTTTGTGCTGCGCGAGGCCATACACCCTGGACATGCCCCCATCGTCTAGAACGAGAGAAGCAACTTCACTTTACAAAGCTGGACACGACACATGCGCACCCTGAACGTGACAAGTTGTATAAGAAGGCAATCTTTCATATGCCAAAGACGGAGCGAGGATGTAGGGCGATTTTGAAGGGATTTGGTGAAAGTTATGCGACTGACCCAGAAGTCACAAAGGAAAGGCTCCGAAAGAAGTTGCGCTCTCTAAAATATGAAATCATAGAGTAGAATGAAGTCACGCAAAGCCCTTCGTCACAAGAGACGTCTTCAGAGAACAAATCAAACTCTTCGAAAATACAAGCGTCAGAAGGGTGGTGCTTTGGGATTTCCCCAACTATCGAAGAACAATGCGAAGTATGCGATTGTAACCATTACTCCAAACACACGTGAGGTAGATTCTTTGGAGACAACAATGACACTTGAGCAAGCTGAGAATATTTTGGAGGATACACAAATCTAAAGGGTTTTTTCGTTATTTGAGTAGAATGGTAAAGGGTAATACAACGGGTGGAAAAAATTATAAGAAGTCCAAACATACTTCTATTAAAGCTCCTTACATTGAACGTGGTGTAGACCAAATGTGGGCACGTGCGGTAAAACTTCTTGGAAACCGAAACATCCAATGTTATTGTAATGATAATAAGGTTCGAATCTGTCACATTCGTGGAGCCATGCGAAATCGTTCCTTTGTGAATGTGGGTGATATTGTCTTAATCAGCTGTCGTGAACTCGCAAAGAAAGAAGATAGAGATGATGAGAAGGCTGATATTCTTGCGAAACTTGACCCTGAGCATTATCATAGACTCAAAGGAGAAGCAGGTGTCAATCCCTATTTGTTTGTTCAGATGGAAACTGCTTCAGACAAGGTTCTTGCTAACATTAAGGGGAAGGATGAGAGTGAATTGTTAGACTTTAATGATGATGATGATATTTTTGATAGAGGGCCTGTCACTGAAGAAAAGAAACCTTCCGACGAGCAGGAGGACTCAGACTCTGAGAAAAGTATTGATATTGATGATATTTAAGACTGCGTTTTTTACTACAAAAGGCAAACTCATCTCTTGTATAGATGAATTCAGAAAGTCCCAGTTTAACATCTCAGTATGCGAGTGCTGATTTTCCAGACGCAATAGATGTTCAGCCATCAGATACTCTGTTTGATTTTGGAGGGTTGACCCATGCTGCGCCATTTCAGACTGCGGTCACAAATATTCTTACACGTAATGTGACTGAAATAAAAGAGAATACACATTCACGAACTCTTTCTATGATTGACGCTTCAAAGCTATGGAAACGGAGAATGCGTGAATTTATTCTTCAGAAAGCGAATAGACTTTTAGAAAATCTTGGAAAGTCTCTTGCGAACCATCCAACCTTGAGTCGCGCAGAATATCTGATTCGCAGATTTGGCCGAAAGCCGTTTGACCCTCAGCATCCAAGCCTTCGTGATATTGTCTTAGACATCTCAGGTATTAATATTCATGAGCAAATTAATAAAGAGTTAGATGCGATACAAGTGCCAGGAATGCGTGGATATTCCGAAAAAACACAATATGTCTTTGACCAATACAGACAAACAGGTGAACAGATTCTTCGTCTTGAAGAAGCCTTGAGTATTCGCCTGTCCATTATTGATAAGGTTCAAGAGCGCATTGGAGGAATTACAGAACTTCAAGCGAATGAATGCTTTCAGCCTCTTGCGGAAGCGATGGAAAAATATCTTGAAAAAATTTTTGATGATAATATGATTGACCAGCAATACAATGAAATCCTTCACGCTTATAGGAGATTTCTTATCTTCCGTGAACTGATTCTTATGCGGAGAGGACCTGAGATGTTGGAATCAACTCCGCAGTGTATTATTTGCTGTGATGAACCTGTCTTGTATACATTGGTTCCTTGTGGGCATTGCTTTTGTCAAAAATGTCTTCAACGCCAGATTGGAAATTGCTATGTATGCCGAACCCAAGTGAAAGATAGAATTCGCATTTATTTCGGTTAGTTGCCTAGAACGAAACGGGTTCGGTTAGGTGAGTTCTACAACAAAATCGTTCGGTCGCAGAAAGACTTTTCGCAGAGCATTGGCCTGTTCAGTGTCTAAACCATAAACTTCAATCGCAAGTTCAATCACTTGTTCTGCGACTCGAAACCAATACGTTTCTAAGAAGAATTTTCCTTCTTGTAAGCGTGTTTCCATACAAATTGTATTGGAGGATGAAGCGCCAATTTTATGATAGCTCCCGAATGGTAGTGCGAATGATTCGCCCTCTTTTTCAAATGTATAAATAGGATGCCGAAACAAAGTGTCAGAACATATTCAAGAAGAAGAAAGCAAAAAGGAGGAGGTGATACCACACTTGTTCCTGTTTATTTTGAAGGAGACGCAACTCTTCTAGGAGGAACATACGTCTGGTTCCCTGTTGGATTTCCTAGCATTTCAATTCTGAATTTTAATCTACCGAAACAAAGCACAAGACAACTTGGCGCACCTTATTCCGTCTTTGTTATCAATGATGAAACATATAAGACTGCTCTCAATTCCATCAACAATTTAGAACAAATTCTTCCAAAATTACTGGATGAAGTTTTTTTCAAAACATCGTTTGATAATTGGCAAACGTATTACGCAAAACAGAAAGATGAACTCACAAAAGTGTATAATGAACTTTTAGAAAAACAGAAACGAGTAGATGATAGTCTAAATGCCTTAGCAGCGACTCCTGCGGAGATTCCTGATGATATGACTGAATATGTGAAGTATGTGAATACTCTCTTAAAAGATAGTGGAAGCACGTTTGGCACATATTATTGGAACCAATACTTTCAACAAAAAAGAATCTATACCTCCATCAATGATGGTCCAGATTATCCATCAAAAGCTGACCAACTTTCTCAAATCCAAAGTCAAATGGACAAAATAAAGAAGGAGTTTAATTCATTCTTGACTATGAATCTCCAGGGTATTAAGAATGGTTTAGTGGGTCAGGTAGCCTATAACAAATCAAATTATGATAGAGCGGTCATTCAATACACTACAGAATATAATAAACAATGGTCTGGCTGGCAACGCTATGCGATTGAAGTGAAAAAAACAATCAAAAACTTTACTCGTGACATCAAACATTATCTACAGCGTATGATTAAGTATAATACTGAGAAGGGTTTGCTTGAAAATTATGGGAATTATCTTAAAATCCTTCCTTCCCTTGATGCCCAATATCAACAAGATATTCAGCCTCTTATTTATCAGATTCAGTCTGAACAGAATCCGTATCGCAGAGAGCAAGCAATACTTCAGTTGCCATTTTTAATCCAATCTGCCGCTGAACGGAGATATATAGCGTTGAAAGTGCTTGGAGAAAAAGAAGAATCCATTTTCAAAACGGCAGAAACTCAATGGAATGCTATCAATGACTCCTTTCACCAAATAGCTCCTTCCCTCGACTGGAAAGAGTTTATGCCTCAAGGTTACATGAATGAACTTATGCCTCTTCACAAACAAGAGTTTGATATCCTCAAAGCACAATCCATAGTCTCTTCTGAAATACCCTCTCAGAGTTTTATTGATTTGCTTCGTACAAAGATAGATTCTCTTCGCGAGTTTAAAAAACAAGCGTTGGAAATTCAGAATTCAGCAGGAGCTGAAAAATACCAGTCGCAGATGAACGAGGCGCAATCCCAATTGGACGAGGCGTTATCCTCAGGTCAATCTGTAGAACAGCGGAAAAGTATGCTTGAGAATGAATTAAAAACAATTCAAGCAAAGTTAAAAGAAATTGTGAATACTTCTCAAACAAAGCGTCAGCAGGAATATCCAGTAAGAATACAAAAGGAACTGGAGTATTTTGAGGCGCAATATGCGAGTTGGAAAGATACTGAGATTTCACTTCTTCAGAAAACTGCGACAGATACATTGAAGGAGTTGGAACAGAAGTCGCGCGAAGCTTTTGATAAATCACAAGCGGAGTTAGCCTTACAATTAAAGAATGTCAATTCTCGCACACAAGAACTCTTACAAAAGCAGCAGGAAGCAATTCAACGCGCCGCAAATGAAACGAAAACAATGGAGGACGCTCGTATCGCGAAATTGAAAAAAGAACAAGAAGAATGGGAGGCTCAAATGGCAGAGGCAGTGAAACAACGAGCAGAGCTTGAAGCTATTTATAAGGAGGAAGCGAGAAGAGCCCAACAATTGGCCTATGAAACGTCACCAGAGTATCAAGCGTTGAAACAGAAACTTACTTCTCTCAATAAATTAACGCAAGAACTTCCACAGGTCATTCAAACATTTCAATCTGAATTTCAAAAGTTCAAGGCATTTCAAAACGCACTTCCCAGTTTTCAACAAGAAGCAACAACTTTATCTACTAGTTATTCACAGGTGGAGCAACAGATTCAAACAATTTCTGCGCAGCTTGATGCGAACGTAAGCAAAGAGATTCAACCTGCGAAAGACAATGCGACAGCGGTCAAACTCTTACTTTCTTCTGTTCAAGGATACGAAGAGACAATCAAAACCTATCCTCAATCCATTCAGTTGCTAGAGAATGATTTGAAAGCGAAGATAAGTAAATATGAACCATTGATGACACGTTTCCAATCGTATCTAGATGATATCAATACAAAGATAGTCCGTGCTCAGCAGGCAATCTATTTGGATGAAGTATTGGCTGAACTGACTCGTGAACAAGGGGAAATTGAGAAGGGTCTTGGCGAGATACGAGCGGAGCTTGTTGATACTTCCACGAAAGAAAATGCCTTACGTTATCTTCAAACATCAGCACAAGCTGCGAAAAAAGGGATAGAAGAGATAGTCACCAAATTAAATGGAATGGTCGCAACCTACCCTGCTGAGCGAAACACATTTCTCTCTTCAAATATTGAAACAAAGAAACAAGCGTTTACAAGCAACTATTCAGCAAGTGCGAGTATACTTCAATCGCAACAGGATTTAATTCGTGAGATGACAACAAAGGTAAATGAATTGAATGGAATCCTCACTTCAACCTTAGCAAATGAGATTGCTCTTTCCACATTAGAATCTGAGGACGCCAAAAATCTCTATCCTCAACTTGTCAAAGAACTTGAAGAAGCAAAGCAAAAGAAAAGCGAACTCACTGCTCTTCAAAATGATGCTACAAGTGAATATCAAAAAGCAGAGGTAGCTTCGACGCAATTATCTGCTCTTTCAACTAGCCTTCAGTTAGTGAACTCATTAGACAAAGTCATGTATAGGGAGGCACTCAAGCAAACAATTGAGAAAATGAAACCTTTTCAACAAATTATCAATACATCTTCAGAGTTTTTACAAACAAAGAAAGGAAGAGTTGATTCTTTTAAGGAAGAAATTACAAGCAATTCTGAAAAGGTGTCTCAGTTTGTCAATTTAATTCAGAAAGCAGAAGCTGATTTCAAAGTGGAAAAACAGAAAGAAGCACAGACAGCTGCTGTAGTCGCCCCGTCTGCTCCCGTCGTTGCTGAGACACCTCCAGTGGTTGCTGAGACACCTCCAGTCGTTGCTGAGGCACCTCCAGTGGTTGCTGAGACACCTCCTGTTGTTGCTGAGACACCTCCAGTGGTTGCTGAGACACCTCCAGTCGTTGCTGAGACACCTCCAGTCGTTGCTGAGACACCTCCAGTCGTTGCTGAGACACCTCCAGTCGTTGCTGAGACACCTCCTG
>JACCDG012051218.1_pt1 | contig 19063 bp, 17 predicted proteins | sample 7442471 | NCBI WGS metagenome assembly JACCDG01 (sample SAMN15323444, study PRJNA562643) | freshwater metagenome | isolation source: river surface water | place: USA:Blue River Watershed | collected 2017-08-17 | reverse complement strand
TCCGAAGACTTTTGAACTCAGCCAGCGCTTTTACTTTGAAGCGGCCCATACCTTGCGTCGCCAAATCGATGCCGAAGGCAGCTTGCGCATCCACGGCCACACCCACCACGCCGAAATCACCATCGCAGGCACACCTGACCCAGCATCCGGCATGATGATGGACTTGGCGTTTTTACGTCAAGAAATTGAGAAAGTGCGCACTCAACTCGACCACCGCTTCCTGGACGAAGTACCTGGCATTGGACCCGCCACGCTGGAAAACCTGTGCTTGTTTTTGCACACGCAGTTAAAGACGACTTTGCCTCATATCGCACGTGTGACGGTGGAACGCCCGGCCAGCGGCGACAAGTGCTGCTTGAAGCTGAGCGACTGAAGCCTTTCGCCTCACTGCGCTTTCGTTTGTGCGGCTTCAGCGCAGCGTGACAGTCTCCACACGTGGGCTGGCATGTGGAATACCTTGGCGATCAATGCGTGCGGTATGGACTTGCCAGCCACGCACGCCTTGCGCATCCAGCTCCAAGCGCAAGGCCCAACCGGTGTTGTTGACCTTGGTTGTGAAGCCTTCGAACACAAAATTGCCCAAGCTGTAAAAAATCGGCTTGCCTTGGTATTGCTCGGTGTCTTGCACTAGGTGGGGATGACCGCCAATCACCGCATCGGCGCCCGCATCGATCATCAGGCGCGCCAGCTGACGCTGCCTGGCATTGGCCTTGGGCTCTTCCCAGCCCCAATGCATCACTGGAATCACCACATCAGCACGCCACACGCGCCGTGCGTCTTGAACATCACGCACCACCTGCTCGTCTTCGCTCCACGCCACGCCGGGGCGGTCGTGATCGGCCTCGAAGTTGCGAGGCTGAAATTCGTCATAGCCCAACAAGGCAATGCGTAAACCATGGCGTTCAAAGATGTGCGGGGTGTGCGCTTCTTGCAAGTTCATGCCACCGCCGTAGTAGCCCAAGCCTGCACGCTTGAGCAGCCCCAGCATTTGCGCAAAGGCTTGGGGACCAAAATCGCCCGAGTGGTTGTTGGCCAAACCCACCGCGTCGAAATGGCGACGCAGGTATTTCAGGTGACGGGGATGGACACGAAAGGTGTTGGGTTTTTCGGGTTCTACAGAGCCGGTGGTGGCAATCACGCACTCCAAATTGCCCACGCGAATATCGGCGCTTTTGAACAAGGGTGCAAAACTGGCAAAGGGGTCTTGGCCACGACTCACCGCACGATCTGGCCCGCCTTCGAGCATGATGTCGCCCACAATCACCAAGGACACGGGCCTCCCTTGGGATGAGGGATGGGGTGGCGTTTGCGCCCAAACCGCGCTGCATGCCAAGAACCAGCACACGATGATTCTCATGAACGCACCTCGTGCAAGGCGCAGCTGTATTGCAGCTCTTTGCCTAAGAACGGTGAGTACAAGGCGACTCGCCCTGTCAGCGCATCCGGTGTGGGTTGGCTATGTGCCACAGGGGCTACAAACTTGAGGTGCTGCATCAGCATGGGTTGACGTTCGGTTTGGTAGAACACATAGAGATTGATCAGCGACACCTGCTGGGCATCCCCGAGCACCACAGCTTTGAAGCGAAAGCGCCCACCCAAATCCACACTCGGCGCGGTGTAAGGGTTAGACACCGGTACAAATGCGTGTTGATAGGACTCGGCATTGACCTCAAAGTTGCAACGCAACACCGGGGCCGCGTTGGCCTCGAGGGAAAGTAAAAGCAACCACAACACCTGCAACCACCGCATCCGTACACCTCGCAAGTTAGATGTCATGAGCGTACTGGAGCCGCAGGGTACAACTTGGCTGGGTTTTCCCCTTAGTCGAGCTTGGCGCCCGAAGCTTTGGCAGCGGCTGCCCATTTGGGCATTTCAGTGGTCAAGAAACTGGCAAACGCGTCGCTGCCTAAAAACGCAGGGTCTGCGCCTTGGCTGACCATGCGGCTACGCACATCGGGCGTGTTGAGCACTTGACGGAAGGCCTCGCTGAGTTTGTGGACCACCTCTTTGGGGGTGCCCGCAGGGGCCAAGAATCCATAAAACCCCACCACATCAAAGCCACGAATACCCGATTCGATGACGGTGGGCACCTCGGGCAAGGCGGGGTTGCGTTCGCGGCTGGTCACCGCCAAGGCCCTGACTTTGCCTTGCTTGTGATAGTTCGCCGCTTGCGGAATGGACTCGGCCATGAAATGCACCTGCCCCGCCATCAAATCAGTAAAAGCCGGTGCGCTGCCGCGGTACGGAATGTGCACCATGAACAAACCGGTGGATGTTTTGAACATCTCCGGCACCAAATGGCTGATGCCGCCATTGCCTGCCGAGCCGTAGTTGACTTGACCGGGACGCGCACGTGCATAGTCGATGAACGCTTGCAAGGTGTTGGCAGGTACTTGCGGATTGACCAGCAAGGCCAAGGGCTGCATGGCAGTGCGCGCAATGGGCACGAAGTCTTTCAAGGTGCCGTAGGGCAGCTTGCTGTAGACGGCTGGGTTGATGACCATGACCCCGGTGTTGGCCAGCATCAGGGTGTAACCGTCAGGGGCGGCTTTCATGACGTCTTGCGCGCCAACAGTGCCACCCGCACCCGATTTGTAGTCAATGACCACCGGTTGCCCGAGCACTTGCTGCAAACGGTCTGACAACAAGCGCGCATGTTGATCCAGCGGCCCACCGGCAGGAAAGCCAATGACGATGCGCACGGGTTTGGATGGGAACGGTTGCGCAAAGGCAGCACTCATCCAGACAGCGCAAAACAATGCAAGAAGGTATGGGCGGTATGTCATGATCGTGTTAGCGTTGGTCTCGGTCAAACCCCAAGCATAGTCTGACAAAATTTCAACATGGACAGTTTAAGAATCGACAAATGGCTATGGGCTGCGCGTTTTTACAAAACACGCAGCTTGGCCAGTGACGAGGTCAGCAAGAACAGGGTGCAAATCAATGGCCAAGACGCCAAGCCTTCACGCGAAGTCAAGGTTGGCAGCGTGGTACGTTTGCGCCAAGGCCATATCGAACGCACCGTGGTGGTCAAGGGCTTGAGCGGCACACGCGGGCCCGCACCGGTGGCGCAGTTGCTGTACGAAGAAACCCCCGAGAGCATCCAAACCCGCTTGCAAGCGGCCGAACACAACCGTTTAGCACGCGAGCCTGCTCACAGCATTGAAGACGGTCGGCCGACCAAACGTGATCGTCGTCAAATTGAACGTGCTTGGAACGACCGCTGGAGCGCCAGCCTGGACTGATCTAATCGCGCTCCAGTTTCACCAACTTGAAGCTCTGCTCTTGCGCAAGCGGCTGCGCGGCTATCGGCGCTTGCTGTTGCACATCGCCCGTGGGTTCAGACTGTGAACTCAGGGAGATCAAGACCCCTGAGACTGCGCGGTTGACGGGCAGCTTCATGTTCATCGGCATGGCAAACACACACAATAGAAAAACGATCACACATTTGGCATGGGCGTAAAGCCAATTCAAGCCCATGGGGGTGTACCGCCCGAAAGCTAAGGGCTGACCCGTCTGTGGCTTGGCCGCCTGCGTGGCGACCGGGAAGGTATCTTGCGCTGACGTTTCTCCTTGGAACACGTCGCTGGTATGCGCCTCGGCCCCGCCAGTCGCGGACCGTACGACAGGGTCGGCGCATGTCAGGTCCGTCTGCACCACAGAGGCTTCTGTTTGCTTTTTGACTTCAACCGAATTCAGAACCTTTTCGTCACGAAGACGTTGGTAGTTAGGTGTCGCGGAGGTCAATCCAATCGTTTGAATATTCTCTTCGTCGCGCGCCAGGGCAATCTCTTGGATGTTGTCGTGCGAATCGGCAAGCGCAATCTGCTGAACGTTCTCTGCGTCATTGAAAAGCGGTACTTGCTGCAAGTTATCGCCAACCTCGTCCCAGGAGATTTGCTGCACATTGTCTTCGTCATTCGCAAGAGGCATCTCTTGAACATTGTCGATGCGCAGCAAATCATCCACCATGTTGAGGAGCTCTTGCTCTTCGGGCGAGATATTCACCACCACGCCAGCCACATCGATCAGCATTTCGGCACGGATGGCATCTAAGAAATCTTTGTTCTCGCGCTCAAAGCGGTTCAAACGTTGGTTCAAGCTGTCAATGCCTTCATACAGATTCTGCATTCTGGCTTCCAGAGGAACGGCCTCACGGTGGTCTTTCAACAGCTCTGAGTCGATGGCTTGAAGGTTGCGATCGACCTGCGTCAGTGCCAGCGCTTGGGTGTTCACCTCGGCTGAAGACGTGGACACGGTTTGACGATTGTCTTTCTCAACCGCCCCTTCGATGGTCTGACGGTTTGCATCCACAGCCGCTGCATTCGTCACGGCTTGAAGGTTGTCTGTCCCCTGATCTTGCGACACCTTTTGAACATTCAAGTCATCGGTGGCGTTATGCCCCACCTGGATGACGTTGGCGTTGCTGCCAAAGTCTTCCACCACATGCTCGATGTTGTCTTTCATGGTGCGTTGGATCAACTCACCCATGGTGGCACTGCCTGCCCCATCGCCCCACACGGCTTGATTGGCGGCGGTGCTGTAAACGTCTGCCGGTGCTTGGTAACCTTTGTCACCGGGGCTCAGTTTCTTTTCAAATGCAACGCCTTCTTCTTTGTCCGCACCGCGCAAGCGTCGGTGGGTCATCTTGGGCTTGAATTCGCGGGTATCAAACGGTTTGACGTTTTTGATTTCAATCGTTTGGTAATAACTCTCAAACGACGACTCGTCATACCCAAACGCCGTCAAAATGGTTTGGAACAACTTGTTTTCTAACAAGGCCACGCTGCCGTCAGACAGCATCGAATCGCACACATTGGTCAAGATGTAGAGCCGTTGCTCTGTGGTCAGAGATGGCGTAGCTTGATCTAAGAACTGCTTGACTTTGGTTTGTCGGACATATTTGAGTGCAGCTTTTTGAAGCCCCTCAAACTCACCGATGACGGCTTCGAGTTGACCGATCTCTTCCGACCCGATGGCACCATCGGCCGTCATCATGTATAGCAGCGCAATCGCCAGCGCTTGGTGCGGGCTAATCTGGGACACATCGTCGGCTCTGCCGTTGAAGGCACCTAACACCGTCTTATCGTTCTTGAGCGCGATGGTTTTGTAATAAGGCTCAAACGTTTTCGAGGTCAAACCCCATGCGGTGACCATGCCATAGAAAAGAGCTAACTCGTCGTCGTCCGCATGACCATCGGACAACAAGGAGTCGCAGACATTGGTCAAAATGCACAAGCGATCTTTGTGAGCCAACACCTCTGAGGCATCTTGCAAGAACTGTTCAATCGCCGTCGATTGCACATAGCTCAAGCCGTAGCGAAGCACCTCTTTGTCACCCCCCAGCACCGACTGGAGCTGGCTGCTTTCCTGATCTTCAATTTCGCCGTCGGAGGCAATCATGTACAGCAGCGCCACCGCCAACGCCAAGTGCGGTGTCAGCTCAATGACATGGCCCACCGCCTCATCAGCGATGCCAATGTCGCTTTTGAGGTTCTCAAGCAGGTCAAATTTCGGGCTAACTGCGGGCATACGCCACAGTAACCAAGGCCCTTTATGACGTGGGTGACATCTCCGTCATACGTCTTTTGAATGACAAGAATGTCATTTTTATCGTCTACGAACGCTCAAAAGGAGCTGTCAACTTCGCCAACACCGTGTGTTGCGGTGTCACGATCAAGCTCAAGGTGCTGTGGTGGAGCTTGGCAATTTCTAGGCAAATACTCAAACCCAGTCCCAAACCATCCACCCGACGGGTGTGTGATGCATCCCCACGATAAAAGCGATCGAAAGCACGTTCGGTCAAGTCACTTGGCGCTTCTGGTGTGGGGTTTTCCATCGTCAATTCAAACCCCCGGTCAATACGCTTGAGCGCAATGTGAATCCATCCGTTAGGCAGGTTGTAATTGACCGCATTGACATAGAGGTTGTGAACCAGCTGATTCACCAGCGTTTTATCGCAACGCCAAACAATGCCAGGTTCGATGTGACCCGTGATTTTGAGCTTGGAATGAAATGACAAACCGTCCTTGATCAAGCGCTCCAGCAAGCGACTCATATCAACATCGCTGAGCTCTTCCACAATGCTGTTGGCATCCGCACGCGAGAGCAGCAGCAGCTTTTCGGTGATCTCTATCAAACGCTCAATTTCATCGCTCATCAAACGCATGCGAACTTGCGCACCAGAGCCGACCGGAAGTTCTGCAATCAGTTGTTCGGCATTGCCACGCAAAATGGTCAATGGGGTGCGCAGCTCGTGCGAGGCGTCAGACGCAAAGCGACGCGCTTTGGTAAAACTCTGACTCAAGCGCTCGCGCAAGTCTTCAAACACTTGGGTGACTTTTTCAAACTCTTTAAAAGGCGCGACCAGCTGCGTGGATTGGTCCAAATTGCGCGCTGTCAAGTGCGCCAACGTACGCTCCAGCATAGCAATCGGACGCAAAGCGATGTAGATGATGTAAAACATCAAAGCCAATAACAAGGTGATGATGGTTGGCAAAACATAAATCAAGTTGCGATCACGCAGTGCCCACATTTGCAACATCAAATCGCTGATGTGGTCGTCTTGCAACCAAATCTGCGGGCTATCAGGATTGCCCTTGAATCGCACACCTTGCCACAGAGCACTATCAATCACACCATTGGCGTAATCAATGCGTGGATCCTCCTCTTGCTTCTTTTCTTTGCCCCATAAAGCTGGGTGCTTTTGAAACGCTAGACAGCGAGGATCTAAACCAGATGATGTGGACAAAGAAGGTGTGTCGCAGAGCACATAAAAATCTGAGATGTTATTTGTGATATTGCCTTTTTCTCGCTCATTGAAGCAGCGTAAGAAATCTACGGGATGCTTGATATGGCTGTGGCAGTTGACCAAACCAAGACCCATTTCTTGATGCGTGCGATCTCGCAGTTGATCGGCCAAAAAATATTGCGCCAGTATTCGGTTGGCAAAAATAATGGCAAAAGCCACCAAACAAATACGAATAAAAACGTGAAACTTGAAAGACTTTTTCATGCGGAGTCTTCCACTTTCAAGCGATAACCCACGCCGCGTACAGACTCAATCGGTGATGAATGTTCGCTGTTGTTGCGGCTGAGTTTTCTTTTGATCCGTCGCACACACACATCGACCACATTGGTCTCGGGATCGAAGTTGATTTCCCACACATGCTTGAGAATTTGTTGCCGCGAATAAATATGGCCGGGCGAGCGCATCAAATAAGCCAACAAGCTAAATTCGCGTTGACTCAAAATGGCCGAGACCTCATGCCATTGGGCTTTGCGGTTCACCACATCCAACGTGAGGTGGTGGCTGCTCATGTGCTGAACTTGCTCTGGCACTTTTCGGTTCATCACCGCACGAATGCGGGCAACCAACTCCTCGACAAAAAACGGCTTTGGCAAATAATCATCTGCACCAATTTCGAATCCGAGCAAGCGATCGGGCAGATCGACCTTGGCACTCAAAATGATCACCGGCATGGTGTTGCCCTCTTCGCGCAATTGGCGCAGCAGATCAAACCCGTTCAGTTTGGGAAGCATCACATCCAGAATGACCAGATCGTGCTGGGCTTGCAAAATCAAAGCCAAACCGCTGGCCCCATCACCCACGTGATCGACTTCGTAACCCACCTGACGCAGACCTTTGATGACAAATTCAGCAATCTTTGTCTCGTCCTCAATCAATAAAATTTTCATGGTGTTTTAAATCAGGCCCGCAATACGTTGCCAAGCAAGGGTGATCTCTCCTCGTTTCATTTTCGAGGGATTACTTATTTTTTCAAGCCAGGATGAATGACATCTTTGTCATTCTGAATGTAATGCATCTGGAGGGGGCCGCGCTAATGTTCGTCTACGTCAAGGTCACCGTGCCACCGGTGTGAGCAGCCTGTGCAATGGCTTCGGTCACACGTAAATTATTCAATCCGTCACGTGCGCTCACCAACGGTTGAACGCGGCCATGAATGAGATCGCAAAAATGCGCCATTTGGCGCACCAAGGGGTCATCACGCACCAAGTCCACCCGCTGACTCTCAAACGGCTTCCACCAGGAGCGGTCCTCTGGACGGGCGTAAGTTTTCAAACGCATGGTAGGCACCGACAGGCTTCCCTGAGTGCCGCTGATCACATAGCAATCTTCGTCGTCGTAGCTGGTGTAGGCCTTGTTCTCTTGACTGGTTTGCTCCCAGCTGCGCGCGCTGGCGGCGGTGTCAGACAGCATGAAAGTGCCCAAGGCGCCGCTGGCAAAACGCAAGTTGATGGCCACCGTGTCTTCCACCGCAAAGCCACGCGTAGCGTGGGACTTGAATGCTTGCACCGCCACAATGTCGCCACACAACATGCGCAGGTTATGCACCTCATGAATCATGTTGATAAGGATGGGGCCTGCCCCGTTCTCGCGACGCCAAGGCGCTTCAGCAAAGTAGCTGTCAGGCTTGAAAAACAAAGCGCTGCCCATGACGGCCACCAACTGTCCCAAGCGCCCCGAGTCGACCACCTCTCTGGCTTTGGCCATGATGGCGCTGTGTGCGCGGTGGTGACCAATCAAAACTTTGGCATCTGTGGACGTTACATGGTCCACCAAGATTTGTGCTTCTTGCACCGTGGTGGCAATCGGTTTTTCGAGCAATATCGCAACGCCTGCAGCCATGCACTGCAAAGCCTGCGTCACGTGCAAGGCATTCGGTGTGGCCAAGATGATGCCGTCTGGTTTGTCTTGCGAGAGCAAGGCCTCTAAGTCGGTGTAAATCGGCACGCCGTGTGCAGCAGCAACGGACACCGCCGCTGAGGACGGGTCCACGATGGCGCTCAGGACACAGTGTGGGCTTTGCCGAATCACAGCGATGTGCGCCATGCCAATGGCACCAGCACCGGCTACAGCGAGGCGCAGAGGATTCGAAAAAACGTTTGAGGTCATATAGTGAAGCAGGCAAGACGAATGATGAATGTCCTGCCACGTACTGTATCGAACAGTACAGCATCAAATACAAGCTCAGCATAAGCCTCTAATTTGCCAACCTCACTGCCGCATGATCCACTGGAAAATGGTCTTGGCTTCGGCCTTGCTCACCAGAGGTCGCTCCCACGAATTGGGCATCTCAGTGGTCGAGCTCCAATGCTGTCCGCCTCCCTCGCGGGTTCCATTTTGAATGGTTGCAATCAGCATGCTTTCGGCGGTGGGATTGCCTTTCCAACGAAACGCAATCCGTTTGAAAGACGGACCAATCACATCCTTGTCAACCGCATGACATTGCAGGCATTGCTTTTCTTTGACCAACGCTTCGTTGGCAAAAGTGGATGCACACACGCTGGCCATTCCAACCAGCCACCAATATCTCAATTCACGCATACCCATCTCCTGTGTTGTCTAAGTTCGTCATAAAACTTGAACCCAAGGCTAAACAGCGGATGCATGAATCTTTGTGCGGCATGGCACGTTATGAACAATCAAATGTGTGTGAGCGTCATCGAACAAACACGACATCGCATGTGCATCACCATGGCGGCTGTTGTGGTGTACCGGACAGGTGGTGATGTGATGTTCAAAAACCGACTCGCGGCCGCCCAGCAATTGGCACAGGCCTTGAAGCATTATCAAAACGAACACCCCTTGGTATTGGCCATTCCCAGAGGCGCAGTGCCCATGGCGCAGCTGATTGCGCAACAACTGCACGGCGATATGGATGTGGTGCTGGTGCGCAAACTGCGCGCCCCTTTCATGCCTGAAGTCGCGATAGGCGCGATCGACGAAACGGGCAAAACCTATGTGGCGCCCTATGCACAGGAGATGGGGGCAGATTGGACTTACCTGGAACAAGAAAAAGCCACACAGCTGCACACGCTGCAACAGCGACGCGCGCAATACAACGCCATACGCGCGCCCATCGACGCTGCACACCGCACAGTGATTGTGGTGGACGATGGACTCGCCACAGGCGCCACGATGTTGGCGGCACTGCAAGCCATTCGGCAACACCACCCTGCGCGTTTGATCTGCGCCGTGCCTGTGGCCAGCCATGAAGCCTTAGAAAAAATCAAGCCTTGGGTAGACGCATGGGTCTGCCTTTCGGTGCCTGAGAACTTTCATGGTGTGGGGCAGTTTTACAGCGACTTTCGACAAGTCGACGATGAAGATGTGTTGCAAATTCTGCGCACAGCAGCCGTCACACCTTGAACTCTTGATGCCAGCGTTTTTCAATCTCTTGGGCCGACAACGCTGTCCAATCTAAGGTGTGGGTGCTGCGCACAGTTTTTTTCACCTCAGGACTCAGATGCGCCAGCAACTCCCCTAAAAAAGGGGCAGATGCAAAAATTTCCAGTCCATGCCATTTGTCCATGACCAAGGCATGTTGCAAGCCGTGGGCCAAATCGCGTGCGAACTCTGCACGTTCGCGCTCTCGAATACCCGTATGGGGCGCCAAGCCCGTACGCCCGGCCAATGAATGGCCCAGCGGTGCGCGCTCCAAATCACGCGCCTGCATCCGACCTTCGCCGTGCCACCAGTCTTGCGTCTCGACCCATGGTTCTTTCAAACTACGTCGATCAAACAAACGGGCCACGACAGAGTTAGCAACCAAGATGGCGTTGTGGGAGGTCATGCGTTGCTCCTTTGACTGAAAATTTTTGAATGATTTTTCAGTGCGCACACCACACGGTCAATCCATCACACGGTATACACCCTTGCCCAGCGACCCTGCGAAGGTAAAGGCTCCTACTGCTTGCACCTCAAACTGCGTCAGGGATGGGCGCGTCCATGTTCAAACCCGCAAATTCAAATCCGCGTTTATGGTCTATCAAATGTTTGCGTGTCCACACGACAGCAGATTCAGCGTCACGCAACTGGAGTGCTTCAAAGACTTGCCGATGCGCCGCCAACAAACGTGGGCCGGACTGCGGAAGCACCGGTGCGATCGCGGCATAGCCCGATCGCATCAACAAACTCACAGGTGCACGCGCCAGCAACAACGCTTGGTTGTGTGTGGCCTCAGCCACCAAGGAGTGAAATTCGATGGTGGCCGCAATGGGGGACTCACCACGCGCCACCAAAGTTGCTGTGTCATCCAAATTGCGTTGGAGTGCAGCCAACTCTTCGACGGTGATGCGCTCAGCCGCCAAGCTGGCACACATGGGTTCTAAGGTCGAGGCCACTTCCCACACATCGCGGTAGGTCACTTGGTGCATGCGCAAGGCACGCTCCGCGGCTTGTGCCAGATCTTTGTGGCGCGGAATGCTCACGATCAAGCGCTTGCCCATGCGTTGCAACAAGCCATCTTGCTCCAACTGGCGCAAGCCTTCACGCACGGTCGATCGGTGCACGCCGTATTGGGTGGCCAAGTCGGTTTCGGTCGGAAAAGCTTGTCCGGTTTGAACCTGTCCTCGAACAATGCGTTGGCGCAAGCTTTCCGAAATCACACGGTAAGCAGGTGTGGCTGGCGGTTTGGGCGTGTCCATCATGCCGCCATTCTAGGAGCCCACCTCCGTGGACTCGGTCTAGTTTGTGCAGCCTTAGTCAGCAGTGAAGCCCGACGCTTTGATGACGGGCTCCCACTTTTTGATGGATGCGTTTTGGCGATCAATCAACTCCTGGGTCGGCTTGCCCACAGGCATGAAACCCATGGCCGTGATTTTTTCTTTCACATCAGGCATGGCCATGATCTTGACCAAGATACGGTTCCAGTTGGCCACCGCTGCCGCAGGTGTGCCCGCAGGCGCATACAGCGCATTGAAGCCCGAGCCACTGACCGATGGGAAACCCAGCTCGGTGAAGGTTGGAACGTCGGGCGCTTGCGGAATACGCTGCTCAGTGGTGACAGCCAAAATTTTGATCTTGCCGGCTTTGTGGTTTTCCACCTGGCTGCTGGCCACGTCAATCGAGGAGCTGATCTGCCCGCCCATCAACGCGAGGTTGATCGGTGCACTGCCCTGGAAAGGCACGTTTTGCATGGGCACGCCGATCGCGTCTCCCAGCACCATGCCGTAAAAGTGATGCGGCGCGCCCAGTGCAGGAATGCCGTAGTTGGCTTCTTTGGGATTGCTCTTGGCCCAGGCCACGTATTCGGCCCAGGTGTTGGCTTTGGGATTGGTGCCCACGGCAAAGCCAAATGCAAACTCGGCCACCGTGCCAATCGGCACCAAGTCTTTCTTGGGATCGTAGTTGAGCTTTTTGAAGGTGAAGGGATAGAGCGCCGTCAACGCATCGGGGCCCAACATGACCACACTGCCATCGGCAGGCGAGACCTTGAGGGCATCCACTGCGATGCGACCGCCGGCACCGGTTTTGTTATCGACCACCACGGGGCGGTTGAGTTCAGTTTTGGCTTTGTCAGCCACCAGGCGGGCAATCGCATCGAATGAACCACCCGCTGGAAAACCGACAATGATCTTGGCCGGCGCGCCATCTTGCGCGCTGGCAGGCGCGGCAGCCACGACACCCAACACACTGGCTAACACGGCGTTGAGAGCGAATCGACGGTTCAAAAATTTCATGGATGTCTCCTAAGTGGTTGTAAAAGTTGTCAGGTCGGGGCGCTGGCCTTGGGCAATCGCCCAACCCCACTGCGCTACGGGTTCGGCCATGGCCGCAATCTCTTTGGCCGTGGCATTGGATGCGGTGCCCTCTCGATCGCGCTGGCCAATGCCCAGCAAAATTGCGCTCAGGCGAAACAGATTGAAGGCCAGATAGAACGGCCAGTCTTCGCGCACAGTCTGTGCGTCCAGCCCCATGCGCTGGACATAAGCAGTCACGTAATCGGCCTCGGCAGGCAGGCCTAGTGCTGCCAGATCCTGGTCCCCGAAACCGCGCAAAATGCCTGCGGGCATGTGCCAGGCCAGCGCGCTGTACGACAGGTCGCTCAAGGGGTGCCCCAGAGTGCACAGCTCCCAATCCAGCACCGCCACCACTTCGGGACGGGTGGGATGGAACATCAGGTTTTCCATCCGGTAGTCGCCATGCGTGATGCAGGTCAACGCGGCAGCATCGCCCCCTGCGGGAATGTGTGCAGGCAACCAGTCGATCAAGCGCTCCATAGCCTCGACTGGCTGCTGTCGGGCGGCCTGGTATTGCTGGGTCCAACGGCGAATCAAGCGGCTGTAGTAGCCCTCGTGCCGACCAAAGTCTTGCAAGCCCAGAGCGCGCCAATCGACCCGGTGCAGGGCGGCCAGCACACGGTTGGCCTCGGCGAAATAGGCCTGACGCTGGGCCAGGGGCACTTCGGGTAAGGTGGCATCACGAAACAGGCGATCATCGACAACGACCATGACACAAAAAGCTACGACAATGACTGCCTCATCCTCACACATTGCACGCACACGCGGCACAGGCACGTCACTGTGTTGCAAGGCCTCCAGAATGCGGTACTCGCGCTCGATCGCATGGGCCGAGGGCAGCAATTCAGCGGCGGGAGCAGGCTTGGCACGCAACACCCACGACTGCCCTGCGCCACGCAAGATCCAGGATGGGTTGGACTGCCCGCCTTCCATGCGTTCGGCCTTCAGCTGGGTGTCCACCCCCGGCACACGGGGTGCCAACCAGGCCACCAAGGCTGGCAAATCCAGAGAAAACGCGCGCAATGGCGCCTTTTTGGGGTGATGGGTGGTAGATGGACGGGTCATTCAAAATAATTGTCGGACAATTATTTTGAGATCAAATCCAGTAAAAACCCTGAATGAAATGATCAGATCGCTCAATAAAACCAAGTTACTGTCGATTGTCAATTTGGAGTTTTATTTTTTTCAGGCCCAACAAGGAGCACACCGTGACCCCCAACCAACCACTTGACACCCCCCACACCTCAGCCTACAGCTGCCTGTGCTGCAGTCCCAACAGTTTGTCCCCGGGCCCGTCGCGCCGTGGCTTCTTAGGCTTAGGTGCGGCAGCTTTGACCGGTGGTTTACTGGCCATGTCCCCCGGCACATCACAGGCTGCCAGTGGCAACTACGAAGCCATGTTGCTCAACTGCATCGACCCACGCTTCACCACCCTTAGCTGGCAATACATGGGCTTGTTGCACGGCATTGCACGTGACAAGCTGAGCGACAACTACAGCCAGTTTGTGATGGCGGGTGGTCCGATTGGCGCGGTGCACCCTAAGTTCGCGTCATGGCACAACACGTTCTGGGACAACCTCGACATCAGTGTGTCCTTGCATCACATTCCGCGCGTGGTGGCCTTGACACACCGCGATTGCGGCGCTGCGAAATTGGCGTTTGGAGAAGCCAAAGTCGCCACCAAAGAAGAAGAAACCCGTGCCCACGCCGAAGCCCTGATCGCATTCCGTGCGGCCGTGAACAAACGTCAGCCCAAGCTGAGTGTGATCACAGGCATCATGGATTTGAATGGCAAAGTCGATTTGGTCGGTTGATCAACCTCAGGGGAGCATCAACGCTCCCCCATCGATTGGCTGAACGTTTTTGCAATCGGCTTGATGAGATAACTCAGCACCGTACGCTCCATCGCTTTGATTTCGGCACTGGCTGTCAGGCCTGGGCGCAAATGGATTTCTTTGGCTTTATCGCCTTTGAATTCAGACCCTGTGATGCGTATGCGCACGCGGTAGTACAAGAAGGGGCCTTGCCGTGTTTCTTCGGTCAACACGTCAGAGCTGATGTAGCTCACCACCCCATGCAATGCGCCGAAGATGGATGAGTCATAGGCATCAAGCTTCACACTTGCACTTTGCCCGATCGCAACAAAGGCAATGTCGGCGGGTGGGATTTTGGCTTCGGCAATCAGATCATCGCCAGTGGGCAACAACTCCATGACCGTATCGCCAGCACGCACCACGCCACCGAGCGTGTTGACTTTGATGTTGTTGACCACGGCATCCACGGGTGCCACCAACTCGGTGTGCTCAAGCACTTGCGTGCGATCGCGCAGCTGTTCTGTTTGAGTGCTGAGTTCTTCTTGCGCCTTGGTCATCTCGGCCTGTGCATCTTGAAAATACTTGTTGCGCTTGTTGACCAGTTGGGCACGTATGTCGGCCACGTTGCGCTGTAAGCGCAAAATTTCGGCCCGGCTGACATCGCCCGAAGCTTCGAGCTGGCGATTGATGCGCAACTCATCTTCCCCCAAGGCCAAAATGTTTTGTAAGGCACGCAGGTCATCGTTGAACGCAGTTTGGCGCTTGTTGTACAGATCGGTTTGGTTGCGGATGTATTCGCTGTAGCTGAGCAAGTCTTTATCGAACACCAACGGTTTGCCATAGACCTCGGCTTGCAGGCGCGCCAGCGTGATGTTGAGTGCAGCGACTTTGGCCCGGCTGTCTGACACCGCAGCCGCAGCACGTTCTTTTTGCAAGGTAGCGAGCAGTTGCCCCGCCTTGACGATATCGCCTTCTTTGACATGCAAATCGGTCAGCACACCACCATCGGATGACTGCACGAGCTGAGTTCGTTCTGCCGCAATGATTTGCGCTTGCGCACGCGTGACTTGGTCAATCTCGCCAACAGAAGACCAGAGCAACAAAGCCAGCAAACCGCCCACCATGACCCACAAACTCCAGCGCGCGCGCAGGGGCGCGTGCACATCGTCGATGCGTTGTGATGTGAGGTGACGTTTGCGCTTTGCTTGAGGGGTGACATCGGTCACACCGTCATGGTGGGGAGTGGGGTCAGAGGGTGTCATGAGAATACAGCTTCGGGTTTGGAGACAGATGCAGCACGCGTGTTGGCAACAGCCTGCTGTTCAGCGTTGTTTTTGTGAAGTTGTTGCAGCACAGCATCGCGCGGACCATCTAGCACGATGCCATTGCCTGCCACGACGATGAGACGTGTGACCAAGGGCAACACACTGGGTTTGTGGGTCACGATCACCATGGTCTTGCCGGCTTGTGCCTCTTGTACCAGCACGCTGAGGCAGCGATGCTCTTGCTCCTCATCCATGGTGGCAGTGGGCTCATCCAACAGCATGATGTGCGGGCTGCACAAGATCAAGCGCGTAAAAGCAACCAATTGTTTTTGTCCACCGCTCAAACCTTTGCCGCCCTCCATGATGGCGCGGCCCAATCCTTTGGGATGACTGGCCACAAAGCGGTCCATGCCTGTGCGACGCATCACCGCAAACAGTGCGTCATCGCCGGGGTCGGGCAAACCAATCAGCAAGTTCTCGCGCAAGGTGCCTTGAAACAAACGATGGTCTTGCTGCAAGTAACCCACATGTTGGCTCACCACTTGGCGGTGAATGTGTCCCAGGTCGAGGTTGTCGAGCAACAACTGCCCTTCTTGTGGGTGATACAAACCGCTGAGCAAGCGAAGCAGCGTGGACTTACCCGCACCAATCGGGCCCAAGATGGCAATGCGTTCTTGGGGTTTGATTTCCAGCTTGGGAACCACCAAGGCCGGCGGGTTGTCGCCATATGCAAACTTCACATCGCTCATCACATAGTGCCCGACGAGCTGCGAGGGCACCAAAGGACGATCGATGCCATGGTGATCGGTTTTCAAGGTGTAGAGCTGTTCCAGCCCTTCCAACGCTGCTTTTGCATGGGCATGCTGCACCAACAAGCCAGGGATGGCCATGATGGGGGCCAAGATACGGCCGCTCAAAATAGAGCTGGCAATCAAAGCACCCATGGTCATATGGCCTTGCATGACCACCAAGGAGCCCACCACCACCAAGGCGGCATAGCTGATTTGTTGCACGGTGGCAGACAGGTAGCCCACACTCTCGGTAGCGTTGCGCATTTTGAGATCGCTTTCAATGGTTTGACCATTGACATCCATCCAGCGTGACAAAAACTTCCAGCCACCCGACCCCGATTTGATGGTCTCTATCCCCTCCACCGCTTCCACCAACAAGCCGGTTTTCATATGGCTCAGTGCTGCGCCCTGTTTGGCTTGGGTCATGATTTTTTGTCGAATCGACAGTCCAATGAACAAGGCAACACCACCAAACACAAATGGCACTACAGCTGCCCAAGGACTGGCGACCCACATGATGATGACGACAAAAAGGGCCGCCAGTGGCAAATCAATCAAAGTGAACAAGGTAGAAGCGGTATAAAAACCTCGCACTTGTTCGTAGCCACGCATTTGTCCGGCCAAGCTCCCAACCGAGGAAGGAATTTGGTCCACGCGCAGTTGCAACAAACGATGAAACATTTCGCGCGACAACTTGTTGTCCAGGCCAACAATCACATAGTCCATGAGATGCGAGCGGGCATATTTCATGGCCAACTCAATCAAAATACTCAGGAACACGCCCAGGCTCAAAATAACCAAGGTGTATTCGCTGCGGGTTGGAATCACTCGGTCATACACCTGCATAGAAAACAGCGACGTCGCCAGTGCAAGAAAACCAATGAACGCAGACGCCACACAGGCCTCGAAGAGTTCGCGCCGATAGAGCCTCAGCGTCTCTTGCACATGCGAGAAAAATGTGAGCTTTTCATCTGTGCCCACCGTTGACCCCAAGCGAAGCGTTGCCACACTGTTTTGAAGCGATGTGTCACTGACTGTTTGTGCGCCTTTGGATGTGTTCACCACCCATAACCCCAAAGGGTTGCGATCAACCACCACACCCCAGCCCAACTCGGCGGTGTGGCACAGCATCGGTAAATGCACACGGTCAGGCTGTTTGGCGATCTTGGGCTGGGGCACGCCCATGCGGTAGCAAATCACCATCAAGGCTTGAAAAGGCGAAATGGGCTGATCCAGCACAGCGACGTTGGCGTGAAGGCCTAAGACATCCAGGCTGTGGCCTTGCATTTGTGCGAGGCGTTGCATCGCCCAGGCAAACTGTTGTTGCGAAGTAGGTAAGTTCATAAATAAACCATGCAGTTATTTGAGTGCTTGCCCCATGCGAACTTGAAGGCGATGCATCGCACCCACCATCAAGGCTTGCGCATCGGCCAAGGCATATTGGTTTTGTGCCAACTCACGCACCTGATTGAGCAAGTCTTGCCACTGCTTGCGGCCCGCTTGGAACTGGCGTTGGTAGGACGCCAGCACCACCGCAGAACTGGTCACCGATTTCTCCAGCGCTGCAATGCGTAAACGCGCATTCACAAAGTCTTCTCTGTCGTTTTGCAGTGTTTGTTGTGTCTCGCGAATCACCGCCTCGACAGATTGCTCGGAACCGGCAATGCGCGTACCAATCGCTTGCGCTTCCACAAAGTTAGAAAAACCTGCGCCAGGTGAGTAGCGCAAACCCACAAACGCTGTGGTCGATGTATCGATGCTGGTTGGGGTTGTGCCCACAGGCTTGTACACACGCACAAACAGTTGTGGGTAAGCTTCGGCTTGTTTGGCATCCAAGCGGCTACGCAGTTGCTGCACTTCAACGCGGGCGCGTGCTGCCAAGGGATGTTCGCGTGCAATCGATAGCAAATCGATCTCACTCAATTGGCGGTGAAATGTTTGCGTATCTACCAACGTCGTGGGATAAAGCGCGTGAGGCACACGCAAAGACAAGTGAGCCTCTCCCGAGAGTTGCTCAAGCCGCATCACGGCCACTTGCAAACTGGTTTGTGCGGTGGCGAGTTCAACCTCGGTTTGCAACAAACGCGAATCGGCCAATTCAAGATCGATCTGCGGGGAAGCTTGGGCGTCCACACGCCGACGCATTTGCGCTTGATATGTTTCAAGACGTTTGCGTGTGAGCTGAGCCACTTTGACGCGTTCATGCGACGCAACCATGTTCTGCCAAGCAGCGACGATTTGTAAAAACAACTCTTGCTGCTGCAAATACACCTTGAGCACGCTGATATCGGCCAATGCTCTTGACTCTGAGATGCGCGCATCGTTGCGACCCGCATCCCACACGGTCTGATCCACCTGCATCGCGCGGGAGGGATAAGAACGTGAATTTCCCGTGTATGACTCCACTGTGGCACTGACGGTCGGCCACTTGAGGCGCTCGGTCGCAGACACATCCTCAGAAGAAGCTTTGGCTTCTAAGCGCGCGGCCAACATGGAGGGATAGGTTGCGGCTGCCGCATCGAGCAAATCACTCAACCTGAGCGTTGCCGTAGCTTGCGCATGAGGCCCCAAAGTACACAGCAATGCCAGTAACGCAGTTCGACAGTTTGAGACCCAATCGGTCCTGTTTTGCGCCACAACCTTTAGT
>JACCDG010958685.1_pt1 | contig 19070 bp, 17 predicted proteins | sample 7442471 | NCBI WGS metagenome assembly JACCDG01 (sample SAMN15323444, study PRJNA562643) | freshwater metagenome | isolation source: river surface water | place: USA:Blue River Watershed | collected 2017-08-17 | reverse complement strand
TAAAGAAAGCTCCGATAAGCGATACCGGAATATCAATGAGCGGACGGAAAGCCACCAGCCAGTCGCGGAAAAACAGGTAAATAATCAGAATAACGAGAACGATGGCAATAATAAGCGTTTCTTTAACTTCAGTAACCGACTGGCGAACGAACAGGGTATTGTCCATGGCAATATCCAGCTTAAAGTCTTTCGGAAGGTCCTTTTTTATTAATTCCACCCGCTTGTAAAATTCATTGGCAATATCGAGGTAATTGGCTCCGGGCTGCGGCACCACACCCAAACCAATCATGGGAACACCGGATAGTTTCAGCATCGTTTCTTCATTCTCGGTACCTAACTGCGCATAACCCACATCACGCAAACGAATGGTTTTATCGCCTTCAGCCTTAATGATCATATTATTAAAACCATCTTCACTGGTAAACTTTCCTTTTGTTTTTATGGTGAGCTCGGTGGCATTTCCGGATACTTTACCCGTAGGCAATTCTATGTTTTCACGATCAAGTGCCTGTTTTACATCCAGTGGACTCAGTTTCAATGCTGTTAGTCTTACCGGATCCATCCATATACGCATGGCATATTTTTTTTGTCCCCATATCTGAATAGTACTTACGCCAGGTATCGTTTGCAAACGTTCGGCTATTATATTTTCGGCATAATCACTTACCTGTAATTGATTTCTGGTATCGGATTGTATAGTAAGTGAAAGTATAGCATCGGAATTGGCGTCGGACTTTGTAACCGAAGGCAGAGCATCTATGTCCTGCGGTAGTTGCCGTATCGCCTGCGACACTTTATCACGCACATCATTAGCAGCAGCCTCGAGATTGGCATCGAGGTTGAACTCCACCGTAATCTGGCTATTGCCCTGGTTGCTCGAAGAGGATATGGTACGAATACCTTCAATACCATTCAAGGCTTTCTCCAGTGGCTCTGTAATCTGCGATTCAATTACCTCTGCATTGGCACCCGTATACGAGGTACGTACCGTTATTACAGGAGGATCGATGGAAGGATATTCACGAACCCCCAGAAACTTATAGCCTATTCCACCAAACAACACAATGATAAGTGACATTACAATGGACAGAACCGGACGTTTGATACTTATACTGGAAAGGCTCATATTTGTTGAGAGTTGGGAGTTTAGAGGTATAGTTTTGGTGTTAGAGTATGGCCTGCGGTTTAGTTTTAGAATTTGGATTTTAGTTACTTACATCAAACATCTTCAAATCAGCACATTTTCAAATCCTCCAATCACTTCACTATCTTCACCGGGCTATCGGGTTTCAGTTGCATCATACCTCCTGTAATAAGGGTGTCACCAACTTGCAGCCCCGAAACAATCTGTATCTGTGCATCCGTACGTACACCTGTTTCCACCATCTGTGCCTGTGCCTTTCCATTCTTATACACAAATACCCGTTTACCTTTCAACACCGGCACAATGGCCTCTGTCGGAATCATAAGGGCATTTTCTATTCTTCGTAAAGGCAATTGTATACGGGCAAAAGCTCCGGGCACCAGTTCATGCTCATTATTGGCAGCCAAAGCCCTTAACTGAATAGTACGCGTATTCAAATCTATTTTCGGCTCTATGGCTATAAGTTTTGCCTTATAGGTCTTGTTATTTTCCGGAACGGTAAACGTAATTTCACCCCCCGCCTGCAATTCTGCGGCGTATTTTTCCGGAACCGAAAAATCAATTTTCACAGGATCCAGTTGTTCAATAGCGGCAATGTGCGAAGAAGTATTGACATAAGTGCCTTCGCTGATGTATTTCAGACCTACCACACCTGAAAATGGGGCTCGGATCTCCGTTTTTACAATCTGCGCCTTAATCACTTCCACCTCGGCCTGTTGGACATACAGCTGATTTTGGGTGGCATCATATTCTTCCTGACTGATTCCTTTCACAGACAATAGTTGTTTTTGTCGTGCAAGGTGCTCCTGGGTCATTTTAAGCTGAAGCTCAAATTTCCGTAATTGCGCCTGTAGTTCAGCATCGTTGATTTTTACCAATAAATCTCCCTTTTGAACAAGAACCCCTTCCCGAATATTCAGCCCGGTTACCTTACCAGCTGTTTCGGGCAACAGCAACACCTCTTCATTGGCCAGAATTGTACCTGTGGCCGATACGGTATTGTTTAATCCGGTAGCCTTTACCACAAATACACTTACTGGTGAAGGTGGCATCTTATCTCCTTTATTGCCTCCATTCGCAACCTCATTAGCTGGTCGCAACCACATAAATTTAATGAGTGCCAATATCAATGCAATTACTATTAACCAAAATAAAAATTTGTTTTTCATACTATATACTTTACTTCTCCTGTTTCACCAGTATTGGGCAACAGGACAATGATTTTGGACGGGTACAAATTAAGGAAAGGAGTTTGTTAACTGAATTGATCACTGTTTCGTCCGGGTTAGGCGTTTCACCGAAAGAATGAAGCAATGACTGAAGAAACATAGGCTGCATCTTCCTCCTGTAACCCGCTGTACAAAGGTAGGCGCAAAAGGCATTTCTCATAATACTCGGCATTGTCTAATTGGGATCCCTTGTAAAAAGTCTTGAAATATTGACTATTGTGTAAGGCATGGTAGTGCGAATAAGCTGCAATACCCTTGTTTTTTAAATGTGTTGCAAGTTGTAAACGTTCATTTTCGTTCTTCAACAGGAGATAAAAGATATGATAATTGTGCCTTGCAAATTCCGGAACATCATTGAGTCTCAAATATCCTTGTTCCTCCAGAGGCTTTAAGCTTTGATAATAATACTTCCATATTTTACCTCTTCTTTCCTGAATGATCTCCAAATCTTCCAACTGTGCCCACAAACACGCAGCATTAAGTTCCGATGTTGTATAAGAAGATCCCTTATTCACCCATTCGTACTTACTTATTTCACCACGATTAAATGCAATGCGATTGGTGCCTTTGTGATAAACTTGTTCCGCCTTTTTTCCAAGCGAAGCATCATTGATCAGGATTAGGCCGCCTTCTCCGGAAGTAATATTTTTGGTATTGTGAAAAGAATAGCATCCGATTTGCCCCATTGAGCCAAGCACCTTATCCTTATAAAAAGCGTTTACTCCCTGTGCAGCATCTTCCACCAGCTTTACACCATTCCTTTCTGCTATACGCATAAGCTCTTCCATATTGCAGGCAACTCCGGCATAATGAACAGGAACAATTAATTTTGTTTTAGGCGAAATCAGTGCCTCAACACTTTTTTCATCTATGTTCGGATTATCGGATCTGCTATCGGCAAAAACGATTTTAGCCCCCCTGATAAGAAAAGCATTGGCTGTTGACGTAAAGGTATAAGCAGGCACTATTACCTCATCGCCAGGACCAATATCTAACAAGAGTGCCGCCATTTCAAGAGCGGAAGTGCAAGAGGAAGTAAAAAGTGCCTTGCCCGACTGATAACGCTTTTCAAAATAATCCTGGCATTTCCGGATAAATTCGCCTTCACTGCTTATAAGCCCACCATTTAATACCTCCTGTATATAAATAATTTCCTTTCCTGTTATAAAAGGACGGTTAAAGTTTATTTGTTTATTTATGGAAATCATATTAAAATTGCCGGCATCTGTTTTTTAATAATTATATGGGAGGAAAATTCAGTTACCCTAATTTATTGGTTCTTACATTATGAAATCCACTATAAAAGAAATCCTTCTCATTGGGGGAACATTATTTTTGTTTGTCCTTATATTTAAATTGTTGCAAAATACTAAAATTTATTCGCACACACTGGGCAAGATTTCGCATAATTATACATGTACGGGTCCGCGTGAAAATTTATCCATACAAAACGCCAATGTTCCTTATATATACATATCCGAACCTGCCATAGATCATTGGGATGCAGAACTTTACCGGGATATCCGGGACGATTTATATGAAATAAAAAATCCGCTTCTTTGGGAAAAAGCAGCTTTTTACCCATTGTTTCCATTGGTATGGAAACTGTGCATCACACATTCGCCCAAATTTATTGTTATACTGAATTACCTGATTTTTGCAGCGGGATTACTTATACTAATGCATAATTCAAGCCTGCCTCAGAACAAACGTTTGCAGTATTTATTACTGGCCCTTATACTTCCTACCGCTGTTAACTTTTACCTTCCGTACGCAGAATCACTATTTGTGCTAACATTCGCATTTACTGTATGGGCCATTCACCGGAATAGTTATCCCTTGTATTTTGCCTCAGCCTTTCTTTTTTGTATTACTCGTCCCGCAGCCATAATTTATGCAGCCGCATTGGCAGCTACAGATTTTGTTTACTTCCTGCGCCATCGTAATTCCAGATTCTTCCTGAGCGAGCTTGAAAAAAAATTACGCCCCTGTATTGCCGGTTACCTGTTTGTGACACTCTTTCAGTATTACTATACCGGTTCGTTTACCGCCTATTTCGATGCCTTGTCCTATTGGCCTACCGAATCGGGGTGGTTTAATACCATTACCGACTGGTCGGTGGAGGGGTTTGGCATGACCGTATTTTCGATCTTCTTTGTTAGTATTCCGGCTTTGATTTATTGTGTAATATGGGCAGCAAAAAACTTTTCATCCGAATATAAAACCGAAGCTCCGCCATTGTTAACTTCAGATACAGCCTTCAAACGCACCTATCTTTTAAACCTCTCGCTCGTTTTCCTGGCAGGCAACCTGGTTTATACCTTTCTGACAACCGGTAATGCCTTAAATGGCTTTTCAAGATACAGTATGGCTGTACCCTTCTTTTACATTGTACTTTTCGAACTACCAGAAATTCTGAACAAAACAACTTTTAAGAAAAAAATTATTTTTTACTCCCTGTCACTGGCCAGCATGAGTCTATTCCTTTATTTTGTAATATACGGGGGCAATCGTTTTCGCTTTGAATATTTTGGAATGTACCTTTTTCTGTCACTAGCCATTTTTATCCTAATAGAGCAACACCTTCCAAAATGGCTTAATCAAGCCGGATTAGTGGCACTCATTATACCATGTTTGCTTTGGCAAACCTATTTATTTAATATGTTTTTAAGCAATGCCTGGATATTTACGTAAAACGTAAGTCGAAGTGCCGAATTTTCCTGTCCGGGTTACAAAATTCAAAGCATAATACCAATTAGAAAGATCTATCAGGCCAATTTTCCATTCAGCCTATTGGCTAAACATGTTTATTAAACAGCATTTACCAATCTATTACTCGAAATGGTTGTTGAACCATTTTTCGTTAACATTGGTACAACATAACGAGCATTGTTTTATGAACATTGTTCAGAGAAACTGATGATTTGGCATTTTTCAGCAACACCTATTTCACAAACTCCACATTTATATCATCTACAAATATTTCCTCCTTGCCCTGATTCCAGGGAAAAATACTTATCATATTATTCACATTATTCAGGCCAGGCGCATGGTTTATTCCCCACTCAATATTTATCTCCGTCCATTTATTGGGTACCTTTACAAAATCCATGATCTCTTTTGAAGTCCATAAAATATTCTTCCCATCCGAACCATCAATGGATATGGCAATTTTACCTTTTGCATTCAGGTTTTTTACATAACACCAGAAAGTTCCTTTCACTTTTCGCAATGGAGAAGGGTCTACTTCCCGTAAGCGTAACCGTAACGTTTGACCATACTGATGTGCGGTATCCAGCTTATTCGAAAATACGCCTGAATGTGCCGGCATTTTAGCCAGATTAAGATCTTTTACCCATCCCTTTATTTCTTCAAAATCGTTAAAATAAATCAGTCCGCCCTGTTTACCTTTACTGCTTCTACAACCAGCATATAACAATGCTGTCAACCCAAGTACTGCAATAATTACAAACGCTTTTTTTGTTCTGAACATGGTAGTTTTATTTTTAGTGGTTATAGATAACTTTTACTTTTTTATTCTTTAGTCGGTTTGATTTTCGTTTCTGTTCACAAGCTCCGCTATATAGTACTGTTTTCCGCTGTTCACGGATAGAAATATACGAGCTATATATTCTCCGATAAGCCCGATACTCATTATCGTAAGCCCGCCGAAAAAGATAATTAACAATATAACACTCATCCATCCTTCCACCCTTCGTTCAGAAAACAGGTATTCCATAAGAAATGCTGCCCCGGTAAGAAAAGCTATTAAGGAAGAAGAAAACCCGATGATTGTAAGCATACGCAGGGGGGATACCGAATAGGTAGCATGACTGATGAATATGGATAATGATTTACTGAAATTAAAATTACTTTTGCCCCCAATTCTTTCATGGTGTTCTACCTGAATCTGCCGTATAGCTGAAGTAGTCTTTAGTATCATGGCATCCACATAAGGATCGGCACCTTTAAATTCCAACAACTCCAACACAATCTCCCATTTCATCATTTTAAAAGGAGAAAGGTATAAGTGCGGCGGTTTACCCAGCAATTTCTCCGAAAGCTTTCCATTCAGCCAACTACCCAGGTTCTTCCAGGCTTTTTGTTTCTTTTCATAAGATGCATAACACACATCACATGGACGCTCCTGCATCTCACGATACAATTTCAAAATATCTGTGGGTTGATGCTGCAAATCATCGTCCATGATTACCACAAAACGCCCTGCAGCCATTTTCAATCCTGCCATTATTGCGCAGTTCTGACCGGCATTTTTTCTAAGCGAAACTCCACACACGCGAACATCGGTTTTACAAATATTCCTGATTATTTCCCAACTTCGATCTTTGCTGTTATCGTTAACCAGAACAAGCTCCCAATCCAGCGTGCCAAGTACTCTAACGATTTCCGCATAGAGCGCATCTAAACAAGATGCGGAGTTATATACCGGAATGACTATACTTATTTCGACCCTTTTCATTTACAGTTTAACGTTCTTTATGCTTTTGCGATTACCTCACCAAACTAATGCGGAAGCACTTTATATTGCTTCAATTAATAACACCATATCCTTTTTTATTTGTGCAATAGGGGTATAGCGGAATTTCAGTTTTACTGACAACTTCTCCATGGTTTGTAACAAGCTTGTGGTATTATACCGGAATACTTTTTCCTTTCTGGAAGTACGGGAAAGGTATCCGGCCAAACGACCTGTTATGCTATCCTCATCAGATAGATTTTTCACCGGTTCTGAAATAAGCAGGATTTTCGATTTCGAAAGAATTTTCAGCAGCAGCTCTTCCAATTCAGGAACAGTGAAATGATAAAGAGAACCGGCAACAACATAAGCACCCGCCTCTGGAAAAGACCCAGTCGAAACAACATCTGCAACCTCCGCATTAAAGCCCTTTTTGCAGGCATGTTTTACAAAGCCGGCATTTAGATCATAGCCTTTCCAGGATATACCCTCACTTTTGCAAAATTCAGCAATAACTAAATCACCAAAACATAATTCAGTCACCGAAGAAACTGCCTTCTTTTTTAAGGCATCGGTAATTGGATAAAATCTTTTTCTGTAACTACCTGTATACAGCAGATTCATTAGTAATCTGTATATCATCAGGTTTTCATACACTATACCGTTAGCAGACATGGCCTCAAATATACTAAACCGCAATTGTCTCTTCAAAAAAACGTTCATTGAAATTCACTAAATACACCTTTTCCGTTGCCCTTGTAAAAGCGGTGTACAACCAGCGCAGGTATTCTGCATTCATCATATCTTCGGTAAAGTAGCCCTGATCAATAAATATACAGGGCCATTGCCCGCCCTGGGCTTTATGGCAGGTAACTGCATAACTAAACTTAACCTGCAGGGCATTATAATAGGGATTCTTACGCAAAAGCGCGTACCTTCTCCCCTTTATCGGTTCATCGGCAAAATCCTCCATCACAGCATCAAACAATTGTTTGCTTTGTTGTTGCGTTAAAGCCGGACTTTCGGCCATCAGCGTATCCAGCAACAATATACCATCCATATCGGGTTCATTCGGATAATCTGCCAGACGAAACAATACTTCTGCAAAACGAAAACCATATACCTCTTTTATCCTGCGCACCTTCTTCAGCTCAATACCATCGCCATTGGCTATAAAACCGGCCTCACTTTTCTCGTCCAGCCAGAAATAATTATTTTTTACCACCATCATCAAATCGCCGGTTGATAATTCATTTTCCTGCCACTTTATTCGTACCCGTATCTGCTGATTGTAGGCATTGGCTCTTTTATTGCTACGGCAAATCACCAGCACTTCTTCATAACCAAAATTACTATACGCTTCATTCAAGGCATCTTCCAGCTCCATGCCCGTTATCTTTAGTACATCGGTACCGGTTTCCAGTTTAGGAAATTTGTTCTCATTTTCGAGCAGTTGCACGCGAAGCCCGGTGGCATTAAACAGTATACCCGACATTTCCTTCTGGCGTACCACCTGCTTTAGTTCTGCCTCCTTTACAATTAAGGAATACCGGCTTTGTAAGTACTTTTTATCCAGCGCCGGGCTAAGTGCACTTCCCACCGGTGGCAACTGTGCCGTATCACCGACCAGCATCAGGCGGCAATTTTCTCCGGAAAACACATATTCCAGTAAATCACCCAAAAGGTTATTAAATGAGGCCCCTTCTCCCGCTCCACTTTCTCCAATCATAGAAGCCTCGTCAACAATAAACAGGCTGTTTTTATGCTGATTGGGAGCCTGGCTAAACACCATACCTCCTTCCGGAGAAGTTTCTTTTCGATATATCTTACGATGTATGGTTTGTGCACTGCCTTTGGCATAACCCGCAAGCACTTTGGCTGCTCTTCCGGTAGGTGCCAGCAACACACTGCGCATTTTAAATGCCGGAAGGGTCTGGCTGAGTTCCGCAATAATTCTGGTTTTTCCAGTACCGGCATAACCCCTTAACAGAAAAACTTCCCGTTCACTTCCCTCTGCCAGAAAAGCGGCCAGCAATTGAACAGCATGCTGCTGATCGGCAGTAGGTTCGAATGAAAAACCCGAGAAAAAAGCATTTACGAAAGCGTCTTTATTCACGTGAACGATTATTATATTAAAATGTCATTTGTCCTACTCCTAATAAATCTATACTGCTTGCCCGAAGATACTCAAGGGTATTTATGAGCTGGATACGAAACTACAGTAAAAAATCGTACTTTTGAAAAGCAATGGTGGCGCTGCTCAGAGCAAATATTAAGGAAGAATTCAATTGTATCAGGGACGGTTTTTCGCTTAAAAACAGCGAAGAATACGTATTGAGTATGGAATGCGGAAAGGATTTCCTGGCTTACCTCATTACTGATCCGCGCAATTTCGAATTATTGGCCCTTCAACACTATATTTTTCCTGCCATGCCACAACAAGATCTGCTTTATGGTTTGCAGGAACTGGAACAAAAGCTGGAAATATTTGCACATAATTTTAAAAGCACATTTATTACTTTAAAAACAGCATCAACCACACTGGTTCCCAACGCCCTTTATAAGAGCGAAGAGCGTGCGCATTATTTAAATTTTAATCATGAGCGGGGTAGCGACGATGTTTTATTAGCCGACGATCTGAAAGCTGCTGATGCTAAAAATATCTATGCCCTTCCTGTCCGGTTGAAAGATTTTATGGACAAGCACTTTTCCAATCATCGCCTGCGGCATTTTACCTCTTGCTATATTGAGAATATAGCTGCATACTATAACGGAAAAAAGGAGCGAAAATGCTTTGTAAATATTGATGCTTCCCAATTAGACATCATTATTGCCGACGGCAGCTTACTTTTCAGCAACGCTTTTAATTATGAAAGTACAGAAGATCTGCTTTATTACATATTACTGGCCTTGGAACAAAACAACTGTGATCAGCAAAACACCAGCCTGATTATTTCCGGCGAAGTAGAAAGTGGTTCAGCTATACATCAGGTGCTAAAAACCTATATGCGGAACATTCAATTTGCCATTACCGACAAACGTTTAAAACGTGAAGGTGGTTTTGCAAAACTTCCACACCATTATTACTACAACCTGTTAAACCGGATATTTTGCGTATAATCAGCGGTACTCATAAAGGCAGGCATATTGTTCCGCCGAAAAACCTTGAACTCCGTCCTACAACAGACTTTGCCAAGGAAAGCATTTTCAACATATTAAATAATAGAATTGACTTTGAAACAGTAAGTGTACTCGACGTTTTTTGTGGTACCGGCAACATTTCTTTCGAGTTTGCCTCACGCGGTGCCAGAGCTGTTACATCAGTAGACGAGCATATCCACTGCATTCGCTTTATAAAAAACGAAGCCGGAAAGTTAGGCTTCAAACAACTATTGGCCCTAAAATCCGATGCTTTCGTTTACCTTAAAAACTGTAACAGTAAATATGACATTATTTTTGCCGACCCGCCTTACGATTTGCCCAATATAGCTGATATACACCATTTGGTTTTTGAAAAACAATTACTGAACGAAGATGGTATTTTAATAATAGAACATGGCAAACAAACGAAACTACAGGATAAATCAGGGTTTATGGACTTACGCACCTATGGCAATGTAAACTTCAGCCTGTTTCAAACTACTGTTAAGTAAAGAGTAAAAAGCCATAAGCCAAAAGGCTGAAATTGCGGTTAGCCATGAGTTTAATGATATTTCTATACGTCTTAATAATCTTACCATAACACTACTATTTAATAAATCCTGCTATCATACGTGATATGTCAGGCTACGGATGATCTGTTTAAAAAAATTAAGCCCTTGATTTTTCATGTTAGGGAATAAATAATATTTTCGTATAAAAATTAGTTATGGCCATTTATCGTTTCCGGGTAGTTTTTGAAGATCACGACGAAGTGCAGCGGGATATTGAAATTAAAGCCAGTCAGACCTTCTTAGACCTGCATCAGGCTATTCAGGAAGCCATACGTTTCGACAGCAAACATGCCGCTTCCTTTTTTGTAAGTGATGATTACTGGCGCAAAAACCAGGAAATTACCCTCTTAGAAGAAGATTTGGATCCAGATGTAAAGCTGATGTCGAAAGTGAAGATTTCTTCGCAGATTGAAAACCCTTACCAACGCTTTATATACCTTTATGATAAGCAGGTACAATGGACGCTAACTGTAGAATTAATCAAGATTGATAATGAAGACCCTAAGAAAAACTACCCTTGTTGTGTAAAATCGTTGGGCAATCCGCCCAAACAATACAAGCAAAGCAAACCTGTGCCCGAACAGGAGGTTCTCAGTCCTGAAGCAGCGGCAACCAAGTTACTTGAAGATTTGCATGCCGACGATACCGATGCCTACAAACATGCTGATGAAGAAAAACACCTTGTTGATGAAGAAGATGTAAAAATGATGGAAGGAGAAGAGGGCGAGGAAGGAGATGAGGAAGATATGAGTATGGACGAAAACGCCGACGAGGAAGGAAACGAGGGGGAGATGGACTATGGTTCTGGCGAAGAACAAGACGACAAATACTGATTTGCAAAAGCACCTCATCATTATTGCCGGCCCCACGGCCATTGGCAAAACAGCGTTGGCCATACAACTGGCGCAACACTTTAAAACCGAAATTATTTCCGCCGACTCCAGGCAATTTTACAACGAACTGAAAATAGGTACCGCCGCACCCACTTTAACCGAAATGCAGGGTATACCCCATCATTTTATTGGTAATCTCAGTATAGAACAATACTACAATGTAGGGCAATACGAACAAGAAGTTATACAACTGCTCGAAACCTTATTTCAAAGGTACCAGATTGTCATTCTTTGTGGCGGGTCGGGTCTGTTTATTGATGCCGTTTGCCACGGACTGGATAATTTTGAAAATATTGATGAAAATATACGCAAAGAAATAAGGCTTCAGTATCAGGCGAATGGACTCAGTTGGTTGCAGGAACAGGTAAAAAGTGCCGACCCTGACTATTACCAGGAAGTAGATATTTATAACCCCCAACGCCTGTGCCGTGCCCTTGAAGTGTGCAGAAGCAGCGGAAAACCATACTCTTCCTTCCGCAGCGGACAACGGAAAATCCGCAATTTTCAGTGCATCAAAATTTTACTGAATACCAGTCGGCAATTACTCTACCAGCGTATTAACCAAAGAGTGGAAGCCATGATACAGGCCGGACTTAAAGAAGAAGTAGCCTCCATACTGACATACCGGAATCATAATGCACTAAATACGGTAGGCTACAAAGAACTGATCGATTACTTTGACAAGAAGCATAGTTGGGAAAAAGCCATTGAGTTGATTCAGCAAAACACCCGTCGTTATGCCAAACGACAACTTACCTGGTTTCGCAAAGACCCCGACTACCATCAGTTTGAACCTCAGGCACTGAACCAAATAATGGAATATATCCGGCAAAACATCAAATAAAAACGGAAGCTTGTTTCATATCAGCAAAATGCTTACATTTGCATCCCTAATAAAAATTTAACAGCACATGTTAGTAGTACAAGTAAAAGAAGGCGAATCACTGGAAAAAGCGCTTAAAAAGTTTAAAAAGAAATTTGAAAAAACCGGTGTGGTAAAAGAACTGCGTGAACGTCAAAAATTCACCAAACCATCGGTAAAGCGCCGGACTACTATTATCAACGCCATCTACCGTCAGAAACTGCAAAAGGGAGACATCGAGTAAGTTTTAACTCTTTTTCTCTTTCTGCTATATTTTAAGGAAAATTTACTTTCTTATTCTGAATTTAATAGTTATATTCGTTTAAGGAAGTAAATTTTCTTTTTATGCTAGGCATACACATCAATCACTTTGTTGATTACCTCCGTTTTGAGAGAAAATATGCCGAACATACCTGTATATCTTACCAGTCCGATCTTCTCGATTTTAATTCTTTTATTACACAGCAATATCCTGATTTACCCCTTGGTAGTATTCAACACCAACAGATCAGAAGCTGGGTAGCCGGTTTTATACAAAGAAAATTCAATCCCCGCTCGGTAAACCGTAAACTAAGTGCTTTAAGTAGTTTTTTTCGTTACCTGCTAAAACAGGGGCATATTTCGGCTAATCCGCTTACCAAAGTACAATCGCTGAAAACTGCAAAAAAACTACCCGATTTTATTGGCGAAACAGCAATGCAGCAACTCTCACCGGCTGAAAAGCCTGATTCTTTAGAGGTCTCCGATTATGAATCCTGCCTTAAACAGTTAATTATGGAATTACTGTACCAAACCGGAATGCGACGTGCGGAACTCGTACAACTCTGCCCTGCCCGGATAGATTTGTATAACCTGCATTTGAAAGTATTAGGTAAACGCAATAAAGAACGTATTATTCCCATTACAAAAGCGTTAAAGGATCAAATTGAAGTTTACCTGGCTGAAAAGAGAAAAAAAGATTTTCCGGAAGATTTTTTACTCATTGGTAAAAACGGGAAGAAAGTCACTGAAAATCAGGTATACCACATTGTGCATGAGCAGTTAAAGGGTATTACCACCCTCAGTAAAAAAAGCCCTCACGTGCTTCGCCATACCTTTGCTACACACCTGCTCAATAATGGTGCTGATATTAATGCCGTAAAGGAATTACTTGGGCATTCGAGCCTGGCAGCTACGCAAGTGTATACACATAATACAATCGATAAACTAAAAAATGTTTACAAACAGGCCCATCCGAGGGCATAATTATAAACCCTAAATCAAGGAAGAATAACCATGACAACAAACATCCAATCCGTGCATTTCGATGCCGATCAAAAGCTGATTAGCTTTATTGAAGAGAAAATAAATAAACTCACTCATTTTTACGAAAACATTGTAGGCTGCGATGTTATTCTGCGTTTAGACAAATCTGCCAATAACGAAAACAAAATTGCCGAGGTAAAATTGCGGGTAAAGGGGCAGGAATTGTTTGCGAAAAAGCAATGCGCAAGTTTTGAAGAGGCTACGGACACAGCGGTAGCTGCGTTAAAAACACAGGTTAAGAAACATAAAGAAAAAGTTCAGGGTTAATACTGTAAAAAGATAAAAAGAAGGGGGTTGCACAAGCGCTCCCTTTTTACTTTTTTAATCTCGGATCAAGAGCATCACGAAGACCTTCTCCAATGAGATTATAAATAGTTACGATAATAAAAATTGCCAGACCAGGAAAAATAACCATCCACCAGGCCGCAAAATTTTCACGCCCTTCATTAAGCAGTTTTCCCCAGGTTACAACTTCGGGAGGCACTCCTACCCCCAAAAAAGACAAGGCAGATTCGATTAATATGGCACCGGCAATGCCAAAGGCAATTTGAATAAATACCGGTGCCAACCCATTTGGCAGCGCATGGCTAAAAATAATGCGACTTTCATTAAGTCCCAGAGCTTTGCCTGCCTGTATATAGTCCAGGGATGAAATACGTAAAAACTCGGCTCGAGTAAGGCGGGCAATGGAAGCCCAGGAAGTAAGCCCAATAATAAGTATTAAATTTACATAACTGGGTCGGGCTATGGCCGATATGGTTAATATGAGCATAAAAACAGGCAGGGAATTCATAATTTCTATTCCGCGTGACACAAATGAATCTACCGGGATGTTAAACCCATAACTTAAGCCAGGTACTTTACCTGCCAGTCGTCCAAGGCAATAAAAAGCATAAATGACCAGCACAGTTAACAGTATAGAAACTATAAATTGCACTAACCCATCCATAGCCGATTGTGAAAATGCCTCAGCCAGTTTATAGGCTCGCATGAAAAACCCATAATAAAAGGCCATAAATATTCCTGCAATAAACACCAGAAAAGAACCTCTGGTTGTTTTAAGCCTGGTATTGCCAAAATATCCTGCCAGGGCTCCGAGTATTAACCCAATTACAGAAGCAATAAGCATTGAACAAATACCGATAATTAGTGAAAATTTAATGCCATGCAGCAAGCCACTCAACACATCGCTACCTGTTTTAGTAGTACCCAGCCAATGTTTAAAGCGCCATGGCATCACTATCATTTCACCATTGGCCTTTTTAAACACCTGCTGGTGGAAAGGCCCTACAAAGTCACTGTTCTCAATATCCGATTCGCCGGGGGCATAAACACTCAACAAAGCCCAACACACACTTTCCAGTTCCAACGTCTTCCATTCCGTCTGCTCATAATTCAGCACCTCGGTATTACCCGTTACCGGATCTTTCAGTTCAGCGCTATTATTGAATGAAAAAGCCGGAAATAAATGTTGACCCTTGTACTTACAATACAGCGGTTTATCGTTAGCCAACAACGGAGCCAGCAGCGCCAGTACCAGCAAAACCCTCAATAATTTATACGACCACCAGGCAGGTTTATTCTGTTTAAATTGCTTCCAGGCATAAGCAAAGAAACTAAAGCTCTCCTGACCCTTAGGAGCCTTGTACCCGGCTTTTTTTCTGAAAAAGAATTTACTCCACATGGTTATATTACTTATAACTTATTCTTGGATCGGCAACCGTATACAAAATATCCGACACTAAATATCCGATCAGTGTTAATAGACTGGAAAAAGTTAATATCGCTATTATCATCGGATAGTTTTGTGATTGCATGGCAAGGTAAGATTCAAATCCCATTCCAGGTATTGTAAAAATGGTTTCGAGTATAACGGAACCACCAATTGCCGCTGGAAAAATATTAGCAAAAATGGTAATGATGGGAAGCAAAGAATTCCGGAAGGCATGTTTCCAAATAACTGTTTTTTCGGAAAGACCCTTGGCCCTGGCTGTACGAATATAATCCTGTTGCATCACCTCCGTCATGGCTCCTTTCATCATCCGGGAAATAAAAGCCAGCGAACTGTAGGTATAGCAAATAAGCGGAAGAATAATATAGGGTAGAGACAATTTTGCCTTATCTAAAAAACCTGCACCATCGGGATAACCCTCGGGTGGTTTAACACCCGAAGCGGGAAATAGGTTGATAACATCCGGGTTAGCAAATGTAATCAGTAACAACACTCCTATGAAAAATGACGGGAGCGAATACAGCATAAAGAGTGTTACGGTAGATAGCTTATCAAATAAGCCACCCCTGTTTGCAGCCGCTTTTACTCCAATAGGAATACTGATAATATAAGCCAGCACCACAGAAAGCAGGGAAAAGAACAGCGACCAGCCTATTTTTTCTTTAATGACATCAGTTACCGGTTGTTTGGTTTGGTAAGAGGTGCCAAAATCGAAACGGATAATCCCCTTTGTAAATTCCCCGTCGCCAAATACCCAACGATGGTACTGATTGGCAGTACCGTAAAAATTTATACCAGGAACATAATTTTTCCATGCAGTACTTTCCCGCACTATTGTTTCATACTTTTTTTCCGTTTCAAGTGCTATACTCCTGCAGGGTTCAAGAAATGCATATTTATTGAGAAATGTTAATATAGTTTTCATTTTGGCTCGAATGTACCCATCGTTCCAGGCAGATTTTAACGATCGGCATTCAAACATCAGTGTATTGTATGTTTCCCATTTCTCGTTCTTTTCCGCCCGTGTCAAACCCGAAGTATCCGGAACCAATTGTTTTAGTTTATAACATAATTGTGCTATACATTGCGAATAGATGCTAATCTGTGGCCAATTGCCATAATTATCAATCAGGCGACTTAATGCCTCATTTTCGGCTCTATCGTATATACGGTAAAGCGTATCCGGAAAAGAAAGTCGTGACAGGGAAACGTAAAATACAGGGAGGTCGAGTCCTAATTTTTTACGCCAGAATGCTTTTTGTTCTATTTGCGAAACAGACTGTGAACTTATGTCGCCACTGCTCTGAGCAGAAGTAACCATGCGTTCTACAGGATCGCCTGGAGCATTAACGGCAATAACAAATCCAATAAGGGTAATTACAAAAAGGGTGGGAATAAAAACAAGTATCCGTTTTACAATATATTTCAGCATGTAAGCACCGGTGGTTAGGGTTGGGAAGATGCCGTATTCATGACTCCATTCAACAATTTCATGTTATTAAACAACATACCCGGATGTTCGAAATAGAGTTCCTGATGCCCGAATCGTTTGTGTACGGCAACACGACGCAAGCTGGAAAAAAGGAATATATAGGGTTGATCGTCGTATACCATTTGCTGAAATTTTTTACTTAGTGGTGCTCTAAGACTATCGTTTACTGTTTGGTTAATTTGTGCTATAAGGGCATCCGTTTCTGCATTTCCAAAACCAACATAATTACTACCATTATGCGACCAGGAAGTACTACCCCACACCTGTGAAAAATCCTCCGGAATGCCGGGAGTTGTCCAGGAGAAAAGCCCCATATCAAAATCATGCGAAGTAGCCGTCTGACGATGCACATTAAACTCCAGTGGAAGCAGATTCGCTTTTACCCCTGCTTTTATCATAGCCTCCGAAGCAAGGTGCGCCATATCTTCCCAGGTTTTGGCAGTGGTCATGTATTGAAGGTTGAACTCAAATTTTACTTTCTCTCCATCAATCATTTTATCCAGAATCTGGTCGCCGTCAGTATCTTTCCAACCTGCTTCTGCCAGTAATTTTTTTGCGGCTTCCACATCATAAGGAATGGGCTTCAGATCCGTATTAAAATCTGATTTCAGTGGCGAAACACAACTTACCATGCGCTTGTTTCTCCCTCCGTTAATCACTTTATTAATATTATCGACCGGAAACAAATAAGCCATTGCCCTTCTTACCTTCTGGTCAGTAAATAGCTTTTTATGTTTTATTCCATCGGGCTTCATGTTTAAGGCTACATAAGAATAATAATAGGTATCCATAAATCTGGAATTGTAATTTCTTCTGAAATTACTATCGGTATGTAGTTCTTCCAGCGAGCGGGTATCCATATATGCTGTAGCGTCAAAAACCTGATTTTTAAAATCCAACCGTGTAGAATTGGGGTCTTTATTTATCTTGAAAATAATTTTATCGGGGAAGGCATTGCAATACAAATCTTCTTTTCCAGTTGTCCAATGTTTTTGTTTTTTAATCAGTGTAATAGATTGTCCGGCATCCCATTTTTCCATTTTATAGGATCCTGCCCCTACAATATACTGCGGATCGTGACTAAATTTCGGGTCATTGAAAAACGCTCCCCAGGCTTTCAGATCAGCATTGGCATCCGCTTTGAATTTTTCGTCATCGAACTGAGCAAGGGTGTATTTCGATAGCACATTGGAGGGGTCAAAATAATTGCGTTGCAAAATGGGGTAATCAAGCCACATCCATGTATTCTGAATGTACTTGTCTTTCATTTTTACGATAACCACATTTTTTGCGACTGGGTCTATCACAACGTCTTTTATATTGTTCAAATATGGTTTGGCATGAGGATTATTGGTAAGGGGGCATTTATTGGCTTTTACTGTAAACAAAAAATCTTCGGCTGTAATCGGACTACCATCATCCCAGGTCAAATCTTCCCGCAATTCATAGGTATACTCTAGTGCATCTGCTGATATCTTAGGCGTTGATTTGGCTAATTGGGGGGAAAAACCCTGCGTATGAAAATCAAAACGAAGCAGGGTTACCTGAGTATAAAACGAAATTTCCGAACGAGCAGCGGAAGTGCCATTAGTCGGATGCATGTCATCCGGTTCGCCTATCCAGTGCACAATCAGGTTATTATCTTTCCTCCAGTCTTTTTCAATATTTTTGGCATCTTCAATTGCCAGGTATTTCATCGAAGCCGCATTCAAAATTTCACCGGAAGGATTATTCAGTTTTTGTTCGCTACCTCCACCGCAGGAGCTTAGAAGCAGTGAAGATACAAGGGCAGCAGAAAAAAGGTTGATTAAGGTTGGTGAGTACATTATGTTTTATCTTTCGTTCACCTGCAAAGATAAGATTGTAAACCAATAATGAAACCTCTTTCGCTCAATTTAGAATCAGAAGCTTTCATTCAAAAATTATGCGATTTTATTTGAGTTTACAATTTTATTTCTAATTTTGCATTCCTTATTTGAATGGCTTCATAAATGGGATGGGTTACAGTATTGGTGAGGTCAAAACGTTCTTTTAGGTGAGGTGTCTGAGAGGCCGAAAGAAATCTCGGCTCAGCCGAGACTAAACTGTCTCGAGGCAAACCCACCTGTATGTGCTATGAAATGTTCTTTTAGGTGAGGTGCCTGAGAGGCCGAAAGGAATCTCGGCTCAGCCGAGACTAAACTGTCTCAAGGAAAACCCACCTGTATGTGCTATGATATGTTC
>JACCDG010329940.1_pt1 | contig 19071 bp, 19 predicted proteins | sample 7442471 | NCBI WGS metagenome assembly JACCDG01 (sample SAMN15323444, study PRJNA562643) | freshwater metagenome | isolation source: river surface water | place: USA:Blue River Watershed | collected 2017-08-17 | reverse complement strand
GCTACATACGACGAGTCTACTGCCTGACTCTAAAAACGGCGACACTGTTAATGGACTAGGTTACCGCAAGGGACTTAGTGGATGTCGGAAGAAAGCGGCTCGCAAGGCTGGCAATAATGTCCGAAGCATTAACATCGAACGTGTAATCTCAGCGTTTGCTTAAAAAGGCCCTGCGGGGCCTTTTCTCGTCTTTGGTGCAACATAAATATTCGAACATTGATAACACGGTGATATAATGCGATTGCACGAAATATTAAATGAATCAGGACCTCCGAAAGTAGACATCGAACATATGGGAAATTGGATAGTAGCTATTAGCAAAGAACCAATAGTGCTGAAATCAGTCACGGGCGATCGTCCACAGTATGTTGCAAAGATAACAAATTCTAGAAAAACTGGCGTTGTTTTTATCGGAGCAGGTCCTACACAAGCTGCTGCAAGAGATGCTGCTATGAAAGATGCATCCAAAATGGATAGACCGGACACTGTAAAGAACTATTCTCGTATAGAGTGTGTAATGAACATTGACTTTATTCGAGAACATATAGACGATCTGAACAACACTTATTTTAAATTCGTACGAGACGATGTCGGGCAAACAGAACTTGTAATGGCTAGTAAACATTTTGCAAAAGTTTATGTCAAAGAATTGACCCAACAGGGATTTTACAAATCGTACCCGCATGCCAATCGAACCATGTGCAGATTTTTAATCAATCAGCAGGTTATGACCGAATATGGTCTGGTTCCAAACATGCGATACATCTTGAGAGAAAGCGACATGGACGACTATGGCAATCAGATGTTCGAACTTGTGCCAACGTTTAGATCACAAGGTCCATGGGATAGTCTTCTATTGAATACACCTGGAATGACAGTCGCAGCAATAGCGGAAATTTAATAAGTTTAATTATCTACGTACATAAATACTTCTGTCCGTGTGGTGGTAGGAGGTAAAAATGGACAAAAACATAAAAGCAGAACTGTCTGCGCTAAAAGCAGAAGTTCTAACACATCTAGACAGTCTCAAGACTGTTGTAGAAAACATCGACGCTAAGCTTGGTCAAGTCGAGTCTATAGACTTTGAGCAAGCAGAAGAATATGTCGACCCTGATGCGCTTGCGCAAGCCCGTGCCTGGGTAAACAACATCGACAATAGAATTGATTATGCAAACAATAGAACCAAAGAGTATCTTGACGCATCAAGGGAACCTTTTGTAGACACTGTGAGTGATCAAGAACTGCTGTCTATAACAACTAGCAAAGATGCAGACTATATTTGGAGCGAACTTGAATTTATAGAGTTTACTCGAAACTGGAACAAAACCAAAAAGAAAAGAATCGACAGTTTTATTGCAATGCTCGACACATTTATAACTGATGTGCGCAACAGAAAAAGCATGCGATATGATGTAGACGATCTAGCAAGTGCTAAACGTGCTTTGAAAGAAATTGAAGAACTGGAAGATGTTAAACACCAGATAACTGCTCTATTCAATGACAGAACAGCACTAAATGACCTGCTAGCTACTGATAGTGATTGCGACTTTGTAACCTATTATAATTACACAAATAATTTGTTAGATATTCTAAATAATCTAAAACGTAATGCAATAGCGGCACCAAACGAAGAGATAGTCGACAAGATGCGGTCTCTGTTTATGTCTATGTTAGAACAGCATGAACTTGAACAGTACGATCACATTGCACTTGATCCAGTGACATTCGAACCAGTGACACTGGAATCAGACAAATTGATCAAGTATCGACGCAACATGTTGAAACTCTATAACAGCCGACTGCGTAGAGCGTTCGAACTCTATCACAAAGTCAGTAAAGAAATTATTGCAGCTTGACAGTGTAGCCCTTCGGGGCTACACATAAATAATTTTGTCAATGGGAGTTTGCTATGCGACATGATATTGCAGAACTAGCTAGTTTGATCAACGCAATGCATATCAAGATCACTATGTTGCAGCAACGAGAGCACCTATTAGACGAAGGTACAAAACGTCATATCGTCGAAGACATACAGTTCATGGCCAGACAGTTGGCAAATGACGGAAAATACTAAATCAACCGTTGACAGCTAAAAAATAGCTGCTATATTACATGTATAGATTGGATGCGACACAATGGAGAACCAAACATGTCGACTTATATACCAAGCTGTTATATTCATAGTAGCCGTACTGAATTGGTATACTCTCCGTATACTGTAGACAATCTAGAATGTGTTCCTATTCGAGGAAAAGAACACATTGGTCATTTTGAATGGTGTTACGGCAAGCCCACTGACGTTGATGCAGTGTGGCGCGACCGCGAAGCCTATCAAAACAAACGTTAATTGCTAGAAATCGACAATATGGAGAATCAAATGTCACTGGCACCTGCAACTATGCAAACTGTATCTATCACCGTTCCCAAGCGTACCAAACAAAAAACTTCAAACAACCAAAAGACAACGTCTGTTGCGCCTCTTAATTATGCAGCACAGGCAAATGCCTATTACAAGACCACTACAAATAACTGTGTGTCTCTAGACGTTCGTTTTCAAGACACGATCAATGCCATGCCCCCGCATGATCAAATGATTGTTAATCATATGATTGCTCAGTCGGTTGCAGAATTTAAACGACAGTATAGTCATGTAAAATCTTGGGAAGATCTTACACTTGCACAGGCCGTGTATGTGCCTCTTTATGATATTTTCATTGATACTACAATGCAACGTATGTTGGATCTGCATTGGGTAGCTAAAATCTTGGCCAAGTTCAAAACCACTAAGGTTGTTCCTATTCAAGTATACCGCGACGACTCGGGTCGTCTTTGTGCCTGGGACGGTCAACACACTGCTATGATGCTGTGGCTGATCTGTGTGCATGTTTTGAAATTGAACCCTGCAGATGTTAAAGTTCCGGTTAATATCTATTCTAGCTCTAAAAAGAGCGAAATGCGTGAGTGTTTCTTGGATCTCAACAGCAGCGAAGGCAAAAAAACTCTTGACCTGATCGACCATTGGATGCAACAGGTATTTGGTGTTCGTGTTGACAACAGCAAGAACCCAGAATGGGTCGAAACTGAAAAGAAGCAATCGCTGATCGAAAGTTACAATCTGTTTGTAACACACGACAAGTTCAACAATGCTCATATGCCCGGTGCTATTTCTCGACTGCAAGAAGTGAACAAACTGGGACTGAAGCCGCTTACTTGGCTTTGTAAATATCTTGATGCTGTTATGAACGGCCAACGCCCGGTTGTTGAAAAAGAAATGGTGATGATGTCACACTTTTTCCTTCGCTGCTATGTCGACAACATTCCGGTGGATGATAACTATATCCAACAGCTGGCATCTATTGCATTGTTGAACTGGAATGGCGACTTTAGTCCAGAAGGCAGATTCTGGGCGCAAGTCAAAGTTGCATACGATCGCTGGCATGCTAGCAACCCAATGAACGGAATGATTACACCTAAACTCAGCAAAGAACCAATCCACGGTTTTCCGTTTCTTTTGGCACAACTTGCTAAGAGCATGCCCGGCGCTGCACTGCCGCGCAATACCAGCAACAGCAACTTTTGGCCAGCAAACAAGGATCTGTTCTAATGCGCTATGCACTGTATGACACGTTCAAATCTAGGTCTCAGCTTCGCAACGATTGCAACAAAGTCTGTTGCATAGATGGTTGCAATGAACCCATTACGCCATTTAAAGGACCAGGCTGCGACGTACTATGTCGCAGCCATCAATTGCTGCAACGCGAATACGGTGGAACAGGGCGACTCGATCGCCCGCACACATTCCATCGCCGGCCGGTTTGCGATTGCTGCGGACGAAATGTTCGAGAAGAAGTTGCAGCAAAATACCCCTTACTAGAGCAAACTGATCCAGATTTGTTTAATCGTCTATGGCGCAATCGAGTCATTGGTGATCATATCATTCGCCTAGCCGACGGCGGTTCTAATAGGGCCGAAAACATCCAGAGTCTTTGTCTTGACTGCAATAGCGACAAAACAATTCTTAACAATGATTGGCGCAAAGGAAACAAACAGGTTGCTTTAACTACCTAATAACGCTACATTTGCACTAACAAACAACCGTTGAGGATAATATGAAATTTTCAGCTATTTTGACTGTTGCTATGCTTAGTGCAAATGTATCTGTTGCTGACGAAATTCAAGGTGTTTGGAGCTCAGCAGAAGGTTGTGAGCGGTTGGAACGTATGAAAACCAATCCAGATGCTGCATGGGAAGGAAACTTTATTGAAATTTCTTACCTTTCTAAGAAAGGTATTGTTGGTTACGAATGGGGTTGCGATTTTCTTGATACCAAAACCAATGACTATGGACTAAATGTGCATGTGTCATCGTGTAGCTACGGACCAGACAGTTGGCCAGAACTTTTGATGTCTAAATTCAATAACGATGCTGGTTGGACCATAGTTGTGTCAGAAGATAACGGTACACTTAGTGAAGAATACTATCCTGTACGCTGTTCTAAATGATCTGTTGAAACTATTAAATAGTACTGTATTAATCATCACAACAGGAGACCATGATGTCAGGTTCTAGACTTTGCACAATGATTGCGGTGACAACGCTGTTTTCATTCACAAACTATTCTTTTGCCGAAACACTAAATGGCATATGGAGCAGCGAGTATGGGTGTAATTGGTTAGAACAAAATGCAAACAATAAGAAAGTTGCAGTTGATGATGACTCTGCGATTTATTCAATAGGTTACCTAGATAGTACTGGGGTCAATGGTGTAAATTGGGGCTGTGCTTTTACTCAAATGAGTTATGATTCAAGTGGTAAATTACATGCAGACAGCAACTGTTGGATGGAAACAGATTTCTGGAAACAAAACATCACTATTTCGAAAATTGAAAACAATTGGATAGTGGTAATGAAAGAAGATTTAAACGAAAAAGTTTATTTGGTATTTGACACACAATGTGTTGCAACTCCATAAATTGATTGTATAATAATGTTAACGGGGGATTAGCTCAATTGGTTAGAGCGTCCGACTCATAATCGGCAGGTTATCGGTTCAAGTCCGGTATCCCCTACCAAACTAAAACTGTTGCAGAAGTGGTCCTACGGGAGTTAAGGGTACCTTCCAGTTAAAACAAAAACCCTTCGACGAGTGGACGTAATGCGTCAGACAATGTGCTATAACAACTGGTTTATATGACACAAATGCTGCAACAGTTTGTAATGCGCCTGTAGCCCAACTGGCAGAGGCAGGAGACTTAAAATCTCTGTGTTGGGGGTTCGAATCCCCCCAGGCGTACCAGTTAAAAAGCCCTGCAATGCAGGGCTTTTTTATTTTACAAATATCTGTTTATCATACACACTTAGATTTAATATAATCGCTCGAAAGGATTTTATTAATGTTCAAACTAGACTCGTTAACAGTTAAATTGGTACTGTTTCATCTGTTTGTTATCTCGCTATCTAACTATCTTGTGACACTGCCTGTTACTGTGTTAGGTCTTGCAATGACATGGAGTGCATTTAGCTTTCCATTGATCGTCGTCGCCACTGATCTCACGGTTAGATTGCTAGGTAAACATCAGGCAAGAAAAATCATTGCATTTGCATATGTACCAGCTATACTTGCAAGTATAGCAGTCGTGTATTTAACTGGTGCACCTGCCAGTGTTGCAGTAAGAATTGGTATTGCAAGTGGCACTGCATACCTGCTCAGTAATCTACTTGATGTATACGTTTTTCAAAAAATTAGAGAACGTTACAGCGCATGGTGGATTGCACCTTTTGCTAGTTCAGTGGTCGCAAATGTCATTGATACTTTTTCATTTTTTGCTGTTGCATTTTATAACAGTGCAGACACATTTATGGCACAAAACTGGCACTATATTGCAGCCGACCAAACTCTAACAAAGATTGTGATTAGTGCAATGGTGATTCTACCTGTATATGGAATTTTGCTTAACTATCTAAGTAAACGAATAGGCAGAGACATCACTTCAAAGATGACATAAATGTCTAACAATTTTGTCAAATAAAAATAAAAGCGAGTGATTAACCACTCGCTTTTATTTTTTCGTCATTTACTTAAATATAATGACAGCATCGTATCATTAAGGAAAGTTATGCTCTATATTCGTATTATAACCGTAGCTATTATGGTGGTGCTGATGTCATTTATGACATTTTTTAACAACAGTTTTAGCGACATAGCAGAAACTAAAACTAACGCAGTTGTTCTAATCAGCAAAATTGATCAGAATGATCAATCATCAAGCAACTTGGGTGCAGGATTTTTTATTGCACCAAATCTAATAGTGACCAACACGCATGTGATCACCGATGGCAAAAATGTAATTGTGCAATCATACAACAGTGTTGCACAGTTCAACGCTACTGTTATTGCAAAAAATCAAACAACTGATGTTGCTCTAATTAAATTGGACGATTGGCAGGGTTACACCGACGTAAACGATTATACAATATTGGATATTGTATCTAGCAGAGACACAGTTGCCGGTGATGAAGTTTGGAGTATAGGTCATCCCTGGGGTCTATATTGGACAGTCAGTCATGGTATAGTCAGTTCTAATAAACGACGTATAGATTCATCTATGATGTATTACATACAAACAGATGCTGCTATACATCAGGGTAACAGTGGTGGCCCGTTGTTAGACAGCAACGGCGACGTTGTTGGCATAGTAAGCAAAGTGTTTTCACTGACTCAAAGTGACGGGTTTGGTCTTGCCATACCTGGTGATATAGTAATTGATAGCATCAATCAACTCAAAGAAACAGGCAGAGTTGCATGGTCGACTATTGGTCTTAACCTTGAACAAACAGACAACGGCACAGCGGTTAGAGTGGCAGAAGTGTTAGATTGGCCGTCTACCAGAGGCGCAGATATACAACCTGGTGATATCTTGACAGAAGTAACCACTGATGAAACTGGCATATTAGGTAAAAAAATAGTCACTATCGAAGATTTTGTGAACGAATTGATAATAACAGATCCCGGTGAATCTATAATACTAACACTCAATCGAAATGGTAAAACTGTGTACACAGAAGTGATCACTGAAAGCATGCCGATTCTGTAAAATAAATAGTTAAAATTTTTGTGGTGAATTCAAATGAAAGTTTCGGATCTAGATACTGTTAGATTAAATGAGGCCTACATATCAAGCTGGGGCGAAGTAAAAACTGTCGCAAAAATACGAGCATTCATAATAGAATCAATGCTAGAATGGTATGAAGATAACGGAACTGATTGGTCGTATGGTCTTATCCCTGAAAATCTAGCAAACTACATGGAAGCTATCAATGCTAAGGGTAACGAAAGTCCAGAAATGGCCAAAGTTGTCAAAGCTGCTGTAAAGCTGATTGTAGATCAAGTTACAGAAGTAGAAGACGAAGGTCAGCTTGAAGACCGAGAAGAAGAATTAAACAGAGATATTGAAAGACTAAAACGTCTAAACGTCTACCCTGATTTGTTGACTGCTCTGCAAAAAAGCATAGCTTCTACACTAAAAGCAGAAATGGATCAATGGTTGAGAGACAACCCAGACGTTGAAGAATCAGTCGGCGGAAAACAAAAGGTCAGTATTGCAGACCCTGCGCTAGTACATAACACTGAGCCTGAAATAGCTCAAAAAGAGCTCCATGCTCTACTAAACAAATACAAAACAATGTTGCCTGTACAAATGGCTAAAATACTTGATATGAGATCTCAAGATTACACATTTAGAGAAATTGCAGATGAACTTGGGCTAGGTGCTTCATATGTTAATCTACAATATCAGATAGGGGTCAGCAAGTTACGTCGTGCATTACTCAGCAATGCGCCAGATGATGTAACAAGATTTTATGGGCCTCAAGAAAATATCCCAACGTCTAAGTATCAACCATATACAACAAACATTCGCGCTTTATGGAATCAAGTAAAAGATGATCCGTCTATAAAAATAGTCAAGGTTGGAGCAAATGCGTTTTTAACGGCGCCGGCTGATGACCCACGACCAGAAGTTGTATATGCACCTCTCAATGCTGAGCAAACAGCAGCTTTAAAAAATAGATTAAAAACACTTAGAGCAGGCATTGGTCAACTAAATTACATGGCTGCAAGAAAAGACGAGCGCCAACGCTCTCGTAACAAATACAATCAAAAGCTACTACAGAACGACCCAAAATATCAGCAATTATCAGCAAGAATTAAACAGATTGAGCATCGTCTAACACACACATGGTATGTTAAATCAAACAACGATCAACTATGAAACTGTCCGAACTCATCAACGAAAATCTATCAGCTAACCTACTAGTAGTAGATGTTCAACCGGCATATGATCGTTGGTGCAGTGCTGTTGCGCCTGGAATCATGCAGTTGCTCAACAGTCACACTGGTACAAAATACTGTTTGTACAACGCAGAAGGTTTAACAGATGATAGCAAACACAGTGTTATTGAATATTTTTTAGAAAACGGTCTTAGGCAAGACAAAATCAACGACATCAAATTTGTAGAAAAATCGTATGGATATTTCAGACAATGGATGGACAGTGACGTAACAGAACGCATCATTATCAAGACTATACGTGCTATGGTACAGAACCGAGTAAATGACAGCAGAGATCTTGATGTTAACACTGTTCTAACTCAGAATGAACAAGATCGTGGGCTAAAACTCTGGGGTATAGACTGGAACGAAGACAGTATCTATATGCCAAATTTCATGCCAATCAGTCTTTTAAAACAGATGAGTCCATTCTTGATGTGTGGCGGTGCAAGAGAACAGTGTCTCAAAGAAATCGAACTGCTCTGTAATGCGTTCAACATTAAATACAAACGTATAGACAGTTTGATATATTAAAATGCTGCTGATAGACCTATTTGAAACCAAAATACAACGTACACAGTTGATGTACCATGGTACTGCTAGCAGTCTGGTCCCATCTATTTTAAAATTTGGTCTTGTTGCAGAGCCGCCAAAGCGTACCTATAGTAGAGACACAGATGTAGAACAACAAGGTTATGACTCTTACAGCGGCGTTTATCTAACTACTAATTTTAACATTGCTAGAAATGCAGCATATACCGCGGTAAAAGCACACGGCGGTGATCCTGTTCTAATAACTCTACAGTATGTGATTACATCTGGTTCAATCGACGAAGACGAAATCACAGCATTGTTGTTGGCTGCATTAACACATGTGTTCGGTACATATGCTATGGAAACTATAGGTGGACTGATCGCACGAACCAGACCTGCGTTAGAATCTGAGTTGATCGATTTAATCATTAATTACAAAACACTAGATGTCGGTGACTATCATCCGCCGAGCGAACTGAAATTTACAGCAGATTCTATTGCACAGTTTAAGACCGTTATTGCCCGAGCACTAGATGTACTAGCTGCATCATCTGCAAAAACACCAGGTGTAGAAGGTGAATATTATATAGCATATTATCTGTTACCAGAATTACGCTATGACGCTGTTTACGACAACGCGATCACACGCCTGCTTAAAACACTAAAATCTAAAAACCCAATCACAGTTCGAATAGAACGAAACATTGGGTTTCGAGGCAAAACTAGAATATTGAGTATAGTAAATCTAAATACTAAAGAACTGTTATATGGTGTAAACCTTAATAAGAAGACAGTAGACACTAAAGTACCATCAAAACTAGTTGATCGTACCAAGCTGCGTAAAGACGCAGACTATTACTTTTTTGGTAACTTTGCTAAACGTTATGCATGGGGTATCGGTCAAACACCAGAATCTGCAATGGATGATGCAGAAGAACAGTTTGAAATCTATGCTGAAGATTTTGACGACGTCGAATGGGAAGATGAACTAAGAGTCTGTAGAATTTATCCAACTGACAAGTACACATACAATGCAATCGAGAGAAAAGGTTCAGATTTAGATTTTGTAGTCAAAGATGGACTAGTAGTAGTAGAGGCCAAGAATAAAAAATGAGATACAGTCAAATACTAGTCGAATATGACCGAGCAAGAGCACTACAGGCACTAGGTACTAATTTTTGGTTAGCAGCACTGCGCGACAAGTTGCGACTATGGCACCTGCCATTGAATAAACTAGAATCAGATCTACGCAGCCGAAACAGTGCCGCAGTTGGATGGTTTAACGATACAAGTGCTCAACAAGACCTTGCTAACACTTACATGGAACGTATAGAAGATGCTGATCCCACTGGCAATAAAAAGTATACTCAGTGGATGGCAAGGCAGTTTATGTCGCCGTACAATGCTGTTAAACTAGAAGACCTTGAAAGTACTGTTACAGACTACATTGCAAAGTTTGATATGCTCAATCGCAAAAAGCGACTAGAATCTCCGTTCAATGACATCAACCGTTACAAAAATCTAGAAGATTTTATGAACAGAATGGACCAGTATGAGGATCCAATTGATGACAGTCGCAGTGGCAACGCAAAAACTGTCTATGACAGTGCAACTGTTAAAGTTGTAGTTCCGGAAGACGAAGCTGCTGCCTGCGCATATGGTAGACAGACTAGATGGTGTACAGCAGCAACACGTGGCACCAACTATTTCGAACACTATAACAGGCAAGGTCCGCTCTACATACTGATACCAAAAACACCAGAATATACCGGCGAAAAATATCAATTACACTTCCCAAGCAGTCAATTCATGGACGAAAATGACGACGAAGTGTCGATCAAACGAATACTGCAAGATCGTTTTCCCGAACTGCTAGACTTTTTTATGAGCGTGGAAAAAGTCTACATCGGCGACTATTTGATTTTTGCACCAGACAGTGTGCTAGAACCAATAGCAGAAAAGATTGGCACACTATTAATGGATTATCTCAATGATATGTCAAGCGATTGGCAGATCAACGATGATTACTATTACGAATGGTTACGTGCAGAAGGGTACATTGACCCAGAAACTGATGACATTTCGGACGATGCACCTAGCTACTTTGACTACGACGACGACGCAAGAAATGCCTATAACAGCATGGAAAGCGCAATAGTGCTAACACCTGATCAGATCAGAGAAATAGCTGACGAAATTGGTGATGAAGACGGATATATTGTTGATCTCGATTCTATTGAAGATGTGTACAAGCGCAGCGTAAAAAATTCGTTTGATCGTCACAGTGGTATTGCAGACGATATGATAGGCTTTATTAAAAAGCGCCTCTATGTGTTCTATGACAAGGCCACTGGCCAATGGGATGCAAAACTCACACAAACCAACTAATAATGGTTGACACTGTTTATGCATGATGCTAGTGTGAGCATACACACAGCATACGGAGGCAGTAATGCTCGACAGTCTGATTCGCACGTTTAAAATCTTTGCAATTCTGTTGATTTTTGCAGCCCCTGCACTTGCCCCAGAAATCGCGATTGTGCTTGCTGTTATCGGTTGGAGTGCAATCTATCTGTTTCTTGGTATTGCTGCACTGTTTCACAGTACTTCTGCTGATCTTCCCTGGGCGTTTGTTGACCCTGATAGCAGCTTTGTAGTGCTAATTATTGTTGCAGGTTTGTTTGGACTGGTAAACGGTGTCAAAGGTGTTGTAGCAATGTTGGTTGCATGGACACCAGCATTTTTGCTGCCTGGCTATATGTTTATGATTGGTCTTGCAGTAGAGCACGAAGGAAATTGGCGAGGCTGGGTTCGCGACAATTACATTGATCCTGCATGCGAGCTCACTTCGCAACCAAGCTGTGTTTATAAGCCAATCGGCGGACGCGAACTTCCTTCATTTGTTGCTAAACGCAACGATGTTGAACAAGTTTTGTCAGTAATTCCTTACAGCAAATAATCTGTAAATAATACAGTAGAAACGGGGCAATTTGCCCCGTTTAGTTATGGCTAAATATTAGACCATGACATACTATACCGGTAATAACATATCATCTACTAACTTTATGGATTTTAGAGGACCGATAGGTCCAGAAAATCCATACCCTAACGATGCAACTGCGGCACAAGGTCCGATCGCAGCTATAATAGGCTACGGTTATGGTACACGCGGTTACGGACAACTAAACACATTTTTACCACCAAAAAATCCTGGTAATAGAGTCAGCAGCATCGAATGGAATGCTATGCAATCAGTAATGAATGATATTAATATTCATACTGGTTCTGGTTTAACATTACAACCTAGGGTTAGCCCAAGTGGACGTATCATAGCAGAAGATGGTGTAGACAGCACTGCAAACATCGAAGCGTTGTCTATTACTCTCGACCTCAATAGAAATCAGTTTGATTCTGATCAGATGTCAATTGATCCTGCCATTGATAGCAGTAGAGATAAAGAATGGAATGGTACTGTAACTCATGAATTCACTGTTGATTTTAAAACCGAAGATCATGCAAGATGGTTTTTCAACAGTGGCGGTTCAATAGATCTATCTGGCGCACGATTTGGCGGCACTGCGACCGGTTCTACAGTTGTAATTGCACCCTTTGTTAGTCCACGTGTCTATCCGGTCAGTTATACAAAATGGTCTAGCTTTTTGAAAACATATGGTGTTTGGGTAGATGCAACACCAAATGAAAAACCAGATAGATCAAACGAAATACAGGTCTATTATAGAAATTTTAATGCACCATACACTGGCAAATACAGAATACGTTATCAAGCAGACAATCAAGTAACATTATTTGTAGACGGTATACGAATTGGTTCCAACACAGATTTTCAAGGACAACCAGAGGAATTTTATGCAGATTTAAATGCTGGCAATCACGTTTTAAGAATAGAAACATTAAACGTTAGTCTTTCAACTGGAAAAACCAAATGGAAAAACAATCCTGCAGGGTGGGCAATTACCATTGAAACTGTGCTCTGGGATACCAGAAGTTATTTAGAAGAAGAACCTATAGCTGGTACACCTCCATTTGTGTCGCCCGCTGTATATCCTGTGATTCCGATCAGCACTTGGTCTGAATTTATGAACATGTATAGTGTTTGGGTAAATCAGGGAACAGACGTACTAAGAAACCAAACACAGATTATATATAGAAACTTTACCGCTCCGTACACAGGTAGTTATACTTTTTATATTGCTGCCGATGACAGAGTTAAAGTCATTGTAGATGGCGTGCAACGTGCAAATGTTTATAGAAATTTTAAAGATGCATCCCCGGCAGAAGTCACAGTTAATCTTACCATTGGTCCACATGTACTTAAATTTGAAGCATTGAATGATGGCACTGGTACAACTTGGGCTAGTAACCCTGGTGGATGGGCAGTTTTAATCACTAGTGGCGTAATCTGGGATACACGATCACGTGCCGCAGAGGATTATGTTACTAATACGTCATTTCAGTCGCCTGCGGTATTTGCAGTTACATCTTCAGCCGGAGACTGGAACGATTTTATGAACAATAATGCAGTTTGGGTTAAACCAGAGGCAGAGTCCGTAGTAAACATTACACAGACTAGACACAGAAATCTCGTTATACCTGCCAGCGATACATATACTATCGAATATGCAGTAGATGACAATATGTATGTATACCTAAACGAAAAAGAAATCATCTATGCAGGCGTGACTACTAGCAGAAAAAACAATTTGTTTGGGTCTAAAAATCTTCAAATTGATGCAGGCAATTATGTGATCAGAGTTGATGCGTACAACAACCCTGTTCGCGGCGGTTGGGCAATTGTGATAAAAGATTCAACTGGCAAAAAAGTATGGACAACAAGGTCTAGTTTAGCAGCCGAAACTGTGCCAGGCCCACAAGGAGCAAATGTAACTATCTATACAGACGGCACAACAAATAGTAAAATCAGTAATCTTTTTGTTAATGCAGGAACTGTGCGTATAGAGTCTGATAGTGTCACTGTTATTAACAGTGGCAGTGGATATGGAAATGTAAATACCACAGCAGGATACTATAATCTAAAAACAGAATACACACCTATATATTCTCATTATGATACGGCAGGTGCAACCACAGTAAACATACTCAAGGAAACCTATTCGGCACCTGGCATTACTTACAACTATGTTGTACCACTTGATACCAACAAATTAACTTTCAAATTGTGGGGTGCAGGCGGTGCAGGCGGCGGAATGTATTCGCCCGGTATTGCTAACCCTGGTGGCGCTGGTGCTTACATAAAAGCCACAATACCAGTAACACCGGGAGAAATTCTCACTGTTACTGTAGGTGGCGGTGGCAAACCAGGAATATCAAATAACAAAAAGTGGGAAGACACCTATGGTGGCGGCGGTGGCGGTTGGTCTGGTGTGTTTAGGGGTGATCAACCATTATTGATTGCAGCAGGTGGGGGCGGATCCCCTGTTAATTACTATGATCAAGATCAAGGTGAAACTATTTGGACTACAAGATCGTCATTGCCTGGAGAAACAGTGGTCAAACCACCATTTATATCACCGGCAGTGTTTGCAGTACCATCAGTTCCAACTTGGTCTACATTTATGAACGCAAACAGCGTGTGGATAAATGCTGGGACTGCTCCGTTAAAAGGACAACCCCAGACAATTTATAGAAATTTCACTGCAACTGTTGCTGGTACATACACATTTTATATTGCAGCAGATGATAGATTACAACTGTCAGTCGGCGACATAGAAATTGCTAACGTTTATAGAAATTTTAATGCTGCTAATCCATTTGTGGCTACGTCAAATCTCACAGTGGGTGATCATATACTAAAATTTGAAGCATTGAATGACGGCAGTGGCACCACGTGGTCTGCCAATCCAGCCGGATGGTCGGTTCGTATTAACAATCCGTCAAACGTAACAGTATGGAGCACAAGAGTTGGATTAAACAGCGAACAGATCGTACCGCCACCGATCAGTTCACCACAAGTTTATGCAGTGACAGATACCAGATGGTCAGCATTTATGAATGGTTTTGCCGTGTGGCCTGTGAACAGTTCTTCTATACCTGCACCGTCTAGATACGTTATATATAGAAATTTCACTGCGCCGGTTAGTGGAAATTATATTTTTAGATATGCAGCAGACAACACACTTACTCTCAAAGTAGATGATGTGTTAGTAGGCACTGTAACAGGTTTCACCGGACAACCAAAAGAAACAGTGTTTGCACTGAGTCAAGGTCTGCATGTATTAGAGTTTGAAGTAGAAAATCAAAACAACCCATCACCAGCTGGTTATGCAGTATCAATAACTGTTCCTATACCAGGCGGGCGTGGTGGCCGCGGTGGTATTGCTACAGGTTCACCAGGCCTACTGGGAGATGGCACTATTAACTCTCAAGGTGGCACACAGACCGCAGGTGGTGCTGGAGGTACTGGTGATGTAGACAGTAATGATGGTGCAGACGGCACATTTTTACAGGGCGGTGCAGGTGGTAATAATGATGTTAAAAATCGCAATTGGTACACAAGAAAAATCTATCAAACAGCATCGGTATATCCAACTGGTATAAACGGAGGTGTCAATGGTGGTGCGCAAGGAGGTGCCGAAGGCGGCGGCGGCGGAGGCGGCGGTTATTTTGGCGGCGGTGGCGGCGGATCGATAAATCAAACATTAGCGCAGTATAGTCCGGGTGGCGGGGCCGGCGGAAGTAGCTACATCAGTCCGTTAGCTACTAATGTAGTAACCATGGTGAGTAGCAATGGATTTACTGCTCCAAATCGCACTGATGCAGACTACAAGACAGGTGTAGCACAGGGAGGTACTGGCGGTGTAACAGTCGGCGACCTTGGACAGGCAGGCGGCAATGGTCTTGTTGCAATTTATCAAGCCAGTGTAATTGCACCTATCAACACAGAAAATTGGATAGTAGAAGCAAAGGTAGAAAATGTTTCTGGCCTTTATGGTGGCAATGGCAAACGTTTGCGAATTAAGTCTAGTATCAGCAGTAACGTATTTGTAGATAATAGCGGTGTAGTCAGTGTTGCAAAGCCTGTATATGTTACCATCATTGATGAATGTTCCCGTTCAGTCGAAACAATGGAAGAAAGTTATCAACTGTTTAGATCTCTTTATCCACAGCATAGATTGTATTTGCTATGGCCAAGAAAAGGTAACGACAGTATCAGTGTTCTCAAGATTCCGCCGAGCTGGGGTACTAATCCATACGATTTTGGTCCAATACAGGTAAAAAGAGACAACGGCAGTATTAGTCTTGTTGACGACTGGTTTACAATTTGTGGCCTTCAAGATTTGCCAGGCGGATCTCAAATTGGCATTTTCTTAGATTCTTCAGGTAGTCTGGACGGAGATGTACGAGCATCATATCAGTCATTTGTGACAAAATTAGCAAATAAAAATATAATTCAACAGACTGCTAAGGACTCAAATGAAAATTGGATTTTGCCATTGATGTTACTGAAATCATCTGTACCAACTGTTAAACCAATAACCAAGCAGAACATTGTTGACGGTACAACGGTTAGTATTGTTAAACGCAGGAAGGCAGTTGGTGTTCTGACAATCGAAGAACCAATATTTAACACAGTAATACCACTTAGTGAAGGTGGTGTGCAACCAGTACCAAAAGAACCATTCAAAGTTAATCCGACTTGCATTGCAGTGATAGACGAAGTGTCACCGACACCGGCAACAATACAAGCATCATACAACAAATTCAGAATGAATTGTCCAGACACGTATCTTTATCTATTACAACCTAAAAAGAGCAATCAAAGTGTGGTCGATGTTCCAAATGGTTGGAGCGAGTCTGCTGGCGACTTTGGTCCGATCACCGTGAAAAGAGACGGTGGCGACAAAAATCTTATATCCGATTGGTATGCATTGGCTACACTTGATCGTTTGCCAAATAATTCCACAGTTCAATTGTTTATAGACAATTCTGGCAGTATGACTACAAACACTGTACAGGCATCTTATGATTACTTTAAGAAAAGATGTCAAGAACGTGGAATTAAGATAATACTCTACACTAACAAACAGGAAAACTGGATAGAACCATTTAAGTGTGGTGCAGCACTTATCGTTCAAGAACCTGTAGATTCTGATACACCTCCGGCACCGCCACCACCAGTAGTAGTTCCGCCTACCAGTCAGCCACCTAAACCTATATCATCTGGTAGCAGTAGTAGCAGTGATAAAACTACCAACTTTGTTGGTAACAACGGAGAAGTGTACAGTACTAAAGATCAAGCTGTTACTTTCGGTGGCGGTCTAAAAGGTACTACAACTGCTAGTATAACGTCTGTCAATAACAAGTCTGTACAAGGTGGCACAAACTTTGGCAAAGTCACCGCGGTGTCAAACAACAACAAAACTAACCCAACTGGTGGTTATAGTAGCAGCAGTAATAGCAACAATACTGGCGGCGGTGGCGGTGGCGGCGGCTGCTGCTTTATTATGCTAGAAGCAAGATATGGTGATGGTACTATGGATGCAGTTGTTCGCCGTTACAGAGACGAATACATGACAGAACGCAATAGACGTGGCTATTATAAAGTTGCAGAAGTGTTTGTGCCACTCATGCGCAAATCTAAGTTGTTCAAGTGGGTTGTAACCAAGACCATGGCAGATCCTCTAGTTGCATACGGCAAGTATTACTATGGAGAGAATTCATGGGGTTGGATCTTTAGACCAGTCAAGAACTTCTGGATGGCAGTGTTTGACACGGTCGGCGGCGAGACAAAATTTATTAGAGAAAATGGCGAAGAAATCTAAATCAATGGTTGACACTGTTTGAGACTGATTGTATAAATAGAGTAAGATTTAAAAGGATATGAAACAAATGACGATGCGTTGCCCACAACCTAAAATGACACGCCGTCCCGTTCAGGGAAGGGGGCTAACGCTTTGAGCTGATCGTCATGTCAGTTTAAGGTACTAGACCCCCGAAGCGAAAGTTTCGGGGGTTTTTCTTTGATACTAGATCCAACGATAGAACGCTATGCGCGGCACCCTTCGAAGGTGAGAGGCGATAGGGACATGGAAAAGATCGAACAGCAAAGAAGTTATAGAGTCTGTGAGTAAATTCCAAGGTACCGGTGCCGAAAGAATCTTGCAGTACATGACAAAAAAATATCAGGGTGTTGGTTAGTCTGGTTAAACCGCCACACTTGGAATGTGGAGATCGTAAGTTCAAATCTTACCACCCTGACCAAAACAACTGTGTTCGATCGATAGAACAAGCCTGGCAGCCATACTATGAATTTGGTGATGTGGGGTTGACATGGAAAGAATACAATGCTAGTGTGTGAACTATAGAGTTTGTGATCTTTTAGATAGATTATAATCCATAGGTAAACACAAAACGTTGTGTAGAATATAGAGTTTGTTGGTCTAGCGGCCCTGGTGTGATCGCAAGCCATATAAACACAAACGCATGATGCTATAGAGTCAGTAACGCCGGCTGATCCATTAATAGGTTAGGCAGGCGCAACAAGACCATAGCTAGTGCAACACAGTTCGACGCTATAGAGTCGGTATCAGCGGTGTTCGCTGTTACAGGGCCATAGCTAGAACAACGCAAAATAGACTGGGTATAGCTTAGTTTGGTAAAGTGCCGCACTCGGACTGCGGAGATCGTTGGTTCAAATCCAACTGCCCAGACCAAATACATTGCACTCGTAGCTCAACTGGATAGAGCGTCGGTCTACGAAACCGAAGGTTGCAGGTTCGAGTCCTGCCGAGTGCACCAATGATGCGTCTGTATCCCCCCTCGCTACGAACGAGGCGAAAGGTAACCGGATTACATGGAGGTTCGAATCCTCTCAGACGCTCCATAAATATACCAAAGGTGCCTGGCCCGGATGGTAAGGGGTCAGACTGCAACTCTGAAGCACTGTTCAACAGTAGTGAGTTCGATTCTCACAGGCACCTCCAACTAAAACAAAAGGATAGCTATGTAGCAGAACAGGAGGTACAGCATGTTTGTTGTAAAACAGTACAGACAGCAGACCGTGATCATAGATGCTGATCAATTTGAATACTATGTTGTACCTAAATGGGCAAACGCTACAAAATCAGAACTACAAACCCTAGCAGATGAATTTAATTCACTAGGAAAACGCTACAAAAGAGCTATACTAGTATTTGAAGCTAGATACAAAGATCGACGTTAGCATCTAG